>Ga0255182_1000894_pt1 | contig 17317 bp, 17 predicted proteins | sample Atl_UVDOM_RepA_8_FD_188420 | JGI IMG/M metagenome (GOLD analysis project Ga0255182, IMG submission 188420) | Freshwater microbial communities from Altamaha River, Georgia, United States - Atl_UVDOM_RepA_8d | ecosystem: Environmental > Aquatic > Freshwater > River | place: USA: Georgia...
AGTAGTCCTGCGTGTGCTGCCATTCGGGCTTTTCGCCACGCTTCGGCAACAGGTGCATGTCGCGCATCAGGTAGTTCGGATTGAAGTTCTGCGGATCCATCCAGGGCAGCAGCTTCATGTCCTTGTCCGCCTCCGGGATGGCAATGGACACCTTCGTCACGCCCTTCTCGTCCATGTGCTTGAGCAGGCGGCAGACGAAGTCGGCCAGCAAGTCGGCGCGCAGCGTCCAGCTCGCGCGGAAGTAACCGAACACCCACAGCAGGTTCGGCATGCCGGTGAACATCATGCCGTGATAGGTCACGGTGTCCGAGAACTGCAGCGGCTTGCCGTCGATCGTGAACTGGATGTCGCCGAGCGCGCTGAGATGGAAGCCGGTCGCGGTGACGATGATGTCGGCCTCGAGCTCCTGTCCCGACTTCGTCAGGATGCCCTTCTCCGTGAAGCGCTCGATCTCGTCGGTGACGACGCTCGCCTTGCCGGACGCGATGCCCTTGAAGAGATCGCCATCTGGCACGAACGCGATGCGCTGCTGCCACGGGCGGTACTTCGGCGTGAAGTGCTTGTCGATGTCGTAGTCCGGGCCGAGGTAGGCGCGCACGCCAGCCAGGAGCTCCTGTTTCATCTTCTCCGGCTCCTCGAAGGAGCGGCGGGTCAGTTCCTGGAAGTCTTTCAGGATCTTCCGGCGCACGATCTCATGCACCCACTCTTCCGGGATCTCGAGGCTGCGCAGCATGTTCGCCAGTTCGTTCTGGTTGATGCCGGGCACGAAGTAGGTCGGCGAGCGTTGCAGCACGGTGATGTGCTCGCAGTCGCCGGCCATCGCCGGCACGATCGTCGCGGTGGTCGCACCGGAACCGATGACGACGACCTTCTTGCCCTTGTAGTCGAGATCCTCGGGCCAGGTCTGCGGATGGACGATTTTGCCCTTGAAGTCCTGCATGCCCGGCCACTCGGGCGTGTAGCCCTTGTCGTGGCGGTAGTAGCCCTGGCACATCCACAGGAAGTTCGCGGTGAAGGTGACCGGCGTATCGTGGTCCGTATGCACGGCCTCGATCGTCCACAGGCTGTCTTCGCTGGACCAGGTGGCGTTGAGGATCTTGTGCTTGTAGCGGATGTGGCGGTCGAGGTCGTTCTCCTCGATCACTTCGCCCATGTACTTGCGGATTTCACCGGCGGTCGCGATCGGCGGGCCGATCCACGGCTTGAAGCGGTAGCCGAAAGTGTAGAGGTCGCTGTCGGAACGGATGCCGGGATACTTGTGCGTGAGCCAGGTGCCGCCGAAGCTGTCCTGCATTTCCAGGATCACGAAGCTCTTGTCCGGGCACTGTTCCTTCAGATGGTAGGCGCCACCGATGCCGGAAATGCCGGCACCGACGATGAGTACATCGAAGTGCTCGGCCTTCCTCGTCTTGGGCAGATTGGATGAGGCAGAGATATTCATTGGTTTGGTTTCCCCGATGTTCGGTGGTGGGAGTCTGCAGAGCGGATTCACGGGCCTGCATGATCTGGATCAAGACGCGCCGGAAAGGCGCGAATTTCCGCACTGCACAATATTTGCCTTGTCAGGCAATGCCCGGATTGTCCGACAATCGGGCCGGACAATGGAAGTCGCCGAGGCTACACCGGCGCGACGACCCGCGCGTCACCGTCGAGGTGGGCGACGCAGGCCAGCGTCCGCACGCGCCACGGCGCGTCCCGCTCGACGGTCGTCACCGAGGTGTTGCCGACCACGAGGCCGGCCACATCCGGATAGCGTCCGGTGTCGAGGCGGCGCTCGAGCAGGGAGCGCAGCACGAGGCCGTGCGTGACGACCGCCACATCCCCGGCAAGCCCCGCGGCGCGTTCCAGCAGCGCCTGCCAGGCCCGATCGACGCGGGCATCGAAGTCGGCCCAGGTTTCACCGCCGGGCGGCTCGTAGTCACGGGCGAGGATGTCCAGGTCGCCGAGCGTGTCGTAGGAGCGGCCGCGCAGCTCGCCGAAATGGCGCTCGCGCCAGTCCGCGTTTTCGACGAGATCGACCCCCGCCGCGCGTGCGACGCACTCGGCGGTCGTGCGCGCCCGCAGGTAGTCGCTGCAGATGACGACTTCCAGCGAGTGGGCGGCCAGGCGGCGGCCGAGTTTCACCGCCTGCGCGAGCCCGGTCGCACCGAGCGGGGTATCCGGGAACTGGACGACGCGCGAGGCATTGAGATCGGTTTCACCGTGACGGATGAGCAGTAGCGCCATGATTATCGGGCCGGGTTGGAATCGTTGCGGGCGTGAATTCGATGGGCGTACCCGAGACCGGGCCGCCGGCTGACTACCTTAGCAAGAATGCCAGGGATCACGGGAGGCTTGCGCGCCGCCGCAGACACGCCTGCGGCGTGCGGCGGTGAAGCGGACGGCCCGCGGCCGGACACTGCGCTGGACAGCGGCGCACGCATCGGCAAAATCGCTCCAACGATGACCTGACGCCGCAGGACACGCGCCGCCGCGGCAGACACCAGGACGAACGACGGGGAGCCCACACGATGACCGCACCGGCCTACGCCTTCGATCAACGCAACGTCCGCTGGTTTCCGCTCGGCGACTTCAAGCACCTGCAGATCTCGATGCTCGCCGTGGATCCCGCTAACCGCATCGTCGACTTCCTCGTGAAGTTCGATGCGAAACAGAAGATCTTCCTGCACAAGCACCTCGCCCAGACCAACCTCTTCGTCGTCCAGGGCGAGCACCGGATCTACGAACCGGACGGGAGTCTCAAGGAAATCCGCAAGACCGGCAGCTACACCGCGAGCGCGCCGGGCGGCGTGCACTTCGAAGGCGGCGGCGACGAGAATTGCATCGTCCTCTACAACATCCGCGGCAACGGCAAGGACGAGATGTTCGAGGTGATGGACGACGACGGGCAGGTCGTCGGGATCATCGGGGTGGCGGATTTCGCGGCGCTGTGGGAGGCGCAGAAGGCGGTAGCCTGAATGGCGTCGGTGCGCGAGATCAACAGTGACAAGGGTGAAGTGCTCGACTACGAAATCGAGCCCAGTCTCAAGGCAATTGCCATCGGCGGCAACAAGCTATCCCGTGGCTTGACGTTAGAAGGCCTGCTTGTGTCCTACTTCGCGCGCAAGTCGCCGCAGTACGACACGCTTTTGCAGATGTGCCGCTGGTATGGCTATCGGGGCGGCTATGAGGACCTTACGCGCATCTACACGACGGGACATTGGCCGGCTGGTTCACCGATTTGGCTCTGGTTGAGCATCGTCTGAGGCAGGACATTGAGCAGTATGAACACGTGCCCGGGCTTCGTCCCTACGACGTTGGGGTCCGAATTCTGCAGCACCCAAGCATGCAGGTGACCTCGGCGCTCAAGAGCCGCTTCACCACGTCAACCCGCATCTCTCAGTCGTACAGCGGTTCGCTAGAGCAGACGTTCAAGTTTCCACTCAACAACCTCAAAAGCCTTGCACTGCTTGCTGAGAGCAATCGGCAAGCGGCGATAAGATTCCTTACCAATCTCGGAAGTCCCGCGCACCGGGAGTCCGTTGGGCCGCTGTGGTCCGACGTCACGGCAGCGCAAGTCGTGGAGTTCCTGCGCTCCTACGGTGTCGACCGCGAAGTGGGCGGCCTCTCGCCTGAACTAATGGCCGCTTGGATTGAGCGCCAGAACGCAGAGGGCGACCTCGTTAATTGGACTGTCGTGGTCCGCGGGCGCGACAAAGAGAACAAGAAGCTGGGCGCTGCCAGCTGGCTACCGCCTACAACAACCACCGCTTGGAACTTGTCTCGCACACGGATCGCCGGCTCCAACTCCCTGGGCGTCATCACAACGCCCGGCGACGAGGAGTACGGCCTGACACGCGAGGAACTGGAAGAAGCCCGCCAGAAGATCGCCAGTGGCGCGGTGAAGGACCGGAATGTCGCAGCGAGGCGGTCAAGGCGCTCGAGTCATGCGCTCCTGCTGCTTTACCCCATCAGCCGCTACTCGGGCTATGACCTCGACAAGTCTGAGAGGCTTCGCGAGCGGCTCTTCCAAGACCCGGATGGCCCTGAAGCTTGCGACCTGATTGGTCTGGCGGTCTCATTCCCCTCGACCAAGAAGGCAGGACCAGCCGAAGCCTACCTCGAAGGCACTGCAAAGTGGCAACCGGTGTTGGGGTGAGCACTACACAGTCGCAACTGCGCTGGGACTTGCTTGCGGCCCAGCCGCCGATGGGAGAGCGATTGACGGTGCGGACGGCTGTTACCGGTCGTCACCCGGATGTGCTGATCGCGCTTGACGCCGCCAAGCGTCGGCATGTCCTCGTTGCGCTTCCGGACGAGGAACGCGGAGAGATCACTGAGCGCCCGAGCCGCGGAATCGCAGTGAAAACGGTCGAGCTCAAGCCAGGCGATGAGTCGGAACAGCGCTTTGTAGAAATCGCCTGTCTTGATAGACAGGGCCATGCTGCATTGGACACCATTGCGCTGGAGCTAATCGAAGCGCTGGAAGCGGGTGCGAGCATCAACCGAACCCGTCTGGTACAGAACGTCCTGGCCAAGTGGAGGAGGTTCTGGTCTGGAGTGGCTCAGGGCGAGCTCTCTAAGGAGCAACAGCTCGGGCTCTTCGGTGAGCTTTGGTTCCTGAACAGGTGGCTGGCCCCCAGCGTGGGCGTCGAACGTGCTATCAAGATGTGGCGTGGTCCTGCAGGCGCTCGCAATGACTTCGAGGCTTCCGGCATTGCCATCGAGGTCAAAACCACTGGACGCGTCGACCGCACGCACGTCGTTCACGGACTGGATCAGCTACTCGCTCCTCCTGGTGGGCAGCTGATGCTCTTCAGTCTTTTCGTACGCGAGGAGGCCAGCGGCGCCCAAAGTTTGCCCCTACAGGTGGCCGAAGCCCGAGGGCTTATCGCGGAGGACTACGCACATCAGTCGCAGTTCGATGCGCTCATCCACGCTGCTGGCTACGACGATCGGCTAGCCTCTGAGTACGGGAAGCTCATGCTGCGCATCTGTGATGAAGGCCTCTACAAGGTCGTTCAAGGCTTCCCTCGTCTGATACCTTCATCCTTGATAAACGGCGTACCGGCGGGAGTGGGTGCCATAGAGTATGAGCTGCGTTTGGACGCTGCCAAGCAGTGGCTGCTGGCATCAACGCCGTCAGCTGCGACTGCGCACCTGCTCAAAGCAGGAATGGGAACGTAGCTCGCGGATCGCTTGGTTGTGGACGTCTTTGACAACAAGAAACGATCAGAGGTCATGTCCCGAATTCGGGGTAAGGGCAACAAGTCCACCGAGTTCGCTCTTGCGTCAGCCTTCCGCAAGGCTGGAATCACGGGTTGGCGGCGGCACGTTGCGATCAAGCTTGAGCTCGGGCCGAGGGTCGCCACGCGCGTTGGGAAGGCTCACCTGATCGTGCGACCAGACTTTGTCTTCAAGCGGGAGAGGGTGGCGGTGTTCGTCGACGGATGTTTCTGGCATCGGTGCCCGCTTCACTCGAAGGTTCCAGAGAGCAATCGGGCATTTTGGGAGCAGAAGCTTTCTCGCAATGCTGAGCGAGACCGGTTACGCGACCGCGAACTCAGGAAAGCTGGTTGGAAAGCGCGGCGTATTTGGGAGCACTGTTTTGGCATCAACTGCTTAAGTGGCGGCAAGAACTCCCCACTGACAACCAGTCCACCACTTCGCCGACTTATCAAGGACATTGCCGCCGAAGCCGTTACTGCATAAGCGTGGGGTGCAAGCGCTGTTAGTCTTGTGCCGTGACCTGCGCAGCGACCATGACCGAAGCTATGCGGCATGCGCCTGCGTCCGTCGGCACATCCCAGACGAAGTGCCGGAACTTCGCGCGAACCGGTAGGCGCTTCGAAATGCGCCTCGGCAACGGATATCAAGCGGTAGAGAAGCACGCCTGAGTAAGACCACCAAGGCATTCCTAAGCTGAAGAAAGAGGCGCAGCAGCGGGCATTTTTGGAAGCCAAGGGCCGAAACTCTACCCGGTACCTCGACTGGACCCACGCGCAGAGCGCCTTACTGCCCAATCTAAAACCATCGACCAAGACGCTCCCCCTGCAGCCGTCGCAGCCTCTGCTCGACGCCACCAAGGCAGTGGCAAATGCGCTGGAAGCGCTCTATCAGTCAGTGGTCCAAATGTGGTTGCAGGAAAAGGTAGGTCAGTGAACGGAACGACTGTGGCTGTAGGAGGGAGCAGTGGAGAAAACCGCCTGCAATTCAGCGCGCAGAAGCTTCGCGCGGCGCCACCTTGCGCATGATCTCCGCGCGGGTAGGCAGCGTCTTCAGGTCGTAGTCGGCCTGCATGGCCAGCCACGACGAGGCATCGCCGCCGAAGTAGCGTGCCAGGCGCTCCGCCGTGTCGGCAGAGATCCCTCGTCGTTCCTTGACGATCTCGTGGATGCGCGTGGCCGGCACGCCCAGCGCCGTGGCCAGCGCATTGACGCTGAGTTCAAGCGGCGCCAGGAACTCTTCGCGCAGCACCTCGCCGGGGTGCACGGCGCGCATGCGGTTGACGGGTTTGCTCATACTCGGGCGACCTCTCAGTGATAGTCCACGATCTCGACCTGGGCGGGGCCGCTGTCGGTCCACTCGAAACACAGCCGCCACTGGTCGTTGATCCGGATGCTCCACTGACCCGCCCGGTCGGCGCGCAAGGCTTCGAGCCGGTTGCCCGGCGGCGACCGCAGGAATTCAAGCGTCCTGGCCGCGTCGAGCATTGCCAGCTTTCGCGTGGCGACGGTCTCGATAGCACGGAAGCGTCTGGGACGCTCGCCATTGAACAGGGCCTGAGTGTCTCGGCAGCGGAAGCTCTGGATCACGGTCGAGATGGTATTACGCCACGCGTAATACGAAAAGCGGAACCCTTCGTCACAGGCCCCGCTTCTCTGCCGCTCCCTTCTCTTGCGGCTCCTGCTGTTCCTGCGGTCGAGCGCGCGCGCCGGCGCCTTGCCCACGGTCGAAAACAGCAGGAATGGCAAGGCCCACGGGGGGCGGGCAGCCAGTAATCCTCGAGGATGTGGCGCAGCAAGCCTGCGGTGACAGATACAGCAGCGTCGGCGTCACGCCGAAGTGTTCATCGGTCGACAACGGCGTGTCGAGCAGGGCCCGCACCCGCCCGTTGAATCGTTCGACAGCGGGCATCGCCAACGCCGCCGGCCGAAATCAGGCCCGGCGTTTCGCCGGTCAGCTCGATGGCGGGTTGGGGAGGCGGCCGTGCGGGCATGACGGCGCGGTAGCCCGTCGGCTGGGAGATGTACTGACCTGCACGCGTCGAGACGCCGAGTCGGACCGTCATCCGTGTCGCTGCCTATCATATGGGTCCGGAATCGACCCATATGATAGGCAACGTTTAACAAGGACGAATGCCGCGGTTCTTGTATCAGCCTGCCGAAGGTATGGCCGCAAGCCCGCCTGCCAAGCACTCTCCCACTGGTCCAGCGGATCGAAGTAGCGCCATTCGCTGGCGGGAAGGCTGGCAATGGCACCCGTCGGCACCAAATGGACGTTTAATTATTCAAAAACAGCATCTTGAGATTCCGCCAAGGTCCGCCGGATACCGCCGACATCCGCCCTGGCCGTCAGACGTTGAACCTGAAGTGCATGACGTCCCCGTCCTGCACCACGTACTCCTTGCCCTCGAGCCGGAGCTTGCCGGCGGCCTGCGCGCCGGACTCGCCCTTGCAGGCGATGTAGTCGTCGTAGGCGATCACTTCGGCGCGGATGAAGCCGCGCTCGAAGTCGGTGTGGATGACGCCGGCGGCCTGCGGGGCGGTGGCGCCCTTCGGGATCGTCCACGCGCGGGCTTCCTTCGGGCCCGCGGTGAAGTAGGTCTGCAGGCCCAGCAGCTTGTAGCCGGCGCGGATGAAGCGGTTCAGGCCCGGTTCCTCGAGGCCCATCTCGGCGAGGAACTGGGCGCGGTCCTCGGCGCCGAGCACGGAGAGTTCGGCTTCGAGCGCGGCGCAGATGACCACGCATTCCGCGCCCTGCTTCGCGGCGAACTCGGCGACGCGCGCGGAATACTCGTTGCCGCCGAGGTTGTTCTCGTCGACGTTGGCGACGAAGAGCACCGGCTTCGCGGTCAGCAGCGCGAGGCCCTTCACGGCCTCCAGCGCGGCGGGCGAGAGGCCTTGCGCGCGCACCGGGATCACCTGGTCGAGGCCGACCTTGATCTCCTCGAGCGCAGCACAGCGCGCCTTCAGTTCCTTGTCGCCGGACTTCGCCTGCTTCGCGGCGCGGTCGAGCGCGCGCGTCGCGGAGTCCAGATCGGCGAGCGCGAGTTCGGTTTCGATGACTTCGATGTCGGCCAGCGGGTCGATGCGGCCCGCCACGTGCACGATGTTCTCGTTTTCGAAGCAGCGCACGACGTGGGCGATCGCCTGCGTCTCGCGGATGTGCGCGAGGAACTGGTTGCCCAGGCCCTCACCCTTCGAGGCGCCGGCGACGAGCCCCGCGATGTCGACGAACTCCATCGACGTCGGCACGGTGACCTTCGGCTTGACGAGGTTCGCAATCGCGTCGAGCCGCGGGTCCGGCAGCGGGACGATGCCGACGTTCGGATCGATCGTGCAGAACGGGTAGTTCTCCGCTGCGATCGCGGCCTGTGTCAGCGCGTTGAAGAGGGACGACTTGCCGACGTTCGGCAGGCCGACGATGCCACACTTGAAGCCCATATTCAGTCTTTCCGATTCTGTTTGCGGCCGGCGTCGCCGTCGCGGCGGTTCAATTCGTTCATGACCTGGTCGAAGCGCCCCTGCACGATGTCGCCGAGGCGCTCGACGGCGCGGTCGATGGCCTGTTCGATCGCGAGGCGATCGTCCGGCGCGGGATTGCCGAGTACGTAGTCGGTGACGAGGTCCGCGCTGCCGGGATGGCCGATGCCGATGCGCAGCCGCCGGTAGTCGGCGCCGAGCTGCGCCGAGACGTCGCGCAGGCCGTTGTGACCGCCGTGACCACCGCCCTGCTTCAGGCGCACGGTGCCGGGCGCGAGATCGAGTTCGTCGTGGACCACCAGGATCTGTGCCGGCGGGATCCTGAAGAAGCGCGCATAGGCACCGACGGCCTGCCCGCTGCGGTTCATGAAGGTCAGCGGCTTCATCAGCACCACGCGCTCGCCGTCGATGCTGGCGGTGCCGATCTCGGCGTGATACTTCGAGTCGGTCCTGAGGCTCGCGTCGAGGCGGTCGATCAGCCAGAAGCCGACGTTGTGCCGGGTGCGCGCGTACTGCGCACCCGGATTGCCCAGACCGACGATGAGGCTGACGCCCCGGGAGGACTCGCTCGCCATGACGGCCGTGCGCCGACGCTGCGGCCGTCAGGCTCGCGAGAGCGGCGCGCTCAGGCCGCCGGGGTCGCGTCGCCGCCGCGCGGCGCGTGGATCGCCACGACGGGCAGCATCGGGTCGCCACCGTGGGCGATGGCCGCGCTGCGCACGCCTGCCGGGAGCTTGAGGTCGCCGATGTGCACCGTCTCTTCGAGCTTGACCTCGGCGAGGTCGACGACGATGTATTCCGGCAGGTCCTTCGGCAGGCAGAGGACTTCGATATCGCTCATCAGGTGGCTGATGACGCCGCCCTCGTTCTTCACCGCGTGGCAGGTGTCCTCGTTGATGAAGTGGATCGGCACGCGCAGCTGCAGTTCCTCGTTCTCGTCGATGCGCAGGAAGTCGACGTGCAGGATCAGCTGGCGCACGGGGTGGCGCTGCATCGCCTTCAGCACGACCTTCTCGTCCGCGCCGGTCGACATCTTCAGCGTGAGAATATGCGAGTAGAACGCTTCGTGCTCGGTGTGCAGCAGCATCTGGTTGTGGTCGAGCTGGATGCTCGCCGGCGCCTTGTTCGCGCCGTAGAGGATGGCCGGCACCTTGCCTTCACGACGCAGGCGGCGGCTCGCACTCTTGCCCTGCATCGATCGCGGCTCGGCCGTGACCTCGAACTTGTTGTGCATGATGAATCTCCTGGACTTTGCTTGATGAACAGGCTGTTCGCGCGCTCCGCGACCAGAGACGCGCGCGCCTCGTGCTCAATCGATGAACATGGAACTCAGGGACTGGCCCGAACTCATGCGATTGATGCTCTCTCCCAACAGCGCGGCGACCGACAGCTGGCGGATGCGCTTGATCGCGGCCGCCTCTTCGGTCAACGGGATGGTGTCGGTGACCACGAGCTCGTCGAGCTCGGAATTCTCGATGTTCTGCAGCGCCTTGCCGGACAGCACGGCGTGCGTGCAGTAGGCGGTGACCGAGCGCGCCCCGCGCTCCTTCAGCGCCTTCGCCGCCTGGCACAGGGTGCCGGCGGTATCGACCATGTCGTCGACGAGGACGCAGCTGCGGCCGTGGACGTCGCCGATGATGTTCATGATTTCCGCTTCGTTCGCACGCGGACGACGCTTGTCGATGATAGCGAGGTCGGCGTTGTCGAGGCGTCGCGCCACCGCGCGCGCGCGCACCACGCCGCCGACGTCCGGCGAGACGACCATCAGGTCCGCGTACTCGTTCTTCCAGATGTCGCCGAGCAGGACCGGTGACGCGTACACGTTGTCCATCGGGATGTCGTAGAAGCCCTGGATCTGGTCGGCGTGGAGGTCGACCGTCAGCACGCGATCGGTGCCTACACCGGCGATCATGTTGGCGACGACCTTCGCGGTGATCGGCACGCGGGCGGAGCGCGGGCGGCGGTCCTGGCGGGCGTAGCCGAGGTAGGGAATCACGGCGGTGATGCTGGCGGCGGACGCGCGACGCAGCGCGTCGATCAACACCATCAGCTCCATCAGGTTGTCGTTCGTCGGCTGGCAGACCGACTGGAACACGAAGACGTCGCGGGCGCGCACGTTCTCCGCGATTTCGACCATGATCTCGCCGTCGCTGAACTTGCCGACGGTCGCCTTGCCGAGCGGAATCTGCAGGTGGGCGGCGATGGCCCGCGACAGCGCGGGGTTCGAGTTGCCCGCGAACAGCATCATGGCGGAACGGTTGAAGCTCATGTCCTGCAGCGCCTTCAATCAAAAATATGGCTGGGGAGCCAGGATTCGAACCTGGGAATGCCGGGATCAAAACCCGGTGCCTTACCGCTTGGCGACTCCCCAATTGAAATCATGAGCATCGCCGCGCTCATCCTGCCCTGGCCTCGGCGGCGAGGCGATCGAGCAGCGGGGACCGGTTGCGGCGGCGGGCGACGAACCAGGTCCACTGCGCGGGCACCTGTTCGCCCACCGCCTGCGCCGACGCGCGGTCCGCGAAGGACGCGAAAATACAGGCGCCGGTGCCGCTCATCCGCGCCGGCGCGTGGTCGCCCAGCCAGTCCAGCGCGGCGCCAACAGCCGGAAACAGCCGGCGAGTGATGGGCTCGCAGTCATTGTGCATGAGGTCCGGCGGAAGGCCGGGGATTGTGAGTGCGGGCGTATCCCGTGTCAATTCCGGATGGCCGAAGACGGCCGCCGTCGGCACCTCGCAGCCGGGATGGATCACCAGGCACCAGGGCTCGTCGGCCGCGAGCGGGGTCAGCCGTTCGCCGACGCCTTCCGCCCAGGCCGCCTCGCCGCGCACGAAGACCGGCACGTCCGCACCGAGCCCGAGTCCCAGGGCGGCCAGCGCGTCGACCCCGAGCCGGGTGCCCCACAAGCAGTCGAGCGCGACCAGGACGGTGGCTGCATTCGAGCTGCCGCCGCCGAGCCCCCCGCCCATCGGCAGCCGCTTGGTGACCGCGATGTCGGCACCGAACCGCGTGCCGGTGGCCGCCTGCAGGGCGCGCGCGGCGCGCACGACGAGGTCCGCTTCGGCCGGCACGCCGGCGAGCTCGGTCACCCGGTTGACCACTCCGTCCTCGCGCAGGCCGAAGCGGAGGTCGTCGCCGTGGTCCAGGAACTGGAAATGGGTCTGGAGCAGGTGGTAGCCGTCCGGCCGGCGGCCGACGACGTGCAGGAACAGGTTGATCTTGGCCGGCGCGGGCCATGCCGCGCCGCTCAGGATTGCGGGATTTGCCATGTGTCGATGATCAGTCGGATTTGGAGGTCGCCGGCATTCAGGAACAGCTTGGCCGGCAGGGTCCGCCCGCCGAAGTCGCGGTAGGCGAGCACGCTGATCCGCCAGCCGCCCTGGGCGAGATCGCTCAGGCGGCCTGCGGAATCGAGATTCAGATGGCCGACCTCCTGCGCCGGGTCGGGGATGCCCCGCACCCAGAAGCGGGCGCCGTCGACCGGGAAGGACCAGTTCACGTGCGCGGCCATCAGCGCCTCGAAGTTCGCGGCCTGGTAGCGCTTGCCGTCCGGCCCCGTCAGCACGACGCCCCGGCCATCGCCCTGCAGGCGGAAGCTGCCCTGGGCCATCGGCGCCATGATGCGCAGGTCGGTGGCGTCGCCCTGCTGGTGCCAGCGAAGTTTGGCGCCCCCGCCCTCGCTGCCGCGCTGGATTGCGACCCGGCCGCTGAGCGTGAACGGATCGACCGCCGCCATTGCCGCGCGGTGCGCGGCCCAGGCCTCCTCCGCGGGCGTGACGGGCGGCGGGGTCGGGCGCGAGAACAGCGGCCCGGCGCAACCGGCGACGAGGCCGGTGAAGACCAGCAGCCAGGCGAGCTTCACGGCGCCAGCCGCTTGATCGCGTTCAGGATCCTGGTGTCCTGGGGGTGCTGCTCGAGTGCGGTGTTCCAGATCTGGCGTGCGTCGTCCTTACGGCCCAGCATCCACAGCACCTCGCCGAGGTGGGCGGCGACTTCCGGATCGTTGCGCAGCGCGCGGGCCTTCTCCAGGTAGGTGACCGCCTCCTCCAGGCGCCCCAGCCGGTAGAGGACCCAGCCCATGCTGTCGAGGATGAAAAAATCGTTCGGCGACGCGGCCAGCGCGCGCTGGATGAGTTCGTGGGCCTCGGCGTAGCGGTCCGTGCGATCGGCGAGCGTGTAGCCGAGCGCATTGAGTGCCTGCGCATTGTCCGGCTCGCGCTCGATCACCGCGCGGAGGTCCGCTTCGAGGATATCCAGGCGCCCCATCTGCTCGGCCAGCATCGCGCGGTTGTACAGCAGGGTGCTGTCGAAGACGCCGTTCAGCGCGCGGTCGTAGACCGCCATCGCCTCGGCATAGCGCTTGTTCTGGGCCAGCACCTCGGCCTCCAGCACCAGGCGCTGGCGGCGCTGGTCGTCGTTGTCGGCGGGGGTGGCGGCCAGTTCCGCCAGCGCCTCGTCGACCTTGCCCTGCAGCGCGAGGATGGACACCACGCGCAAACGCGCCGGAAAGACGTTCGTCCCCTCCTTGACGGCGCGGTAGTGCACCAGGGCCGCCGCCGGCCGCTGGCGCGATTCCTCGATCTGCCCGAGGTAGAACGCCGCCTCGTCGGCGCGGTCGTCGAAACGGGTCAGGGCGCGGAAGTTGCGCTCGGCCTCGTCGACCTTGCCGGCCTGCAGGTTCAGCAGGCCCAGCGCGTAGATGACGTCGGTGTTGTCCGGCGCCTGCTCCTGCAGCATGCCGAACTGCAGGCGTGCCTGCTCGTAGCGCTGGAGATCGGCGAGCATCCGGGCATAGAGCAGGCGCAGGCCGAATTCGTCCGGCGTGCGCTTGAGGGCCTTCTCGAGGAAGACGATGCCGTCGGCGCCCGCCTTCTGCTTCTGCAGCACGGCCATGTAGGCCAACGCAAGATTAGGGTTGATGTCGACCCGTTCGACGAGCTTGTCCATCGCCGCGCGCGCCTTGCCGATATCCTCCGCACGCATCGCCAGCAGCGCGTAGGCCACGAGCGCGTCGGCGTCGTCGGGCCTGGCGGCGACCAGTTGCTCCATCACCACCAGGGCGGTACGGCGGTCTTCCTCGCGCCCGAGCAGGTTCGCGATGACCCGGAAGCGGCTGCCGTCCCCGCTGTTGTCCTGGCTCAACACATATTTGAGGTGTTCCAGCGCGGCGGCCGCGTCACCCTGCCGGATGTACATCGCGGCGAGGATCTGGCGCGCATCCAGGCTCGCCGGCTTCAGCTCGACCCACAGCCGCGCGGCCTCGAGCGCCTTGGCGTCGTCGCGCGAGAACACCGCGATCTTCGTGGCCCGCTCGGCGAGGTCGGCGTTGCGCAGGCTGCGCGCGAGCGCGAGGTATTCGTCGAGCGCGAGCGGCAGCTGTTCCCGCTGGCCGGCGAACTCCGCGACGAGCATCTTGTACAGGGGTGAGTTGTCGATGTCCGCCGGCGGGGTCGGCTCGCTGCGGACGGCGGTCGCTTCCTGCTCCGACACGTAGGGCGCGAGCGCCGACTCGGCATCGACCGGCGCCCGGCCGGGCCCGGTGGTGGCGCAGCCCCCGAGCAGCAGCGCGAACAGCGCCGCGAGCGGCCGCAGTGCGCCCGGCTCAGCGCGTGCCATCGGCTCGCACGACAGGTTTCCGGGGCCGCGCACGGCGCGGAGCGGACGGAAGCACGGAAGATGGCATCATGGTTTAAACTATACCGCAGTCGAAAACCTTTGGTTCAAGCGTGCGCCCGCGCCGCGCCGGCACGCACTGCGGTGGCCGACAGCGCAAGCCCTTAAGCCGCCGCAATCCAGCTTTGCCATGCCTATCATCGTCTTCGGCGTAAGCCACAAGACTGCGCCCATCGACGTGCGGGAGAAAGTCGCGCTCGATGCCGAGCAACTGCCCGCCGCCCTCGACGGCGCGCGGGCGGCCGTGGGCGCGCGTGAAGCGGTGATCCTCTCGACCTGCAACCGCACCGAGTTCTATCTCGCGGCCGACGCGCGCCCGGAACGGCAGCTCGCCGACTGGCTGACCCGCTTCAAGGCGCTGGATGCCGGGCTCGTCGACGGCCATTTCTACGTGCTCGAGGGTCCCGAGGCGATACGCCATACCCTGCGGGTCGCCTGCGGACTCGACTCGATGGTGCTCGGCGAGCCCCAGATCCTCGGCCAGCTGAAGCAGGCCTACCAGGCCTCGGAATCCGGCGGCAGCATCGGCAAGACGCTCAGCAAGCTGATGCAATATGCGTTCACCGTCGCCAAGAAAGTGCGCACCGACACCGCGATCGGCCAGACGCCGGTGTCGGTGGCCTACGCCGCGGTCCGCCTCGCACGCCAGATTCACGGCGATCTCGCGACGAAGACGGCGCTGCTGATCGGCGCCGGCGACACCATCTCGCTGGTCGCGAACCACCTGCGCAGCCAGCGCGTCGGGCGCATGATCATCGCCAACCGCACGCTGGCGCGCTCCGAGGAACTGGCCGCGGAACTCGGCGGCGAGCCGGTGCCGCTGACCGAACTCGCGCAGTACCTGCCGGCGGCGGACATCGTGGTGTCGTCGACGGCGAGCCCCCTGCCGATCATCAACCGTGACGCGGTCGAGGCGGCCATCAAGCGGCGCCGCTATGCACCGATGTTCCTGGTCGACCTCGCGGTGCCGCGCGACATCGAGCCGTCGGTGGCCGAGCTGGACGACGTCTACCTGTACACGGTCGACGACCTGAACAACGTGATCACCGAAAACATGGAGCTGCGCCAGGTCGCGGCGGCGCAGGCCGAGGAGATCGTCAGCCTGCACGCCCAGCATTTCATGGACTGGCTGCAGTCGCTGGACGGCAACGCGACCATCGTCGCCTATCGCCGCCAGGCCGAGGCGACGCGCGACGAGCTGCTGGCGAAAGCGCAGCGCCAGCTCGCGACCGGCGACGACCCCGCGAAAGTGCTGCAGAGCCTGGCGACCACGCTCGTCAACAAGCTCGTCCACCACCCGACGACCAAGATTCGCGAAGCGACCATCGAGGGCCGGTCCGAGCTGGTGCTGGCCGCGCGCGAACTCCTCAACATCCGCGAACCCGGCACCGACGCATGAAAGATTCCCTGCTGCGCAAGCTGCAACAGCTTGCCGAACGGCGCGACGAGATCGACGCCCTGCTGGCCACGCCCGAGATGAGCGGGCAGCAGGAGCGTTTCCGCGCGCTGTCGCGCGAGCGGGCCGAGATCGACCCGCTGGTCGCGGCGTTCGCCGAATACGGCGCGGCGCAGGCCAATCTCGAGCACGCCCAAGCGATGCTCGCGGACGAAGACCCGGAGATGCGCGCGCTGGCGAGCGACGAGATCGGCGCCGCGCAGGACGCGGTGGCGGCACTCGAAGCGCGCATCAACCTGCTGCTGATCCCGCGGGACCCGGCCGACGATGCGAACATCTTCCTCGAAATCCGCGCCGGCACCGGCGGTGACGAGGCCGCCCTGTTTGCCGCCGACCTGTTCCGGATGTACGGCAAGTACGCCGAGCGCCGCGGCTGGCAGGTCGAGATCCTGAGCGCCAGCGAGAGCGAGCTCGGCGGCTACAAGGAAGTCATCGCGCGCATCATCGGCCACGGCGCCTACTCCCTGCTGAAGTTCGAGTCGGGTGCCCACCGCGTGCAGCGCGTGCCGGCAACCGAATCCCAGGGACGCATCCACACCTCGGCCTGCACGGTGGCCGTGCTGCCCGAGGCGGACGAGATCACGGACATCGAGATCAACCCGGCGGATCTCAAGGTCGACACCTACCGGGCGTCGGGCGCCGGCGGCCAGCACGTCAACAAGACCGACTCGGCGATCCGCATCACGCACCTGCCCACCGGCGTCGTCGTCGAGTGCCAGGACGAGCGCTCGCAGCACAAGAACCGGGCCCGCGCGCTCAGCCTGCTGAAGGCGCGCCTGCTGCAGACCGAGCGCGACCGCCAGACCAGCGAGCAGGCGCAGACCCGCAAGCTGCTGGTCGGTTCCGGCGACCGCTCCGAGCGCATCCGCACCTACAACTTCCCGCAGGGCCGCGTGACCGACCACCGGATCAACCTCACCGTGTACAAGCTGGACGCGGTGCTCGAGGGGGACCTCGACGCGGTCGTCGGGCCGCTGGTCAGCGAGCACCAGGCCGAACTGATGGCCCAGATGGCCGCCGAGTCTTGAGGGCCGGCGACCCGTTCGCAGGGCTGCCGGCCGAGCCGGCGGTCGGCGCCGTAGTGCTCGCCGCCGCCGCCGCGCTGGGTGAGGCGGGTCGCTTCGAGGCCGAGTTGCTCCTCGGCGAAGTGCTGGGCCTGGACAGGGTCGGCCTTATCCGCGAGCGCTCGCGGGTGCTGGCGCCGGCGGAATTCGCCCGTTTCCGCGCGCTGCTGGCCGCGCGCCTGGCGGGCGCGCCGGTGGCCTACCTGCTCGGGCGGCGCGAGTTCTGGTCGATGAGCTTCGTGGTCGAGCCCGGGGTCTTGATTCCCCGCCCGGAGACCGAAATCCTCGTCGAACTCGCGTGCGCGCTGCTGGCGGATGCGCCGGCCGGACCGGTGCTCGATCTCGGGACCGGCAGCGGCGCGGTGGCCATCGCCGTGGCGGTCGAGTGCCCGACGCGGGAGGTCGTTGCGGTGGACCGTTCCGCGGCGGCGCTCGCCGTC
>Ga0255182_1000895_pt1 | contig 17309 bp, 15 predicted proteins | sample Atl_UVDOM_RepA_8_FD_188420 | JGI IMG/M metagenome (GOLD analysis project Ga0255182, IMG submission 188420) | Freshwater microbial communities from Altamaha River, Georgia, United States - Atl_UVDOM_RepA_8d | ecosystem: Environmental > Aquatic > Freshwater > River | place: USA: Georgia...
AGGACGTGCTGCTCAAGCTGTACGACGCCGACGCCGAGTACTCGGCCGACACGCTCGAGGGCATCTACGACGACCTGGAGAAAGTCAGCAAGCGGGTGCTCAAGGACGAGGTCAATGACCAGGCCGCCGCCGAGGCCCTGGCTGCCATTGCGCGCCAGGAGGACTTGAACGGCCGCATTCGCCGCAACGTGATGGACACCCGTCGGGCCCTGAGCTTCATGATGCGCGCCCGCATGCTGAGCGCCGAGCAGTTCGAAGAGGCCCGCCAGATCCTGCGCGACATCGATTCGCTGGACAGCCACACGGCCTTCCTGTTCGACAAGATCAACTTCCTGATGGACGCCACTGTCGGTTTCATCAACATCAACCAGAACAAGATCATCAAGATCTTCTCGGTGGCCTCCGTGGCCTTCCTGCCGCCCACCCTGATCGCGAGCATCTACGGTATGAACTTCAATGCCATGCCCGAGCTGAACTGGCGTTGGGGCTACCCGTTCGCGGTCGTGCTCATGATCGCCTCGGCCCTGACGCCCTTCCTGTATTTCCGACGCAAAGGCTGGCTGAACTGAACACCGCAACCGTCCTGTCGCGCCTGCCGGCCGGCCTGGGTCGCGTGATGCTGGGCACCACCCTGGTGGTGCTGAGCTACAGCCTGCTCAACCCCGTGCTGGCCGTGCGCCTGCAGATCGCCGGCGTCAGCAACACCGCCATCGGCCTGATGGCCACGCTGCCCTTCGTGGCCGTGGCCGTGCTGGTGCCGGTGGTGCCTCACGTGTTCGGTCGCATCGGCGTGGGCCAGGCCTACCGGCTGGGCCTGCTGCTGGAGCTGATCGCCTGCCTGGGCTACCTGCTGACCGACCACTACGTCGTGTGGTGCGTGCTCGGACTGCTGGCCGGCATGGGGGCGGCCGCCGCATGGAACGCCACCGAAGGGCTGATCGCCCACAACGTGCCGCCCAGCCACCGCGGCCGCATCACCGGCATCTACCAGACGGTGTTGGGCGCGGCGATGGCGCTGGGGCCGATGCTGCCCGCCCTGGTGGGCCTGGGCCCCCGCCAAGCCAATGCCGTGGCGGCCGCGGGCCTGGGCCTGGGCCTGCTGATCACCCTGGGGCCGGCCGTGTCGCGCCTGAGCGCCAGCCACGCCGACCAGGCCCACATGGGCCTGATGGCCGCCTGGCGCTTGCGCCCCTTCCTGGTCTGGGCCGCCCTGGTCGGCGGGGTGTTCGAGGTGGGGCTGGGTTCGATCGCCACGGCCTACGGCTCGGCCATCGGTCTGCCCCTGGCCGCCGCCACATCGATCGCCGGGGCCATCGGCATGGGCAGCTTCGTGCTGCAGTACCCCACGGGCTGGCTGGCCGACCACGTGCCGGCGCGCCGGCTCTTCGTCACGGGCGGCCTGCTGCTGGCGGTGAGCGCGCTGGGCTTCATCCTGGCGCCGCAATGGACGCCGCTGATCTGGCTGTGCGCGGCCACCTGGGGCGCGGTGGGCGGGGCGCTCTACACCCTGAGCATGATCCGGGTGGCGCACGACTTCGCCGACACCTCGGCACTGGCCGGCACCTCGGCCATGATCGCGGGCTACACCGCGGGCGGTGCGCTGGGGCCCATCGTCAGCGGGTGGCTGCTCGACCACGTGGGGGCCCACGGCCAGGGCCTGTGGCTGGCCGGCCTGGCCCTCAGCCTGCTGCTGGCGCGTTCTCGGCCGGCAGCGACCGCCGAGCCGCCCCGTCCATGACGCCGGGCTGGCGTCCCAGCAGCTGCATCAAGGTGGCGTGCAGTTCGTCGGCCGGCACGGGCTTGTGCAGCAAGGTCAGTTCGCTGGCCTGGGCCTCGCGCAGCCGGTCGGCCGCGGTGTCGCCGGTCACCAGCACGCCGGGCACGGTCAGGCCCAGGGCCTGACGCACCAGATCGATGGCCTCGCGTCCGTTGCGGTGGCCACGCAGGCGGTAATCGGCCACGATGAGATCGGGCACGAAACGCACGGTCAGGCCCAGGGCCTGGTCGGCCGACTCGACCACCTCGCACCACGCTCCCCAGCTGGTCAGCAGCTCGGCCATGGCCGCGCGCACCGACTCGTCATCGTCGATCACCAGCACCTTGGCCCCCTGCAGGTCGGGCTGGGCGTCGGTGGGGCGAGCCACCTCGCGCACGGCCTCGCGGCTCAGGGGCAGGGCCAGGCGAAACACCGAGCCGCGTCCCGGCCGCGACGCCAGCGTGATGGGCACATTCATGGCCCGCGCCAGGCCCTCGACAATGGCCAGCCCCAGGCCCAGGCCCTTGCGCCGGTCACGCTCCGGATTGCCCAGCTGGTGGAACTCGCGAAAGATGGCCCGGTGCTGATCAGGCGGAATGCCGATGCCCGTGTCCCAGACCTCGATCACAGCCGCGTCCCCGCGTCGACGCACCCCGATGAGCACCCCACCCCGTTCGGTGTAGCGCAAGGCATTGCTGACGAGGTTGCGCACGATGCGCTCGACCAAGGCCCCGTCCGCCATGACCACCAGGGGGGTGGCATGCAGCCGCAACTGCAAGCGCTGGGACTGCGCCTGGGCTGAAAATTCGCGCTGGAGCTCGGACAACACCGGCTGCAGCGCCAGGGCCTGAGGCCGGGACGTGATCACACCGGCATCCACCTTGGAAAAATCGAGCAGGGTGCTGAGCATGTCGCACGCGGCATCGGCCGAATGCTCGACGTGATCGAGCAAGGCCCGCTGCGACGGCGACAGGTGGGTGCGACCCAGCGCGCTGGCAAACAGGCCCAGGGCATGCAGCGGCTGGCGCAGGTCGTGGCTGGCTGCCGCCATGAACACCCCCTTGGCACGGTCGGCCGCCTCGGCCTCGAGCAGGGCTTCCTCGGCCTCCTGGCGCGCGCTGAAGGCCCTCTGGGTCTGGTCCCGCAAGCGCCCGATCAGATCGGCGTTTTCGAAGCGGACATCGATGGATTCGCGCACGGCCCGCGCGGCATGCCAGGCAAACACGAGCATGGCCACGACGTAGATGGCGCATGCCAGCCCCAGAGCCTGGTCGGGCAGGTGGGGCGACTGCATCAGCACCCACACCGCGGGCGGCACCGTGGTCAGCAGGTAGATGACCGACAGCGGCCACATGGGGGCGAACAGCACCATGCCGCCCGAGTTGAGCCCCGCCGTGGCGCCCAACACGAAGTTGGTGGTCTGCGGCAGATCGGTCCTCATGAACAAGGCCGCGAGTGTGCCCCACGTCAGCCCCTGGGCCAGCGCAAACAGCCACAGAACCTGGGCCTGGCGGCGGATCTGGTGGGCATGCCCGGGTGACGGTTGCCAGCGGCCGAGCACCGCCCCTGCCAGGCTCACCGCCACCTCGACGGCACACCAGACCCAGATACGCACATCACCCGTCACGTGGTGGTGCATGGCCGCCATGACGATGCCGACCACGGCCGCCGCCGCCCCGGCCAGCGTCAGGTTGTGGCGCACCAGCGCCACCTGGGAGCCCAGGTAACGAGGTCCGTCAAAAGTCAGCGCCCGACGCAGGATGGCCTGCGCCCCGATTTTGAAATTCATGCCGCTTACGGTACCCGAAACCAGGCCAACGGGCAGCGGCGCCGGCCCCCTCTCTCAGGGGGCTCTGTGCCGACTCAAGCCTTTCGGCGCGCCTTGACGGCGTCCGACAGGATCTGCAGCACCCGCTCGGAGTCGTCCCAGCCGATGCAGGCATCGGTGATCGACTGGCCGTAGGTGAGCTTGGCCGGGTTGTCCTTGCCGGGCGTGAACTTCTGGGCGCCGGCGCACAGGTGGCTTTCGACCATGACGCCGAACACCTGGCGGGAGCCGCCGGACACCTGGGTGGCGATGTCCTTGGCCACCTCGACCTGGCGCTCGTGCTGCTTGGAGCTGTTGGCGTGCGAGAAGTCGACCATCAGCGAGGCCGGCAGCTTGGCGGCTTCAAGGTCCTTGCAGGCGGTCGCCACACTGGCGGCGTCGTAGTTGGGCGCCTTGCCACCGCGCAGGATGACGTGACAGTCCGGGTTGCCGGCCGTCTCGACGATGGCGACCTGGCCGTTCTTGTGGATCGACAGGAAGTGGTGCGGGCGGGCCGCGGCCTGGATGGCGTCGGTGGCGATCTTGATGTTGCCGTCAGTGCCGTTCTTGAAGCCGATGGGCGCCGAGATGCCCGAGGCCAGTTCGCGGTGCACCTGGCTTTCGGTGGTGCGCGCGCCGATGGCCCCCCAGGCGATCAGGTCCCCGATGTACTGCGGGCTGATGGTGTCGAGGAACTCGCTGGCCGCCGGCACGCCCAGGCGGTTGATCTCGAGCAGCAGGTGACGGGCCATGCGCAGGCCTTCGTCGATCTTGTACGACTCGTCGAGGTAGGGGTCGTTGATCAGGCCCTTCCAGCCGACCGTGGTGCGGGGCTTTTCGAAGTAGACGCGCATCACCACCTCGAGCGTGTCCTTGAACTTCTCGCGCTGGGCCAGCAGCTTGCGGGCGTAGTCGATGGCGGCCGACGGGTCGTGGATCGAGCACGGGCCGATGATCACCAGCAGGCGATCGTCCTTGCCGTTGATGATCTTGCGGATGGTCTTGCGGGTGTCCGCCACCAGCTGCTCCACGGGCGTGCCGCGGATCGGGAAGAAGCGGATGAGGTGTTCGGGCGGGGGCAGCGGGGTCACGTTCTGGATCCGTTCGTCATCGGTACGGGACGTCTTGTCTGCGGGCGGCTCGTAACCGGCGGAGGCACTGGTCTTGCTCATCGGGGAGGTCTTTCTCGAAGGCGAGGGGGGATGATTCGGAATGGATTGAGGTCGAAAAAAAACCGCCGGTGGGGCCGGCGGTCTTCAGGGGTGTCGTGGCTGGCTTATGCGTGGGCCACTCCTGCGCCGGCGTTCAGCGGGAGTTCAAAGTGCCAAAAGTAAAAGCGAGCCGACAACTTCATGACGCCAATGTAGCACGACACCGCTGCACCTGCATCCGGATTTGTCAGCAAGCCTTCGCCGGCCGGGTCGCCGGCGGTTCAGCGTCCGCCAGGCATCGACTCCAGTCGCCTCTCGAGACGACCGAGCACGCCGCGGATGCGTGCCCCGACCACAATCTGTGGGTTGGAGTAGCCATCGTCCTTGCCGGCATCGATCTCCCGCTGGCGGATGACGTCGCGCGAGCGCGCGTGAGCGACTTCGAAGGAGCGCGTGCGGGTGCGCAGCTCTTCGTCGAACATCGCTCGGCCGAAGAACGTCAGCTCGGACAGGCGTCCGCAGCCATAAGACGTGTGCTCGGCATCGGCCGCGGACATCACCAGGGCATCCTCATCGGCCAGCACCGGCAACCAACTGCCCGAGAAGCACGCCGAAATCGAGATCACGCGGTGGCGCACGCCGGCACGGTCCAGCCAGTCGCGCAAGGCCCCCGGGGTCACGGGCTCGAACTCCAGCGGCCACAGGCTGGTGGCCAGCTCGCCCCCACGAGCCCCATGCGAGGTCAGGTGCAGGAACAGCACGTCTTCGCGAGGGTCCATCACCCGCGCCACACGCTCGATGGCGTGCCGCAGGTGGCCGGGGGTGGCCCAAGGTCGATCCAGGGCCGTGGCCGGGTGGTTGAGCAGTTGCACCGTGCGGCCATCGGCGTCAAATCGCCGAGCCATGACCGAAGCCACCAGCTCGCCCTCGCGGCGGAACACGTCTTCGTCACCGTAGGGTGCGAACGTCAGCACGTACAGGTCGACCACCCCTGGGCGTTGCGGCTTCAGGCCCGACAGGGCCCGATCGAGCAACACCGGCTGGGCCTGCAGCACGGCCTCGGTGACCCTCAGCCGCGGGCGCTCGGTGGCGGCGGCCTACGAAGGCGATGACGCCGCCCACAGGTCCGGCAGCGGCCAGCGCAAGGCCAAGGCCTGCACGGCCAGCAGCACCGCCAGGCTCAGCCCGGCGACCCCGGCGTGCCCGTGGGCCTGCCGGGTGAACAAGGCGCACTGGGCCAGCAACCACCACGCCAAAGTGCCCCACCAGAGCACCGCCGGCCAGACACTGTCGGACGGCACAACGTCCCACAGCCCGGCATGCAAGGCCGCCACCCAGCACGCGCCCGTCAGCAGGCTGATCCACCAGCCCAGGGCCAGGGACACGGCCAGCACGTGGGCGGCCGACACCTGGGGCGAGCGCACCAGAAAGGCCAGCCAAGCCAGCGCCAGGGTGTCGACCCAGCCCACGACCAGGGCCTGCGGACTGAAGACCGCCGGCCCGATCACGTACAGGCGCCCCAACAGCACCTCGAGCCCCACGGCCAGGGCGATGAGCCAGGCCAGGGCCAGGGGGGTGGCCTGCAGATCGGCGGACCAGACCGGGGCTCGCCCAAAGGCCGCGCGCCCGCCCGCCAGCAGCCAGCGACCAATGGCGCCGGGCCTCAAAGGGTCGTGCGACCAGCGCAAGGGCAAAGGCGCGGCCGGCGAGGGGTCTTCCTGAAGTGCGTGCATGACGTTCGTGCGATTTCCCTCGACTGTAAACGGCCGATTGACCGCTGGCCCCCCAGACCCTGCCCCAACGCGAGACAATTCTGCTCATGAACAATCGCATCAGCCTGGCGCTGTTCCTGGCCGGCTTTGCCACGTTTTCGCTGCTCTACGCCGCGCAACCGGTGCTGCCCGATCTGGTCCGCACCTTCCAGATCCAGCCGGCCACCAGTTCGCTGGCCCTGTCCCTGGCCACCGGCAGCCTGGCCGTGGCCATCGTGATGGCCGGCGCCTGGTCCGAAGGGCGTGACCGCAAGCGCCTGATGCTCGCGTCCATCGTGCTGGCGGCCCTGCTGAACCTGCTGGCCGCCTGGCTGCCGTCATGGCCCGGCGTGCTGGTGGCGCGCACCTTGTCGGGTCTGGCGCTGGGGGGCGTGCCTGCGGTGGCCATGGCCCACCTGGCCGACGAACTCCCCCCAGACGCGTTGGGCCGCAGCATGGGGCTGTACGTGGCCGGCACGGCCTTTGGGGGCATGAGCGGCCGCATGGGCGTGAGCCTGCTGTCGGATGGCTGGGGCTGGCGCGTGGGCCTGAGCGGCGTCGCGCTGGTGGCCCTGCTGGCCGCCGTCGCGTTCGCCTGGCTGCTGCCGGCTGCGCGCCCGCCCGCCGGGCGCAGCGCGGGCAGTGAACCCACGCCCGACCGCATGGGCTGGAGCGCGCACATCCAGGCCTGGCGCACGCACTGGCACACCCCGGGCATTGCCGGCCTGGTGGGCATCGCCTTCCTGGGCATGGGCAGCTTCGTGACCGTGTACAACTACATCGGCTTTCACCTGATGGCGGCGCCCTACCACCTGAGCGCGGCCACCCTGAGCCTGGTGTTCCTGGCGTATGTGTTCGGCATCGGCTCGTCGTCACTGGCCGGCACGCTGCAGCAGCGCTGGGGTCGGGGGCCCGTGATGGGCACCGGTCTGGCCTTGTGCCTGCTCGGCTTGCTGCTCAGCCTGTCAACACCCCTGGCGCTGGTGGTGGCCGGGGTGGTGGTGCTGACCTTCGGCTTCTTTCTGGCCCACGCCGTGGCCAGCGGCTGGGTGGGATCGAAGGCGCGCGCCTTCAAGGGCCATGCCGCCTCGCTGTACCTGCTGGCCTACTACATCGGCTCCAGCGTGATGGGCTCGCTGGGCGGACTGGCCTGGCAGGCCGGTCAGTGGACGGGCGTGGCCGCCTTCACCGCAGCCCTGCTGGTGCTGGCCCTGCTGTGCGCCCGACACGTGATGCGTCAGGCCGATTCGCCGTGTGACGCGGCCGCCCCCATGCGGGCCACGCCGGGTCGCTGATCGCCGAACATGATCGGCAGGTAGTCCAGTTGCTCGCGCCGTCCGGCGCGCTGCAGATGCTCGACACCGCCCGGCCAGCACCGGTGGGCCCCCGTCCAGATCAGGCGCGGCAACGCGGTCAGCACCGGGTACCACGGCCACGCGGGCGGCAGACCCAGAAAGCGCATGCCCTCGGCCCCCACGAACAAACGCACCGTGCTGAGGTGTCGCGCCTTGTTGAAGCGACCTCGCAACCAGGCGGCGCGCGGGTAATGGCGGTAAAGGGGCTCGTCCATCAGCGCCCGGCCCAGCGCCACGCTGGATGCGTCCGGAGGCGCCTGGCTCAGGATGTTGTGGTACAGACCGATGCGGCCGGCCATCTCGTCGGCATACAGCATCGACGGATCGACGCCCATCAGCCAGCCGATGTAGCGCCACAAGTGCATGACCGCGGTGGCATCGCGGGCCGTGACCACCACGCCGGTCACGCGCAAGGCCAGCAGGTGCACCACGCTGAAGCCCAGGTAGGTGGCCTGCATGTCGACCTGGTTGATCGGCAGCCCCAGCTCGGCGGCATCCCAGTCCGGCCGCTGGCGCACGTTCTGCCGCACCAGTGCATGCATCACGCGCACGCGCAGCGTGGTCTTGAAGCCCGGGCCCTGACGCGCCATGCCGCCCTCTCGGGTGCAGTCGATCCACCACGACGTGGTTTCGGCCACACGGCGCTGGGCCCCGCGCTTGAGCGCCCCGGTCTTCACCAGGGTCTGGTTGATCGCGCCGGCCTGGTAGCCGGCCATCAGACCGGCATCCCGCAACACCAGCATGCCGTGCTGCCCGGTGCTGTGGATGAAGCGCGCGCCCGCGTCCAGCAACTCGGGGTCGACCCAGTCCGGCGTGCGCTCGGCGGCCTCGATGTAGCGACGCAAGGCCGGCGGCGCGTCGGGCACGGCCTGCAGGCCCTGTTCGATGGCCCGCTCCAGCTTGGGCCGGGCCTGGGACATGCCCTCTGCGTGCAGCCACGCGACCACGTCGTCGGCCAGAGGGTCACCCTGCCACAGGGCCTGCCCCAGGGCCGCCCACTGGGCGGGTTGGGGCTCGCAGGGCCCGCGCAGCGCCAGGCGCAAGCCGGCCGCGATGCGCCGGGTGGTGGCCACGTCGGCACCGTGGCGACGCGGCGGCTCAAGCGGGGAGGCCGCAGCAGGCTGCGGGTCGAGAGGGGCCCGTGATGCGTTCATGACGTCATGCTGCCCAGCGCCCCCACCCGGGTCATTGACCGCACAGCCCGTTGCATTGACCGGGCGCGCCGGCGCCACGCCCGGCACCGGCGCATGCCCTAACATCGGGCCCTCATGCCCCCACCTCTTCACCCTCGCGCCGGATTCAGCCCGCAGATGCTGCGGGTCGTGCCCGACTATGTGCACGCGCAGGACATCGACCCCACGCCGGTGTGGCGCGCGCTCGGCCTGGCCGAGGTGCGTGACGCGCTCGACACGGCCGACCGCGTGCCGGCCGTGAAGCTGGCCGATGCGCTGGCGGTGGCCGCGCGCCTGTGTCGCGATCCGATGGTGTCGCTGCGCATCGGCATGTTCGTGCGTCCGGCCCACATGGGCGCCCTGGGCTATGCCTTGATGAGCTGCGGCGAAGCGCGTGAAGGCCTGGCCCTGTACGAGCAGATGCAGTCGCTGGTGTGCAACGAGCTGCGCTCCCACCACCACATCGCTCGCGGCCTGCTGGAGACGCGTCACGATCTGCTGGGCCCAGTGCCCCGCGACACCGGCTTCTGGACCTTCTATGCCGCATCGCGCCTGGCGTTTGCGCGCTGGGTGTCCGCACGCGACCTGATCCCGCTGCGCGTCGACCTGCCATGCCCGCCACCGGCAGATCCGGCCGCGCTGCAGCAGTTCATCGGCGGGCCCGTGCGCTACGACACGCCCGACTACCGCGAGGTGATCCCGGCCGACTGGCTCAACTGGCTCAACCCCAATGCCGACCCGTCGGTGCACGGCCTGATGTCCTCGATGGCCACGCGCCAGTGGGAAGCCACGCTGCAGCAGGCCGACGAGGTGGTGGTGGACCTCACGCAGCGCATCACGGCCAGCCTCAACACCGGCGCGGTGCCCACGCTCGACACCCTGGCGCGCCCCGGGCTGGGCGGGCTGTCGGCGCGCCAGCTGCAGCGGCGCCTGGCCGAACGCGGGCTGAGCTTTTCCGACCTGCTGGAACAGGTGCGACGCGAGCAGGCTTTGAACCACCTGCGCCACACCGAACTGCCGCTGGCCGAGGTCGCCCAACGGGCCGGCTATGCCGAACCCAGCTCTTTCCACCGCGCTGTCAAGCGCTGGACGGGGCTCACGCCCCTGGCCGTTCGCGAGCAGTCCCGGGGATCTTCCTGAGTCGCAGCGCGTGCCGACGCGCTCCGATCGGTGCACAATCAGGCGCCCCGCACCGTGGGTACAGCATTCACACCACCATGAACAAGACCGATCTGATCCAGAAACTCGCCGACCAGCATCAACTGTCCAAGGCCGAAGCCGGCCGCGTGCTCGACACCCTGCTGGACACCATCGTGACCAGCGTGAAGAAGGGCGACGCCGTGACCATCCCCGGTTTCGGTTCGTTCAAGCAACACGCCCGCGCCGCCCGTTCCGGTGTGAACCCCAGCACCGGCGAGAAGATCAAGATCGCGGCAGCCAAGCTGCCCAAGTTCACCCCGGGCGCCACCTTCAAGGCCGCTGTGGACCCCAAGGCCGCTGCCCGCAAGGCCGCCGCCAAGCCCGCTGCCGCCCCCAAGAAGGCCGCAGCCAAGCCCGCCGCCAAGCCGGCTGCCAAGAAGGCCAAGAAGTGAGATGACAGGCCGGCCTGCCGTGGGGTGAGCCCCTCAGGCGGCCAGCCGGCGCGCGATCAGCGCGCCTGCCATCCGCGCATCCAGCGGGATGCGCACGTGCAAGGGGCTGCCCGGCGCCGTGTCGATCGCGGCCCCTTCCACCGACGTCATGGCCTCCAGCCGCACCAGCTGATTGCCCGACGGGTGGATCACCTCCAGCAGGTCACCCACCTGGAATCGGTTCTTGACCTCCACCTCGGCCCAGCCGTCGTCGCCCAGCGCGACCACCTGCGCCACGTACTGGCTGCGGTGCCCCTCCGAGTGGCCGGTGATGTAGTTCTGGTAGTCCTGCGCGGGCCGGCGTTCCAGAAAGCCGCTGGTGTAGCCCCGGCTCGCGAGCCCTTCGAGTTCCAGCAGCAGTTCGGGGTTGAACGGGCGACCGGCCACCGCATCGTCGATGGCGCGCCGGTAGGTCTGCGCCACGCGTGACACGTAGTAGACCGACTTCGTGCGGCCTTCGACCTTGAGCGAATCCACGCCGATCTGCGCCAGTCGTGCCACGTGCTCGATGGCCCGCAGGTCCTTGGAGTTCATGATGTACGTGCCGTGCTCGTCTTCCATGATGGGCATGAGCTCACCGGGCCGCTCGGCCTCTTCCAGCAGGTAGACCTGGTCGGCCGCCGGATGGCGCCGCCCGTCACCGCAGGCCGAGAAGGCCTTGTCGGCCGCCTGCTGCTCGTGGGCGAAATTGAAATCGCCCTCCAGCCGGATGGGAATGGCCTCGCCCGTGTCCGGTGACTCGGCCGCGCCGTGCGTCTTGTATTCCCAGCGACAGGCATTGGTGCACGTGCCCTGGTTGGGGTCGCGGCGGTTGAAGTAGCCCGACAGCAGGCAGCGCCCCGAATACGCGATGCACAAGGCCCCGTGCACGAACACCTCGATTTCCATGTCGGGGCATTCCTGGCGGATCTTCTCGATCTCGTCGAGGCTCAGTTCGCGCGACAGGATGATGCGACGCACGCCGATCCGCTCCCAGAACTTCACCGTGGCGAAGTTGGTGGTGTTGGCCTGCACGGACAGGTGCACAGGCACCTCGGGCCACTTCTCGCGCACCATCATGATCAGCCCGGGGTCGGCCATGATCAGGCCATCGGGCCGCAGGGCGATGACGGGCTCGATGTCGCGCAGGTAGGTGCGCACCTTGTCGTTGTGGGCGATCAGGTTGCTGGTGACGTAGAACTTCTTGCCCCGGGCATGGGCCTCCTGGATGCCCTGCTGCAGCTGCTCGAGCTTGAACTCGTTGTTGCGGGCGCGCAGGCTGTAGCGCGGCTGTCCGGCGTAGATGGCGTCGGCGCCGAAGTCGTAGGCGGCGCGCATCTTGTCGAGCGAACCGGCCGGCAGCAGCAGTTCGGGGGTACGGGGTGTCGTCATGGGGCCGTATTGTCGCGTCAAGCGCCTGCCCCTGGCCAGCGTCGGGGATCCGGGCCGGCGTACCATGCCGGCATGAACGCGCCGTTGCCAGCCCCCTTCGCATCCCTGTCGCCCGCGCCGGTGTGGGCCCACTTCGCCCTCCTGTGTCGCACGCCCCGACCATCCAAGCACGAGGGCCCCTTGCGCGAGCAGCTGCAGGCCTGGGCGCAGGCGCGCGGCCTCGACACCCACGTCGATGCCGCCGGCAATCTCATCGTGCGCAAGCCGGCCAGCAGCGGGCGCGAACACGAGCCAGTCACGGCGCTGCAGGGTCACCTGGACATGGTCTGCCAGAAGAACACCGGCAGCGCCCACGACTTCAGCCGCGACCCCATCCAGCCCGTGCTGGGGGCCGACGGCTGGCTGCGGGCCACCGACACCACCCTGGGTGCCGACAACGGGCTGGGCGTGGCCCTGATCCTGGCCATGCTCGAAGACCCGACGCTGTCGCACGGCCCGCTGGAGGCGTTGTTCACGGTCGACGAAGAAGCCGGCATGGGCGGTGCACACGGCCTGGAGCCCGGGCTGCTGAAGGCGCAGCGCATGATCAACCTCGACACCGAAGCCTGGGGCGAGTTCTACCTGGGCTTCGCCGGCGGCATCGATGTCGATGTGCGGCGGCCCGGGTGTGCCGAGGCGGCCCCGGCAGGGCACACCGGGCGGCGGATCGCCCTGCGTGGCCTGCGCGGCGGGCATTCGGGCGTCGACATCCACGAGGAGCGCGGCAACGCCATCCAGCTGCTCGTGCGCGTGCTGCACGATCTGGCCCCCCGCGCCGGCTTGCGTCTGGCCGCGCTGCAAGGCGGCACCGCCCGCAACGCCCTGCCGCGCGAGGCCTTCGCCCACGTGAGCCTGTCGCCCGAGGCGGCAGCGGCCTTGCCGCAGGCCCTGGCGCTGTGGCAAGGCCTGCTGCGTCACGAGTTGGCCGGCGTCGACGAGGGGCTGAGCCTGAGTTGCGACGACGCCCCGGTGGACGAGGTGCTGCCCACGGACGAACAGGCGGTCTGGCTCGACAGCCTGCTGGCGTCTCCCCACGGCGTGCACCGCATGAGCCGCCGCGTGCCCGGTGTGGTCGAGACCTCCAACAACCTGGGCATCATCGACCTGAACCCTGCGGGTGGCCATGTGAACTTCATGGTGCGCTCGCTGCTCGACAGCGGTACCCAGGCCCTGGCCCGCCAGATCCGCAGCCTGTGGGCGCTCAGCGGCTCGACGGTCACCTTGTCGGGCGCCTACCCGGGCTGGACACCCGACCCGGCGTCGCCGCTGCTCGCCCTGTGCCAGCGCGTGTTCCAGCGCACCTTCGGCGAAGCGTCATCGGTGCAGGTGATCCACGCCGGGCTGGAGTGCGGCCTCATCGGCGGCAAATACCCCGGGCTGGACATCGTGTCCTTCGGCCCCACCATCCAGGGCGCCCACGCACCGGGCGAAGGCGTGGACGTGGCCTCGGTCGACCGCACCTGGCGCCTGCTGTGCGCCGTCCTGGCCGAACCCGCATGAGCCCCGACACGCCCCTGGCCGCCGCCGCGACCGGCGACCCGCTGGCCCCTGTGGCCGACGCCACCCTGGCCGACTACCAGGCCGTGGCCGAGGCGTTCTGGGCCGGCACCCGGGACCACGACGTCAGCCAGAACATCCAAGCCCTGTTGCGGCACCTCCCCGGCGAGCGACCGCTGGACATCCTGGACCTGGGCTGCGGTCCCGGGCGCGACCTCAAGACCTTTGCCGCGCTGGGCCACCGGCCAGTCGGTGTGGACGGCACCCCCGCTTTCGTGGACATGGCCCGCGCGCACAGCGGCTGCCCGGTGTGGGCCCAGAGCTTTCTGGCGCTCGACCTGCCCGACGCGGCGTTCGACGGCGTGTTCGCCAACGCCTCTCTGTTCCATGTGCCCACCGAGGCCTTGCCCCGGGTGCTGCGGCGACTGCATGCCACCCTGCGCCCCCAGGGCGTGCTGTTTTGCTCGAACCCGCGCGGCGACGACCGCGCCGGCTGGCACGGCGGACGCTATGGCGTCTACCACAGCCTCGAGGGCTGGCGACGCTGGATGAGCGACGCGGGTTTTGTCGAACTGGAACACTACTACCGGCCCACAGGCCTGCCGCGGGCCCAGCAACCCTGGCTGGCCAGCGTCTGGCGGCGACCGTGAAGCGCCCCCGGCTCAGGTGCCGGGCGACGACACGGGCAGCCCGGGCGGCAAGGGTGCGCTTTCGATGGTCAGCGCCTCGCGAGGCGGTGTCGCCGCCCCCCGGCAGGACACGGCCATCTGCGCCTGCACGTCGTCATCGTCCAGCCAGGCCATGGCCCGGTTCCAGGATGTCACCAGGATGTTGTCACCCGCACGCCGGGTTTGCCGTTCGGCCTCGCGCCACACCACGTGGCCTTGTGGGCAGCGACGTGCCACCTCGGCCCGCAGATGCGCCAACGACGGCCCCCGCAGCTCGTAGGCGGGCTCGGCCGGCTGCGACGACACGCTGCGCACCTGCAGTTCGGCGCAGGCGGCCAGCAGGCCCAGCGGCAGCAGGGCGGTGAGCAGCGACAGGGCAGAGCGGGACCGGCGATTCATGGCGCTCCCAGTATGGGTCGCGGCGTTGCCGTCCAAACCTCGAAATGCGGGCCGATCCCGAGGGCAAATCGTCGCGCCGGCGACACCCTGATGGCGTCAGAGCCCCTAACATGATCCCCATGAAGACGCTCATCGACCAACTCGCTCAGTACGCGGCCTACCACCGCGACCACCGCAACATCTGGACGCACTTCATCGGCATCCCGATGATCGTGCTGTCGGTTGTCACCCTGCTGTCGCGCCAGGTGCTGGCCGCGCCGCACGTGGGCGCCTACGTGCTGTACATCACCCCGGCGCTGTTGGTGTCGGCCGTGGTGAGCGTGTACTACCTGCGGCTGGACCTGCGCTACGGCCTGGTCATGGCCGCCTTGCTGGGGCTGTGCTGCGCTGCGGCCGACACGTTCGCACTGGGCACTTCGTCGATGCTGTGGTTGGGCGCGGGTGTCGGCCTGTTCGTGGTGGGCTGGATCATCCAGTTCGTCGGCCATTACTTCGAAGGCCGCAAGCCCGCCTTCGTCGACGACCTGATCGGCCTGCTGATCGGGCCGCTGTTCATCGTCGCCGAGGCCGGCTTCCTGCTGGGGCTGCGCCGCGACGTGCACGACGCCGTGGTGGCCCGCGCCGGCGCCGTTCGCTGAACTCAGGTCATCTGCGGGAACGCGAACTCGGGCCCGCCGGCGATGCTGTCGGGCCAGCGCTGCATGACCGCCTTGTGGCGGGTGTAGAAGCGCACCGCTTCAGGCCCGTAGGCGTGGTGGTCACCGAACAGGCTGCGCTTCCAGCCCCCGAAGCTGTGGAAGGCCATGGGCACCGGCAGCGGCACGTTCACACCCACCATGCCCACTTGGATGTGACGCACAAAATCGCGGGCGATGCCGCCATCGCGCGTGAACACCGCCACACCGTTGCCATACTCGTGCCCATTGATCAGCTGCACGGCCGCCGCGATGTCGGGCACGCGGACCACGCACAGCACCGGGCCGAAGATCTCTTCGCGGTACACGCACATGTCCGGCCGCACGCCGTCGAGCAGCGTGCCGCCCACGAAAAAGCCGTCCTCATGGCCCGCCACCTTCAGCCCGCGGCCATCGACCACGGCAACAGCCCCTTCGGCCACCCCCTGGGCGATGAGCCCCTCGATGCGGGCCTGGGCCTGGCGCGTGATCACCGGCCCCATCTCTGCCCCGGGCCGATGGCCTTCATCCACCCGCAAGGCCTTCACCCGCTGGGCCAGCCGCTCGACCAGGGTGTCGGCCACGCCGCCCACCGCCACGGCCACCGAAATGGCCATGCAGCGCTCGCCAGCCGACCCGTAGGCCGCACCCACGAGGGCATCGACCGCCTGCTCGACATCGGCATCGGGCATGACCACCATGTGGTTCTTCGCCCCACCCAGCGCCTGCACGCGCTTGCCGTGGCGCGCGCCCTCGGCATAGATCGACGCGGCCACCGGGGTCGAACCGACGAAGCTCACGGCCTGCACCTGCGGGTGCGCCAACAGGGCGTCGACCACGGTCCGATCGCCCTGCACCACGTTGAACACCCCGTCTGGTAGCCCCGCCTCCTGCAGGCGATCGGCCAGCCACAGTGAAGCCGAAGGGTCTCGCTCCGAGGGCTTGAGCACGAAGGTGTTGCCGCAGGCCAGCGCGATCGGGAACATCCACAGCGGCACCATGGCCGGGAAATTGAACGGCGTGATGCCGGCCACCACCCCCAGGGGCTGACGCATCGACCACGCGTCGATCCCCCGTGCCACCTGCTCGGTGTATTCACCCTTGAGCAGCTGGGGGATGCCGGTGGCGAACTCGACCACCTCGATGCCCCGGGCCACCTCGCCCTGCGCGTCGGGCAAGGTCTTGCCGTGTTCGCGCACGATCAGCTCGGCCAGCTCGTCGGCACGCTGTTGCAAGACGCTCAGAAAACGGAACATCACCCGGGCCCGGGCCAGAGGGGGCTGGGCGGCCCAGGCCGGGAAGGCAGCCTGGGCCGAGGTCACGGCCAGCTCGAGCTCCTCGGACGTGCCCAGATCGACCCGCCCCTGAACGCGCCCCTGAGCCGGGTTGAAGATGTCGGCCGCACGGCCGGATGTCGACGGGTGGCGGCGACCGCCAATGTGATGGTGGACGGAGTACATGGCAAACAAACAAACAGTCAGACAGGACAGGGCCAGGTGTCAGGCATCAGGCCGACGCGGCCGACAGCGGCGACGCGGTGCGGCGCACGGCATCACGCAGCACATCCACCATGCGAGCCAGTTCGTCGGGCGTGCTGATGAACGGCGGGCCCATGGCGATCGAGTCTCCGGTGAAACGCACCAGCAGCCCCTGCTGCATCGCGATCTCGAACACCGTCATCGCACGGCGCCCGGGCAGGCCGTCCCACGGGGTCAGGTCGATGGCCCCGCAGAAGCCACAGTTGCGGATGTCGGTGATGCCGGGCTCGCCGCGCAGGCTGTGCAAGGCGTCCTCGAGCACCGGCGCGAGGCTGGCCGCGCGTTCAATGAGGCCGTCGGACTGCATGATGTCGAGCACCGTGTGGGCCACGGCCGACGGCAACGGGTGGCCCGAATACGTGTAGCCGTGCAGGAACTCGATGGCGTAGTCCAGCGCCTTCTGTCCCATGTAGGTGTCGTAGATGGCCTCACTGGCGATCACGCCGCCCATGGGCACTGTGCCGTTGGTCACGGCCTTGGCAAAGGTCAGCAGGTCGGGC
>Ga0255182_1000897_pt1 | contig 17237 bp, 14 predicted proteins | sample Atl_UVDOM_RepA_8_FD_188420 | JGI IMG/M metagenome (GOLD analysis project Ga0255182, IMG submission 188420) | Freshwater microbial communities from Altamaha River, Georgia, United States - Atl_UVDOM_RepA_8d | ecosystem: Environmental > Aquatic > Freshwater > River | place: USA: Georgia...
GGGCGGGTGAGCGTCGTTTCCGGTTGGGGCGGCGCCGGCGCATGCCACCCTCACCCGCCGCCTTCGGCGTCGACCTCTCCCGGAACGGGAGAGGTGAAGAGGGCGGCCGCTCGGGCACGCATCAGACGCGCTGGCCGGCAGCTTTTTCTTGTACTCGGCAATCGGCCCTGGTGCGCGCACGCAAGACGAGCACGCTCTTCACCTCTTCTGGGCGCACGCCAGCGAAGCACGCTTTTCGCCTCTCCCGTTCCGGGAGAGGCCGACCGCGCAGCGGGCGGGTGAGGGTCCTTGCAGCGTGGGGCAACGCCGGCTGATGCGATCCTCATCCCAGTCCTTGCCGGTCAGCGCGCGAAGGGGCGCCTGACTCATGCCCAAGCGCCGCTCTTCGCCTCTCCCGCTCCGGGAGAGGCCGACCGCGCAGCAGGGGGTGAAGGGCGCGCGTCCATCGGCGACGCCGGCCCGCGGCCCCGTGCTCATCGTCGCCCGCGCGGCCCGGCAGCTGGCGGCCGCGGCGGCCGCGGCCGGTTATCGTCCGTTCGTCGTCGACCTCTTCGGCGACGAGGACACGCGGCAGTGTGCCGAGCGCGTGCGTGTCACGCTCACCGGTCCCGGCTTCCGTTTTCGACCGCGGCGCCTGCCCGCCGATCTCGCCGCGATTGCGCCGGCCGGGCAGGGCGTGCCGCTCGTGTGGGGCGCGGGCTTCGAGTCCGCGCCCGGACTGCTGTCGACGCTGGCTGCGCGGCACGTCGTGCTCGGCAGCGCGCCGGAGGGCCTCGCGGAACTCGCGGCGCCGCGCGCTTTCGCGGCCCGACTCGCGTCTCTAGGCCTGCCGCATCCGGCCCTCGCCTTCGGGCGCGTGCCGGCGCGCGGCCGTTGGCTCGTCAAACGCTGCGGCGAGGCGGGGGGCTGGCACGTGCGCGAGGGCATGGCGCGCGAAGCCCTCGCCGGCGACGAATACGCGCAGGCCTTCGTGCCCGGCCGGTCCCTGTCCGTGGCGTTCGTTGCCGATGCGCGACAGGTGGCGGTGCTCGGCTACAGCGAGCACCTGGCTTGGTCGGGCGGGAGCACGGGCTTCGGCTATGCGGGCGCGATCGGCGGCGCCCGGCTGCCCGTCGCCGTGCGGCGCGCGGTTTCGGCCGCGCTGCCGCGCCTGGCGCGCGCCTTCGGCCTGCGTGGACTCGGCGGCTGCGATTTCATCGTGTCCAACGACGGCAGCTGGCGCCTGCTCGAGATCAACGCGCGGCCGACCGCGACCTTCGACCTGCTGGCAAGCCCCGCCAGCGCGTTTCGCGTGCACCTCGCGGCCTGCCGCGGCGCGGCCTGGAGCGTGCCGCGCCCGCGCTCCCGCGTGCACGCCCACGCGATCTGCCATGCGCCGGATCCCATTCAAATTCCGAACTCGCTAGACTGGCCGGCCTGGGTCGCCGACCGACCCTGTGCGGGGGCGCGGTTGCCGCGGGGCGCGCCCCTGTGCTCGGTGCGGGCGGACGGGACTTCGCCTGCGGAGGCCTTGGCCGCGCTCACGCGACGCGTGCGGCGGCTGCGCCGGCTGCTGGGCATCGAAGACCCGCGCGTACCGGTGTTTCGGCGCCCGGCGTGAAGACGTACACCATCGGCCGCCTGCCGGCCGCCACCAGTTCAACCGGGTCCGCCGTCACCGGCCGACCCGTATCAGGGGACCCGCGATGACAGCATCTTCGACACTGAAACGCGCCGACGTCAGCCTCGCCAGCCGCGCGCTGGTCAAGCGCCTCATCGACGAAGCCGATCGCCTGCGCGTCGGCGCCAGCCGGCTCGACAACGGCACGCGCATCGTCGACGCCGGCATCAAGGCGCCGGGAGGCCTGGAAGCCGGGCGCCTGATCGCCGAAATCTGCATGGGCGGCCTCGGCACCGTCGCGCTCCGCGCGGGCAGCGAGTTCAGGCACTGGCGCTGGCAGGTCGACGTGCACGCGACCGATCCGGTCACCGCCTGCCTTGGCTCGCAATATGCCGGCTGGAGCCTGAGCCACGGTGAGGGCAAGGGCGCGTTCCACGCGCTCGGCTCGGGCCCGGCGCGCTCCATCGGCAGCAAGGAGGAACTCTTCGACGAACTCGCCTACCGCAATCCCGCCGGCGACACCTGCCTCGTGCTCGAGGTCGACAAGCTGCCGCCGCAGGAGATCGTCGACAAGGTGCTGACCCGCTGCGGTATCGCGCCGGAGCAGCTCACGCTGATCCTCACCCCGACTTCGAGCCTCGCCGGTGGCGTGCAGATCGTCGGCCGCGTGCTCGAGGTCGCGCTGCACAAGGTGCACGCGCTGCATTTCCCGCTCGACAAGCTCGTCGATGGCGCCGGCACGGCGCCGGTGCCGCCGCCGTCCGCCGATTTCATCACGGCGATGGGCCGCACCAACGACGCGATCCTGTTCGGCGGCGCGGTGCAGCTCTACGTCGACGCGAGCGACGACGAGGCGCGCGAACTCGCCGAGAAGCTGCCGAGCGCGGCTTCGCGGGATTTCGGCAAGCCCTTCGGCCAGGTGTTCAAGGAAGTCAAATACGACTTCTACCAGATAGACCCGATGCTGTTCTCGCCGGCGCGCTGTGCCGTGACGGCGGTCAGGAGCGGCAAGACCTTCCACGGCGGCGCGCTGCGCGAGGACCTGCTGGACCTGTCCTTCGGCGCATGAGGGGGGCTGACAGCGCGTCGCGGGTCGTCATCTTCACGGACGATCCGGGCTGGCACGGCCGCGTGCTCGACGCGGCCCTCGCGGCGCGCGGTTACGCCGCGTGCATGGTGTCGCTGAAGGACTGCCATCTTGATTTCGCGGGCGAGCGCGCCCGCATCGTCATTCCCGGCTTCGAGGGCCGCCCGCCCGCCGGCGCGTTCGTGCGCGGCGTGCCGGGCGGCACGCTGGAGGAAGTGGTGCTGCGGCTCGACGTGCTGCACGCGCTGTCGCTCGCCGGCGTGCCGGTGTTCAACACCGGCCGCGCGATCGAGCGCAGCGTCGACAAGGCACTGACCAGCTTCCTGCTCAAGCTTCGGGGCATCCCGACACCGCGCACCTGGGTGCTGGAACAGCGCGCCGCGGCGCGCGAGGTCGCGGCCGCCGAGTTCGCCGCGGGGCGGCGCCTGGTGCTGAAGCCGCTGTTCGGTTCGCAGGGCGAGGGCCTGCAGCTGCTCGACAGCCTGGCGGCCTTCGACGCGACTGACCCGGTCGCCGGCGTGTGGTATCTGCAGGCCTTCGTCGAGCGCGGCGGACCGCCGTACCGGGACTGGCGGGTGCTGGTCGTCGACGGCGTCGCGCGCCACGCGATGAGCCGCACGAGCGCGCACTGGATCACGAACCGCGCGCAGGGCGCGCACTGCGAGCGCGCGGTGCTGGACGAAGAGTTGCGCCGTGTGGCCGAGGGCGCGGCCGCCGCGCTGGACATGGACTACGCCGGCGTCGATTTATTCCGCGACGAGCGCGGGCACTGGAGCGTCGGCGAGGTCAACGGGGTGCCTGCGTGGTGGGGCCTGCAGCAGGCCTGCGGCAAGGACGTGACCGCGGTGCTGGTCGAGGCCTTCGTCGCGAAAATCGCCGCCGGAGGCGCGGGGTGACGGTGCTGGCCGCGCCGCTCGTGGCGGCCCTGTATCGCGACGCCTGTCGCTTCGACGTGCTGGCCGCGAAGCCCGGCAACGTCAGCATCGTGGCCGCTGGCCACGGCATGTCGGCGCGGGATTTCCTCGCCAGCGCGCGCGTGTCCGCGCCGCTGATCGCCCGTGCCGGGGAGGGCGTGGGCGCAGCGATCCGGGCGGCCGTCGAGGCCACCTGGGCCGCTGTCGGCTGCAACACCAACCTCGGGATCGTGCTGCTTGCCGTGCCGCTCGCGCAGGCCGCGCAGCGCGCGTCGCCCGGCGACCTGCGCGCGCGGCTCGCCCGGGTGCTGGGCGGGCTCGACCTGCGCGACGCCGCCGAGGCGTTCCGTGCGATCAGCCTTGCGAAGCCCGCAGGCCTCGGCCGGGTGGGGGCGGAGGACGTAGGCGCGCCGCCGACCCGGGATCTGCGCGCGGCGATGGCGCTGGCCGCCGACCGCGATCGCATCGCGTGGAACTATGTGCACGACTACGCTGACATCTTCGAAATCGGGCTGCCGGCGCTGCGCGCATCGCTGGCCCGGGAGGTCAGCCTGTGCGCCGCGGTCGTCGCGACGAGCCTGCGCTTCATGGCGGCCGTGCCCGACAGCCATGTGTCACGCAAGCTCGGGCCGGCCGTGGCGGCGCAGGTGCAGCAGCGGGCGACCGAGGTAGAAAGCCTTTATAAAGCATGCGAAGATTCCGACGCTCGTCTGCGTCTGGCAGCAGACTTCGACGACGAACTCAAGCGCGGCGGCGTGAATCCGGGAACCACCGCGGATCTTACGGTGACGAGCTTGTTTGCGATGAATTTGGCGGCGGCGCTGGAGGAGGCCCGCTGAAGCACCATCCGCACGCGGTGGTGTGCTCATCAGTCCATGCCCCGGGTCGCTGCCCTGCGCGGCGGCCGGGCACGTGTTTCAGCTAGCGACGTGCGGAACCCGTTTCCGCGATTCTCGACAGGAAAAAGGAGAAAGAACCATGGCCGTTGTTGACAGAGTACTGGTTGGTGAATCCCTCGTGGGCGATGGCAACGAAGTTGCCCACATCGACCTGATCATGGGCCCGCGCGGCAGTGCCGCCGAAGCGGCGTTCTGCAATTGCGTGACCAACAACAAGGACGGCTTCAGCAGCCTCCTCGCCGTTGTCGCGCCGAACCTGGCGACCAAGCCCAGCACGGTCATGTTCAACAAGGTGACCATCAAGGGCTCCAAGCAGGCGGTCCAGATGTTCGGGCCGGCCCAGCGTGGCGTCGCGATGGCCGTCGCCGACTGCGTCGAAGACGGCACCATTCCGGCTGCCGAAGCTGACGACATCTTCATCTGCGTCGGCGTCTTCATCCACTGGCTGGCCGAAGACGACAAGAAGATCCAGGACTACAACTACCAGGCGACGAAAGAGTCGATCAAGCGCGCCGTGGCCCGCGAGCCGAAGGCCGCGACGGTCGTGGCCCAGAAGGGTGCCGTCGAGCATCCGTTCGCGGCCCACAAGTAAGCCGCTGAACGCCGACTCCGAAGGCTTTTGAACGACCCTGAAGCCCCGCGCAAGCGGGGCTTTTTTTTGGTTTACAGGCGGCGGCTGCTACAGCCTGGCGCGTCGCCTTCTTCGCCTCTCCCGGCGCGGGAGAGGTGAAGAGTGGTCGGCCGCGCAGCGGGGAAGAGGGTGGCCGGATGCTTCGTGGCGCCGATCGAATGCGCCCGCTCAGGCGTAAGCGGCGAGGTCCTCGCGCGTGAGGCGGCCTGCGTGCAGGGCGCTCGCGACCAGCACGTGGCTCGCGCCGGCGGCGGCCAGCGCTTCCAGATCGGCGCGGTCCCGCACACCACCGGCAGCCACGATCCGCGCGCTCGGGGCGCGAGCCTTCAACTCGGCGATGAGCGAAAGATCCGGCCCCTGGTCCGCGCCGACGCGGTCGAGATTCATTGCGATGACGGTGTCCGGCCAGAGTGTTTCCTGCTGCCAGAGGGCAGGGGGGCCGAGGAAGCGGCCGTGCCGTCGATCCAGCGACAGGATCGCGCGGGTCGGGTCGGGCAGGGCGGCCCGCAGCGTGCGGTAGTCGGCGGGTTCACGGATGGACTCCGAGCCGATCACGCAGGCGACGCGGGGCGCCGCGAGATAGGGCTCGACGGCGGCCGGCGCGTCGAAGCCGGCATCTATCCACCAGCTGCAGTCAGGGTGTGCCGCAATGAGCCCGGCGATGATCGCGCGCGAGGAGCCGCGCTGCTGTATCGCGTCGAGGTCGGCAACGTAGAATGCGGTGATGCCGAGATGGGCGCGCAATGCCGCGACGACATCGGCGGGCGTGGCGGAGGCCGTCAGCCGTGAGCGGACGGGTCCGTAGTTCGCGCGATCGCCGCGCACCGCGTGGACGACGAGACCCTCCTTGAGATCGATGACCGCCACGCAGCGCATGTTTCCGGGCCGGATATCAAAAATGCATTCTAGAAATTTCACGCTGGCGTCGCCATCGACGGCGACGGCCGCAGGACGCGCCCGATGAGCGACTCGACGCCGGCGGCGCTCGGCTGGGACATCGGCGGCGCACACCTCAAGGCGGTCGCGCTGGCCGCCGATCGCCGGGTTCTCGCCACGCACCTGCTGCCGTGCCCCTTGTGGCAGGGCCTCGAGCATCTGGAGCAGGCCGCGCGCGCGGTCGTGTCCGCCTGCGCCGGCGCCGCGCCCGCGCATGCCGTTACGATGACCGGCGAGCTGTGTGACCTGTTCGAGGGGCGGGCCGAGGGCGTCCAGCGCATCGTCGACACGCTGAGCCGGGTGCTGGCGCCGGCCACGCCGCGCGTCTACGTGCTGGACCACGGGCTCGTGCCGCCGCCGCTGCGCGACCCGCTGGCCGCCGCGTCGATGAACTGGCACGCGATGGCCGCGGCCCTGGCTGCGCGCGTGCCGGACGCGCTGCTCATCGACGTGGGCAGCACGACGACCGACGTCATCGCCATCGCGGACGGCGCGGTCAGGACGCAGGCCCAGGACGATCGTGGCCGTCTCGCCAGCGACGAGCTCGTCTACCAGGGCGTCGCGCGCACGCCCGTCATGGCGCTGTGCGCCCGCGTGCCCTATCGCGGCGCGTGGCAGTCGATGGCTGCGGAATATTTCGCGACGACGGCGGACGTCTACCGGGTCCTCGGCCAGTTGCCCGCGGACGCGGATCTCCTGCCGAGCGCCGACGGCCGCGCGAAAACCGTCGAACTCAGCGCCGCGCGCCTCGCGCGCATGGTCGGTGACGACGCAGGCGAGGGCAATTTCGGGGCGCTGCGCGAACTTGCGGGCTACCTGCGCGACACGCAGCGCACCCGGCTGCGCGAGGCCGTCGCGCGTGTGGGCGGCGCCAGGCCTGCGCTGGTCGTCGGCGCCGGGGTCGGCCGCTTCCTCGTGCGCGACGTCGCGGCGTCGCTCGGCCTCGGCTACCAGGACTACGCCGACGCGCTCGGCGTCGCCGAGGGTGGTGTCGCCAACGACTGCGCGCCCGCGCTGGCGCTCGCCAGTCTCGCGCTCGCCGCATGAAGGCCGCGACATGACTCCGCGCCGCCACGATCTCGGCTACCACGCGGACGTCGCGTCGCGGCTTGCGCGCCTCGTCGACCGGCCGTGGTTCATCTACCTCGACAGCTGCCGTGAGCGCGCCGCGGGCGGCCGCTACGACATCGTGGCCTGCGACCCGCTCGCGACCTTGGTCACGCGCGGCGACACCACCACCGTCACCGACGAGAAGGGAGCGGTCGAGCACGCGGGCGACCCGTTCGCCGTGCTTCAGCGGGAGCTCGAGCGGCGCCTGCGATGCACGCCGTCGACGGGGCCGTTCTGTGGCGGCGCCCTCGGCTATTTCGCCTACGACCTCGCACGCCGCCTCGAGCGGTTGCCGGCCACGGCCGCGCACGACATCGCCCTGCCGGAAATGGCGCTCGGCATCTACGGCTGGGCGATCGTCGTCGACCACGACGAGCGCCGCGCGGAACTCGTGATTCACCCGGATGCGGACTGCGATGTCGCGCGGGTCGTCGGCGCCTGGAATGCGCAACCACCGCTGACGCCGGCCGCCTTCGGCAGCTCCTTCACGGTCACCGCGGCCGTGCGGCCGGAGATTTCCTTCGCCGAGTACGCCGCCGCCTGGCGGCGGATCAAGCACTACATCCGCGAAGGGGACGTCTACCAGGTCAACCTGACGCAGCGCTTCTCGGCGCCGGCCCAGGGCCACCCGTGGGACGCCTATCTGCGCCTGCGCAATCTAAATCCGGCGCCCTTTTCCGCGTATTTCGCGCTGCCCGACGGGGCCGTGCTGAGTTCATCGCCGGAGCGCTTCCTGCGCGTCGAGGGACGACGCGTCGAGACCCGGCCGATCAAGGGCACGCGCCCGCGCGGCGCGAGCCCGGACGAGGACGCCGCGCTCGCGGCCGAGCTCGCGGCGAGCGAGAAGGATCGTGCCGAGAACGTGATGATCGTCGATCTGCTGCGCAACGATCTCGGCCGCAGCTGCGCGCCCGGCAGTGTGCGCGTGCCGAAGCTCTTCGCGGTCGAGAGCTACACGAAAGTGCATCACCTCGTGAGCACGGTGGAAGGCCTGCTTGCCGACGGCCTCGGCCCGCTGGACGCGTTGCGTAACTGCTTCCCCGGCGGGTCGATCACCGGTGCGCCGAAACTGCGCGCAATGGAGATCATCGAGGAGATAGAGCCGAGCCGGCGCAGCGTGTACTGCGGCTCGCTCGGTTACGTCTCGTGTTCCGGGCACATGGACACGAACATCGCGATCCGCACGCTGGTCTGCCATCGCGGGCGGATGTATTGCTGGGCGGGCGGCGGCATCGTCATGGATTCGGATCTGGACGCCGAGTACGCTGAATGCCTGGCGAAGGCCGCGGCGATGCTCGAGGTCTTCCAGCGCGCCGAGGTCACCGATGTGGGTCGCGAAGATCGGCGGTAGCCTGAGGGCCGCCGACGCGCTGGTCGCATGGCTGGCGGCATTCTGCGCCGATCGCGAGCGTGCCTGGCTGCTCGTGCCGGGCGGCGGCGCATACGCCGATCTCGTGCGCGACAGTCAACGGCGCTGGCGCTACCCTGACGCGGTGGCGCACGGCATGGCTCTGCAGGCGATGGCGCTCTACGCGAGCGAACTGCACGCCATCGAACCGCGGCTGAACGTCTGCGATGGCCTTGCCGCGTGCGACGCACGACCGGGGCCGCTCCTGTGGCGACCCGCGCGCACCGACGCGGCCAGCCTGTCCGCAGTGCCCGCCGACTGGCGGGTCACTTCGGATTCACTGGCCCTGGCGCTTGCCTGCCGCATCGGCGCCGAAGGCGTCGTGCTCATCAAGTCGGCCCGGCCTCCCATCGACGCGCCGCACGTATCCGCGCTCGCGGCCTGCGCTTACGTCGACGAGTGGCTGCCGGTGCTGATGCGCGGGAGCGCCATGCCGGTGTATTGGCTGTGCCGTGACGAGGTGCCGCTGGCGGGGGTGGACGAGGCGCATCGCATCATCGCCGCCTAGTGGCGCATCCTTTGGCGCAGCGCCAGTCTGACGCGACCCTCACCCGCCCACTGCGCGGTCGGCCTCTCCCGGGGCGGGAGAGGCGAAGCGCGTGGGGGCGGGTGAGGCGAAGCGCGTGATTCTTTTGCGCGAGCGCAGGGGCGGTGTTTCCAGCGCGAGCCAGCGGTCGGCTCTTCACCTCTCCCGTTCCGGGAGAGGTCGACGCCGAAGGCGGCGGGTGAGGGAGGCGTGCGCCGGCGCTGCGCCAAGCGGGCACGACCGTTACTCAACGCGGCCGCCTCCTCCCCTTATGGGATAGGTGATTAACGGGAATAAGAAAGGGCGCCGGTCGGGTTGCGACCGGCGCCCAATGCAGCACAACTTAGCTCCATGCGAGGAGGTCTGGTCTAATGCCCAATTAGTCCCAGCTAAGTGCGCCGCCTGTCTGATATTCCGTCACGCGGGTCTCGAAGAAGTTCTTCTCCTTCTTCAGGTCGATGACCTCGCTCATCCACGGGAAGGGATTGCTCGCACCCGGGTACTGCTCCGGCAACCCGATCTGCGCGCAGCGACGATTCGCGATGTAGTGCAGGTACTCTTCGAACATGTTCGCGTTGAGGCCGAGGATGCCGCGCGGCATCGTGTCCTGCGCGTAACGGATCTCGAGCCGGATTGCATCGTGGATCAGTTCGATGATTTCCCGCTGGAACTGCTCGGTCCACAGGTGTGGGTTCTCGACCTTGATCTGGTTGATCACGTCGATGCCGAAGTTCATGTGCATCGACTCGTCGCGCAGGATGTACTGGAACTGCTCGGCGACGCCCGTCATCTTGTTGCGGCGGCCCATCGACAGCACCTGCACGAAGCCGACGTAGAAGAAGATGCCCTCGAAAATCACGTAGAACGCGATCAGATCCCGCAGCAGGCGCTGGTCGGCGGCCGGCGTGCCGGTGCTGAAGGTCGGGTCGCCGAGGCTTTCCGTGAAGCGCATCGCCCACGACGCCTTTTCGTGCACCGCCGGCACCTCGCGGTACATGTTGAAGATCTCGGCCTCGTCGAGGCCCAGGCTCTCCACGCAGTACTGGTAGGCGTGCGTGTGCAGCGCTTCCTCGAAGGCCTGGCGCAGCAGGTACTGGCGACACTCAGGGTTCGTGATGTGACGGTACACCGCGAGCACCAGGTTGTTCGCGACGAGCGAATCGGCGGTCGAGAAGAAGCCGAGATTGCGCTTGATGATCTGGCGCTCGTCCTCGGTCAGGCCATCGCGGCTCTTCCACAGCGCGATGTCCGCGTTCATGTTGATTTCCTGCGGCATCCAGTGGTTCGCGCAGGCGTTCAGGTATTTCTGCCAGGCCCACTTGTACTTGAATGGCACCAGCTGGTTCAGGTCGGCGCGGCAGTTGATCATCGCCTTGTCGTCGACGACGAGGCGGCGTGCGCCGAATTCGACCTGCTCGAGGCCCGTCGCCGCGGCGGCCGCGGCCGGCGGCGCCACCACGGGCGCCGGCTGCGTCACGACCTGGGATGCCGGCGCGCTCGCCCGTTCCTCACGTTCGACTCGCTGCAGCGCTTCCTCGGCCAGCAGGCCGGCCTGCGGGGCCTGCTGCTTGCGTTGACGAAGCTGGCCGATCGGATCATCCCAATTCAACATCGATTCCCCCTTTGATCATCTGAAACCAGGCGCCACCGTCACTGGCACGCTTCGCAGTCCGGGTCGAGGATCGAGCAGACTTTCGGCTGCGCGTCCGCGACGATCGGCGCGGCCTGCTGAACCGCGTTCAGCTTGCCGTCCTTCAGCGTGCTCTTCTCGACGTGCGTGGCGCCCATCGTGCGCAGGTAGTAGGTCGTCTTCAGACCGCGCACCCACGCGAGCTTGTACAGGTTGTCCATCTTCGCGCCGCTGGGCTCGGCCATGTAGAGGTTCAGCGACTGCGCCTGGTCCAGCCACTTCTGGCGGCGCGAGCCGGCCTCGATCAGCCAGCGCGGGTCGACCTCGAAGGAGGTCGCGTACAGTGCCTTCAGGTCGCGCGGAATGCGGTCGATCTGCGCGACGCTGCCGTCGTAGTACTTCATGTCGTTGACCATGACCTCGTCCCACAGCCCGCGTGCCTTCAGGTCCTCGACGAGGTACATGTTGACGACGGTGAACTCGCCGGACAGGTTCGATTTCACGTACAGGTTCTGGTACGTCGGCTCAATCGACTGGCTGACGCCGCAGATGTTCGAGATGGTCGCGGTCGGCGCGATCGCCATGCAGTTCGAGTTGCGCATGCCGACTTCCAGCACCCGCTTGCGCAGGCCCGCCCAGTCGAGGCGCTGGGTGCGGTCCATGTCGAGGTATTCGCCACGGCTGCGCTCCAGGATTTCGATCGAGTCGATCGGCAGGATGCCGCGGCTCCACAGCGAGCCCTCGAAGCTCGCGTAGGTGCCGCGCTCGACTGCGAGATCGGTCGAGGCCTTGATCGCGAAGTAGCTCACCGCCTCCATCGAGGAATCGGCGAAGTCGACCGCTTCCTGCGACGCGTAGGGCAGGCGCAGGTGATACAGGCAATCCTGGAAGCCCATGATGCCGAGGCCCACCGGGCGATGGCGCAGGTTGGACGCGCGGGCCGTCGGCACGCTGTAGAAGTTGTAGTCGATCACGTTGTCGAGCATGCGCATCGCGATGTTGACCGTGTGCTCGAGCTTCGCCATGTCGAGGCCGTTCGCCGTCATGTGCTGGGCCATGTTGATGGAACCCAGGTTGCACACCGCGATTTCATGGCCGGGCGAGGTGTTCAGCGTGATCTCGGTGCACAGGTTCGAGCTGTGCACGACACCGGCGTGCTGCTGCGGCGAGCGCAGGTTGATCGGGTCCTTGAACGTGATCCAGGGGTGCCCCGTCTCGTAGAGCATGCCGAGCATCTTGCGCCACAGGTCGAGCGCGCGGACCTTCTTGAAGTTGCGCACCTCGCCGCGCGCCGCGCGGTCTTCATAGGCCGTGTAACGACGCTCGAAATCGTCGCCGTAGGCATCGTGCAGATCCGGCGTCTCGTCGGGCGAGAACAGGGTCCAGTCGCCATCCTCGCAGACGCGGCGCATGAAGAGATCCGGCACCCAGTTCGCGGTGTTCATGTCGTGGGTGCGGCGGCGGTCGTCGCCGGTGTTCTTGCGCAGGTCGACGAATTCCTCGATGTCCATGTGCCAGGTTTCGAGGTAGGCGCAGACCGCGCCCTTGCGCTTGCCGCCCTGGTTGACCGCGACCGCCGTGTCGTTCGCGACCTTGAGGAAGGGCACGACGCCCTGCGACTTGCCGTTGGTCCCCTTGATGTGGGCGCCCATGCCGCGCACCGGCGTCCAGTCGTTGCCCAGCCCGCCGGCGAATTTCGACAGCAGCGCGTTGTCACGGATCGCGCCGAAGATACCGTCGAGATCGTCGGGGACGGACGTCAGGTAGCACGAGGACAGCTGCGGGCGCAGGGTGCCCGAGTTGAACAGCGTCGGCGTGCTGCTCATGAAGTCGAAGGTGGACAGCAGGTCGTAGAACTTGATCGCCCATTCCTCGGGCTCGATCTCGTTGATCGCGAGCCCCATCGCGACGCGCATGAAGAACGCCTGCGGCAGCTCGAAGCGCGTGTCGTTGTGCTGCAGGAAGTAGCGGTCGTAGAGGGTCTGCAGGCCGAGGTAATTGAACTTGAAGTCGCGCTCGCCCCTGATCGCGTGGCCGAGGCGCTTCAGATCGAAGTTGCCGAGGCGCGGATCCATCAGCTCGAGGTCGATCGCGCGCTTCACGTAGCCCTCGAAATAATGGGCGTAGCGCTCCGTCATCTCGTGCTGGGTCGCGGCGTCGGCGTGGCTGCCGATGAAGGTCAGCGCCTCCTGGCGGAACGCATCGAGCAGCAGGCGCGCGGCGACGAAGCTGTAGTTCGGCTCGCGCTCGATGAAGGTCCGCGCGCTCATCACCAGGGCTTTCGAGACGTCGTCCTCGGCCACGCCGTCGAACAGCGCGCGCGTCGTCTCGGCGAGGATCGCCTGCGGATCGGTGTTCGCGATGTCCTGGCAGGCCTCGCTGACGATGCGCCGCAGGCGGTTTTCGTCGAGCGGCACACGGGTGCCGTCGCGACGGGTCACGGCGAGGCCCGGGCGGCGCGCCTCGGCCGGCAGGGCTTCCTGCTTCTTCAGTCGCTCGCGGGCGCGCTCTTCCCGGTACAGCACGTAGGAGCGCGCGACCTTGTGTTCGCCGGCGCGCATCAGCGCGAGCTCCACCTGGTCCTGGATGTCTTCGATGTGGACCGCGCCGCTGGCGGGCATGCGGCGCGTGATCGCCCGCACGACGCTGTCGGTCAGCATGTCGACGGTTTCGTGGATGCGCGTGGACGCTGCGGCGTTGCCGCCCTCGACGGCGAGGAAGGCCTTGGTCAGCGCAATCTTGATCTTGTTGCCGTCGAAGACGGTGACCTTGCCGTTGCGGCGGATGACCTTGAACTCGCCGGGCGCGGTGGCTGCCACCTCGGACGGGGGCACCTGGTGTTCGGTGTCGGCGGACCATGCGACACGTCCGGCACTGCGTGCTGCAGCGGAGTTTTCAAGTTCCATGCGCTCTCCTCTGGTGGCCTCGAAATCGGGGAAGTTCAGCGTCGGTGCGGACTTGTATCCAAGTCTTCGCGATGTTTTCTGCGGGCTGCGTAACGAGGCGTATGGGACCACAACCGACTGTGGTCGTGCAAGCGCCCAACCACTACATCCTGTGCATTGTGCTGTGCGATTCGGGGGGTGAAAACTGGGGGAATTCTGGGGATAAGTCGTCGAAGGCGCGGCGGATCAGGGTCTTATCTCGGACTTCCGGCGGCACGACCGGAATCGACCGGACCACAAGCGGGTGGGCGCCCGTCCGACAGGCGGCGGAGGGGCGACGTGGTGCCCGGGAACGGGCGCGGACTGTAATTAAAGTGCGTCGCGAAGGTAGGTCGGCGCGACGTCGCAGGGGGCGATGCCGCCCATCCTGGCGAAGCGCGCGGCGCCCAGCACTGCGACGTCCCGCGCCTCGGGCAGCACCGGGACCACCGTGGCCGGGGCAGGCCACGCGGTCCCCATGGCCGGCGCGTACGCGGTCCAGCCCGTACCCGCCGGGCGCCAGCCGTCCGCATCGGGCAGTGCGACGGCGGCGGGCGGCGTGACGTGTTCCGCGGTGAGCGCCGTGGCGAGGCCGTCGACGATGCGATAGTGGGCCCAGTAAATCTCCTGCCGCCGCGCGTCCAGCGTCGCCAGCCAGGTCAGCGCCCCGGTCAGCCGGAACCCGCCCTGTGCGAGGGCGGCGAGCGTGGAGACTTCGACCACCGGCAGCGCGTGCGCGTAGGCGAGGCCCTGCGCCACCGACGCCGCGACGCGCACGCCGGTGAAGGCACCCGGGCCGATGCCGAGCGCGATCGCGTCGAGGCCGGCGGGCGTGATCGCGGCCTCGGCGCAAAGCTCGCGGACCATCGGCAGCAGCAGCTGCGTGTGCCGCTGGGGTGCGACCTCGTGGCGCTGCAGGAGCGTGCCGTCGACGTACAGCGCGACGCTGCACGCGTCCGTCGCGGTGTCCAGCGCAAGCAAATTCATGCGGCGTCACCGCGACAGTCGGTATACTCCCGGCCCATGTTTCTTCCCGTCGAAGCCTTCATCGGTTGGCGCTATACGCGTGCGCGGCGGCGTACGCGTTTCGTGTCGCTGATCTCCGCGATTTCCATCGGTGGCGTGGCGCTCGGGATCGCGGCGCTGGTCACCATACTTTCAATCATGAACGGTTTCGAGCGCGAGATGCGTGACCGCCTGCTCGGGCTCGCGGCGCACCTCGTCGTTGATCGGCAACACTCGGCGATCGCCGAGCAGGGCGCCCTGCCGGCCGCGCTCGCCGCGCACCCGGAAGTAGCCGGCGTCGCGCCTTTCGTCGCGGGCGAGGCGCTGCTCACCTTCCGCGGCGACGTGCAGGGCGTGCGCATCAACGGCGTGCGGCCCGACGCGGAGCGGCGCGTCAGCGCGGCGCCGACGCTGACCCGCGACGGCGATTTCGCGGCGCTGGAGGCCGGACGCTTCAACATCGTGCTCGGACGCGGCCTCGCCGACACGCTGCGGGCCCGCGTCGGCGACCAGGTCACGCTCGTGTTGCCGGAGCCGATGCGCACCGCCGCCGGCATCCTGCCGCGCCTGAAGCGCTTCACCGTGTGTGGCATCTTCGAGGCCGGCGTGCAGGACTACGACATGTCGATGGCCTTCGTGCACCTCGAGGACGCCGCGCGCGTGTTCCGCGTCAGCGGTGGCGTCAGCGGCTTTCGCGTGCGGCTCGCCGATCCGCTGGCGGCGCCCGCGCTGGGCGCCACGCTCGAGCGCGAACTCGCGAGCTCCGACACGCCCGGACTGCGCGTCACCGACTGGACCGAGACCAACTCGAACCTGTTCCGCGCGCTGAAGACCGAGAAGATCGTGATGTTCGTGATCCTGCTGCTCAGCGTCGCGGTCGCTGCGTTCAACCTCGTTTCCACGCTCGTGATGGTGGTCGCGGAGAAGCATGCGGAGATCGCGGTGCTGGCGACGCTGGGCATGACGCCGCGCCGGATCCTGCGCGTCTTCATCTCGCAGGGCGTGCTGATCGGCGTCGCCGGCGTGATCCTGGGCGCGGCGCTCGGCGTCGTGCTCGCGCTGAACGTGGAAGGCATCGTCGGCTTCGTCGAACGCCTGTTCAATTTCAGGATCCTGTCACCCGACGTGTACTACATCAGCACCATTCCTTCGAAGCTCGAGGCGGGCGACCTGCTGATCGCGCTCACCTGCGCGTCGCTGCTGTGCCTGCTCGCGCCGCTCTATCCCGCGTGGCAGGCGAGCAGGACGCAACCGGCGGAGGCCCTGCGCTATGAGTGAGGCCGTGCTGGTGGCGCGCGCGCTGGGCAAGCGCTACTCCGACGGCGCGCTCGACGTCAGCGTGCTGGAGGGGCTCGAGTTCTCGGTGGCGGCGGGGGAGAGCGTCGCGATCCTGGGCGCCTCGGGCTCCGGCAAGAGCACGCTGCTGCATCTGCTGGGCGGGCTCGACATGCCGAGCAGCGGCCAGGTGCTCCTGTGCGGGCAGGACTACGCGCAGCTCGACGAGCGGCAGCGTGGCGTCGCGCGCAATCGACACCTCGGCTTCGTCTACCAGTTCCACCACCTGTTGCCGGAATTCACCGCGCTGGAGAACGTCGCGCTGCCCGTGCTGATCGGCGGCGGCAAGGTCGCCGAGGCGCGGGCGCGGGCGGCCGCGATGCTCGCCCGCGTCGGGCTCGCCGCGCGCCAGTCGCACCGGCCGTCCGAACTCTCGGGCGGTGAACGGCAACGCGTCGCCATCGCACGGGCGCTGGTGATGGAGCCGCGCTGCGTGCTTGCCGACGAGCCGACCGGCAACCTGGACGCGCACACCGCGAAATCGACCCTGGACGCCATGCTCGCGCTGAAGCGCGAACTCGGCACGGCGCTGGTCCTGGTCACGCACGACCTGCAGGTCGCCGCGCGCATGGACCGCACCGTCTACCTGCATGAAGGCGTGCTGTCGCCCACGGCGCCCGCCGTGAGCGCCTGAGCGGACGCCCGCTCAGGCCCGGCTCACGCCAAGCCCGCCCGCCGCCGCGCGGCGCGTTGCCGCCAGCGGCGCGCGACGGCCAGCCGCCACAGTCCGTCGATGAGGAAGTAGCCCGCCGCGGCCGCGGTCACGCCGAGGATGGCCGAGCCCAGGCACAGGGGCAGCCAGATTTCCCCCAGCGCATTCGACAGGCTCTCCCAGTTCGCGCCGAGCTGCAGCGATTCGGCGGTCTGCACGGCGCCGCCCGTGAAGAGCAGGCCGACGCGATACGCGGCGTAGAACAGCGGCACCCAGGTCACCGGGTTGGTCACCCACAGCGCCGCGATCGCCACCGGCAGGTTGATGCCGCGCAGGATCGCGAGCGGCACGATGATCGTCATCTGGATCGGGATCGGGAAGAACGCGAGCAGGAGGCCCACGGCTGCCGCGCGCGACACCGAGCGGCGCCCGAAATGCCACAGGTTCGGGTCGTGCAGCCGGTGGCCGAACCAGCCGATGAAACGCTTCTCGGACAGCTCCGAGGCCTTCGGCAGGCGCGATTGCAGGTAGCGGCGGAGATCCATGCGCGGGACGTGGCGTGCTCGATTGGAAGGGAAGG
>Ga0255182_1000900_pt1 | contig 17174 bp, 14 predicted proteins | sample Atl_UVDOM_RepA_8_FD_188420 | JGI IMG/M metagenome (GOLD analysis project Ga0255182, IMG submission 188420) | Freshwater microbial communities from Altamaha River, Georgia, United States - Atl_UVDOM_RepA_8d | ecosystem: Environmental > Aquatic > Freshwater > River | place: USA: Georgia...
CTATTTCTATATGCGTGGATTCTGGGCTGAAAATGGAACTTCACCTACCTCATTCCGTTACATTGACTGGATTCTTACTGTACCATTAATGTGCGTTGAATTTTATTTGATTTTAAAAGCATTTGGTGCAACTATTTCCTTGCTATGGAAAATGATTGGCTACTCCTTATTAATGCTTATCGCTGGTTATTTGGGCGAAACTGTTTACCGTGATCAGTCTGTGATGTGGGGTTTCATTTCAACTATCGGTTATGTAGGTATTTTGTATGAAGTATGGATGGGATCAGCTAAGAAATTAGCAGGAAATTCAAATGATCCGGCTCTACAAGGTGCTTTCAAAACACTTGGCTGGTTTGTACTGGTTGGTTGGGCAATTTACCCTATTGGTTATATGACAATCCCTGGTGGATGGCTTGATGGTGTATTACCAATTGAATCATTAGACATCATTTACAACATAGGTGATGCAGTTAACAAAATTGGATTTGGTTTAGTCATTTATTCATTGGCTGTTTCCAAATAAATAATTTTCCCTTTCATTGAGGAATACATCTCGTATGTATTCCTCTTTTATTTTTTAGACCATATATGAAAAGGACATTTTCCCACCGTTTCCTCCTTTTCAAGCTTCCATACCGGTGAATTATAATAAAAATTGGGGCTGATGACTTCATTGTCAAAATTAGTATGAAAAACCTGCATAGTAGAACCTGCATTTGGAGGTACTATCCAGCTCCAGTCGGCCATAACATTTCTTCCCTGTTTTTTCTCCTGGTTTATAAATTTCATAAATTGATCTGATGCCTCATGATGATCCGTAATTGAAATCCCTGCCATTTCAAAAGAATATTTAACTGCATAATTCAACTCAATCAAAGCCCGATCCTTCCAGAACCTATCTTTTCCGTTAACATTTAACCCCATCTTTTCTGCAATTAAGGGTAATTTATTATATCTTGAAAAATCACCCAGATTTCTCGAACCAATTTCTGTTACCATATACCAGCCATTAAAGGGTGCTGCAGGATATCGAATACCACCAATTTCCAGCACCATATCTGAGATGACGGGTAATGCATTCCATTTTAATTGTAATTCACTAAACCATGGAAAATCGGGATGTATAATATTGACTTCTTTTACATATTCAGGGGGTATTTCAAAAAATAATGGATTTTTTCCTTCAAATTGAAATACTACAGGCAGCACGTCAAATTCGGTACCTCTACCCTTCCATCCCAGAGACTGACATTTTTCTGTAAAAGCCAGCTGGGCCGGATCACCTGTGATATTACCATTCCTTGATTTGTATCCCGCATATCTTATCCATTGACTATTCCAGAACCTGATAGGAGCATCACCTGAATTATTTTCGGGTGAAAATAAGGTCAGGATGGGTTTAATTTTTCCATTTCCAAACGCCATTTCCAGATGATTGAAAACTGCCATTTTCACCTCTTCTAAATGGGTAACCGATCTGCAATCTAAAACCTTAATGGACTTCCAGAATAATCTGCCTATACACCTGTTACTATTCCTCCAGGCTACTGAAGCACCAAATTCTATTTCATCAAGGGTGTGAACATAGGTTCCAGTTTTTTCTATGTCATTCCTTACCTCAATTAATCTTTCCCTTAACCCTGATTTATTTGATTCTTTATAATATAAGTTTAAAAATTCAGTGGCATTTTGATACAATAAATTCACCGTTAAGAATTTTTAAATGGTTTAAAATACGTTAGCAGACATAACAATGCATTTTGTTTTTATGTTTAAAGTGATTTTTGAATTCTTACATTATTAATTTCAATATATTGCAGCATAGTTTAAAAAAAATACTAATGATCTGGAAACAACCCATTAATGAAACTGTGATTAACGATATGGGTAAAAGTACCCTTATGGAAAACCTGGGAATTCAAATTTTAAAGATCGGAGATGACTTCATTAAAGCTTCCATGCCAGTAGATCACCGGACTGTTCAGCCTTTTCGTATTTTACATGGCGGTGCCAGTGTGGCTTTGGCTGAATCACTAGGTAGTTTTGCCGGAACGCTCTGTCTTGAAAATTTAAATACACACACAATAGTCGGTGTAGAAATAAATGCAAATCATTTAAAAGCGGTAAAAGAAGGAGAACCCCCTGTAGTTGGCACAGTTAAACCAATTAGAATTGGAAAAACTATTCAGGTTTGGCAAATTGACATAGTCAATGCTAAAAACCAGTTAACTTGTACTTCCAGAATAACTTTAGCCGTTATTCCCATTAAATAAGATTATGAAAAAATTACTTTTTCTTTTCATTTTAGCACCAACATTTCTTGCGTCACAGGATGTCTTGAAGTATCCAAATAATTTTAATTCCATTGATATAAATCTGAATCGCTTAAGTCAGACAGATGAATTTAACCAATATAATGATATTTGGGGATTTGTAGGAAAGGATGGTCTTGAGTATGCTATTTTAGGAACAACCACTGGAACCGCTATTTATTCACTAAAAGACCCCAAAAAGCCAAAAAGGGATACATTCATACCAGGAAGTACCTCTATCTGGAGGGACATGAAGTCCTTTAAAAATCACGTTTATGTAACGGCTGATCAAGGTAATCAGGGTGTTTTAATTATTGATATGACAAATGCTCCATCAAAGATCACTTATAAATATAGCAGACTGGCAGCTCCAACTCCTGTAAATCCTGGAAATGTAGGCAATTGCCATAACCTATGGATCGATGAAAAAGGCTTTATGTATTTATCAGGCTGTTCACCGCAGTCCGGTGGTGTCTTGATTTATGATCTGAATATAAATCCTGATGAACCAGCTTTTGTAGGTGCATCTGAAGCAGTTTACAGCCATGATAATTATGTTAGAGGCGATACGCTATATAGCGCTGAAATTTATGCAGGTAATTTTTCAGTTTACCATATTAAAGATAAAAAAAATATAATTAAACTTGCTTCTCAGCCAACTACTACCCGATTTACTCATAATGTTTGGTTATCCGATGACCATAAATATTTATTTACCACAGACGAAAAGCCACAGGGAAAGGTGGATGCTTATTCGGTAAGCAATCCCTTACAAATTAAACTGCTTCACAGTTTCAGGCCACCCGTACTGTTAAATCAGAATTCTTTGCCTCATAATACCCATTTTATTAAGAATAACAAAGGTCGTTTTATTGTGACTTCCTGGTATGATGAAGGGGTATCCGTTGCAGATGTATCCGACCCTACAAATATGGTTGAAATTGCAATTGGTAGAACTACAAAAGGAGGAAACGGATGTTGGGGCGCTTATCCCTTTCTGCCATCAGGCCTGATTCTTGCTAGTGATATGGATAACGGACTTTTTATTTATGAACCCAATTATGTAGCGGCCAGTCGTTTGGAAGGAATAATACTCGATTCCACTACAAAATCACCGGTAAACGGTGCAAAAATAGTATTGGCAGGTAATATCAGCAGGGAAAGCATAAGTGATGGCTTTGGTCGTTTTAAAATGGGGACTCCTGAAAAAGCTAACCTGAAAATAATTATAAGTAAAAATGGTTATGCCGATAAAATAATATCCAAATCGTTTTCTGAATTATTATCTTTTAAAAATGACACCATCTTTATATCAAAGCTGGAAACGTCAAATATGAATGGTCAAATCATTGCTAAAGAATCTAATGAACTGATATTAAATGCAGAAGTTGGCTTATTCAGGGAAAATATGTTGCTTTTTAATAGCAAAACAACAGAAAAAGGCTTATTCAACCTACCAAATGTAATACCTGGTGATTACTTCTTTTCAGCAGGGAAATGGGGGTTCGAAACCCTTCCCTTCAAAAATATTACCATACCCTACAATCAGGTACTAATCGAAAAGCTGGCAAAAGGATTTAATGATCCATTTAATTTTGATTTTGGATGGACAGGCACCCATACAGCTACAACCGGTAATTGGGAAAGAGGAATACCTGTTGGCACCATTTATAACAATGTAACTGCTGCTCCTTTTAATGACAGTCCAAATGATGATGGAAATTATGCCTATTTAACAGGAAATATAGGAGGAGAACCTGGCATTGGAGATGTAGATAATGGCCAGACTATATTACATTCTCCGCCAATGAGTTTTTCACCCAACAGCCAACTAAATCTGCGTGTTGATTTATGGTATTTTAATGGCGGTGGATCTACTGTGCCAGATGATACATTATATATTTATGCAACCAATGGAACAGGAGATTCCGTTCTATTGCACAAGCAATTCGAGAATACAAGAACCTGGAGTACTTTATTTATTAATGGTTTAGAGAAAAAAATTAAAATAGGCAATCAGAATAAAATCCATTTTATCGTAGGAGATCAAAGTTCAAATGCTCATCTGGTGGAAGCAGGTATCGATCATTTTAAAATAGAACAATCCCTTCAAACAAATGTAAACAACATCATAAAACATAAAGCTTTCCGTATTTATCCAAATCCGGGAAGACTGGAAGCCATAATACATTTTGATGGAAAGGAAGAATGTAAAAATGGAATCCTTTCCCTTTATAATCAAAATGGACAAATTCAGGAACAGATAAAAGTTGCAGGACAGGAAAAAGTAAATATAGGCAGTCAGGTGGTGCCCGGATTATATCTTCTTTTATGGCAGAATGAAAAAGGATATAGCCAGATTGAAAAATGGATAAAACAAGAATAGACGAATTATTCTAATGAATCTGAGTGAACATTTTCAGCTTTACCTTTTTTAAAAGGTAATGATAAAGCCAATTTTTATTTTGGGAATGATGATGTAACTATTCTGTGACAGAAGCTGAATTATTAATATCACCAGATTTAATACCTATAAAATCCTTATCCAGCAATTGTCCTTTTAAATTTAAAACCGAAAAGGCATTAAGATTTAGCCCGGATAAAGGATTTGATAAATCCAGGAAACCATCTTCAAAAGGAATGAACTGCCAGATTGGTACCTTTTCAAAACTTGTTAATAATCCAAGAAGAGCCCGCTTTATTAAAATAAGATCAGAAGTTGAAATATTGCCAGAATTATTAACATCTGCAGAAAGCATTTTATAAGGACTTTTTAAACTCTCCTTATTTAAAATATGCTTTTGAACCTGCAGTAAATCAAAGGTAGTCAAGCCGTTGATAATAGAACTGGCTTTAGTTACATCCAGGAAATAATTTCTTCCGGTAGCAAGCCCTGAAAAGGCATAATTACCTTGCGCATCGGAAACAGTAGAAACAGAAAAACCATTATCTCCGATTAAAATTACATTTGAATTTGGAATGGGTGTATTTGTTTCTGTATAAATGACACCGGCTATTTTTCCATTCTCAATCACTGGATTATCTAAACCCATAATTTGCGTGGAATCGGAAGAAATGGGATCAAGCCAGTCCTTTAACCTGGTATTGGGGGTGCCACCACCCTCCCAGGATAACGAAAATCTTGAAAAATAACCAGTAGAAATACTACAGTTTGCAGATCCGCCGTGAAGTAGGCCAGTTAACTGATTTACCTCATTGAATAAGGCACATCCTGAGGAACCTATTTCAAATGAACCAAAAGTATATTGTACAACAAAATGATGATTTGCAGGTGTAATTCTATTATTATCCCATTTTATTTCACCGGAAAAAACAGTTGCTGCCCGGTTTGAAACAGCTATTTTTTTAATATCACCTTTTGGATGATGAGCCATTTTACTCTTTAACGGACCGGTCGCAGATCTGTTCCACCCTAAAAAGTAGGGATTAAATGAAGATGGAATAGAACCGGAGAGCTCAAATAACAAAAAATCATTCTCCATTCTGCTGGCTAATAACTTAGCTCCTTGTATAAATGAAAAAACAGGTTCTGAGGCTGGTGAATTACAAGTCAGGGATTGATAATTAAAATCAAACCTCCAGAAATCATACATAGGTGTATATCCATCCTGACAATGAAAAGCAGATAATACCAGTGGTTTACCGTCCTTTTTGGTATTATTTACTAAATTACCTGTACAAAATCCAATACCTTCCTTTACTACTACATAAATTCTACATATACCATTTTTCTCCTTTTGAATTATATCACCTTCCGGGCAAACTATATTGGTATGACACGATTCCGATGCTCCAAACCCTAATGTCTCACTTTTTACACTTGAAAACCCGCTGATTTGATTATCAAAAACAGGTTTATAACCATAATCGAATCTAAAAATATGAATGGAACTCTCTATGTTGCCATTTGGTGGTTCAATTAATTCAAGTCTGATTTTACTGGAAGTATAAAACCCCAATAATCTTTTTTCTGATCTATCTTCAGAACCAATATACCTGCCGGCGGGCCATTCTTTGTCATCTGTATATACAGATAAAACCGCACCTTCAGAAAGTCTGAAAGTATCTAACAAGGCGGCAAGAGCCAGGGCAGATTTTGGAGCTTGAATATTTAGATTCCAGCGTCGGAACCCATTCAGATCTACCGTCCATTTTCCTGAATTCCTGAGATTCAAATCTGCAGATACAGGAACAGAAACTCTGTTTCCTGGTTTTAAACTATCCTCAATAAAAACATCCCTCCAATTAGGTTCTGGCAAGTAAACGACAGAAATGTTGTTCTTTATTTCGATTGGAATCTGACAAAACCCAATGCATGGAAATAGGATAAGGAAAAAAAATATTAGACCTGCTTTCATTGAAAATCATAAGAAAATAAGCAAATGCAAGTTATGTTATAAGTCTCCGTATAGAAAACCAATAACCATAAAATTTACTTCCCGAACATCAAAACGAAAGTCTTTCTTAAACCCTTTTCTTAGTTTAGAAGGTTCTATCTTTGGTAATTCTGCCTGATTTTCAGCTTCTTTTTGAACTGCGTTAATCATTCCAGAATTAGAATAATAGAATTTATTCTCAGTCAATGAATGCTCATCATAAATTAATTCCCTAAGGTAAATGACCCTTCTGTTGTAAAGAAAAAACCATTGTTCTGTTTGTGCTTTCTGTGTTTTAATAACGACTGGCACCCCATTTAAATTGTATAGGGTCATTTCTGCCAAACCCTCCTCTTGTTTTACTGTTATGGGACCTTTAACCTCATAAGTATTCATTTCCTTAACAATTCGTTCAACCTCCTTATTAATCAACGGCACCGTTTCAGGCCCAACATCTGTCATCTGGAAAACGGGAGGTCCTTTTTCCGTTTCATTTTCTATACTTTCATCAGATTTACAGCCATATAAATAGCTGCAAATTAAGAATAAAAGTAGATGGTTTAATTGTGTGTAAAATTTCATGGGATATAAGCATTAAAATTAAAAACTTGTAATTTGAACCCATTATTCTTTTAAATTAGGTTCAACAAGATATTCTTCACATTGTAAAATGAGCATACTGAAAGGTTTGACTATCACATTTCTGCCTTTAAATCCGTTTTTCGGATTTAGAAAAACATGGTTATCATCTGCAACCGTTTTCCAATCGGCAAATGGTACCTGAACTGGTTGGTTTTTATCGGTACCATTTAAAATAACCTGTATATTTTTCCAGGGTTCATCCGGAGCATTTTCAATTCGGTAAGTAATAAGGCCTTCGTGTTGATTTGCATCAAAAGTAAGGTGTTGTCTTATATCTGAAGCATTTCCCATTCTAAAAGCAGGATGTGTTTTTCTGAGTTGAATCAAAGTAGAAACATAATCTGAAATTGCAACATTTTTATCTCTCAATTCCCAATCTAACTGATTAATAGCGTCAGGCGATTCAAACGAGTTTTCTACGCCATTCTTTGTTCTTAAAAATTCGCAGCCGGCATGTAAAAATGAAATACCCTGAGAAGTGAGGACAATGCCCAAAGCCAGTTTTTGCATAGAAACTCTTTCCTGCATGCTTGAACCCGGATTTGCAATAGCCAGTCTATCCCACAAGGTATGATTATCATGACAAGAAGCATATACTACGGTCTGCCCCGGTTCATTTGCCCAGGGTGATTTAGTATAATTAACCTGCCCGTATTGAATTTGTGGGTGAAAAACACCTCCTACAATACCGTAACGAACAGATTCGGCGAGTTCATACTTACCGCTGATAAAACCCTTTTCGGCAGGTGTAAAAACATGACCTTTGATACCATCTCTTACTTCATCAGAAAATGCGGCTATTCCAGGCAATCGATTAATGTTTGACTTTATTGCCCGCTGTTCATCAGGAAGAGGACTTCCCCCGGCGGTCCATCCTTCCCCATATAAAAGGATATCCGGTTTCACCTTTTGCAGGGAATCTCTGATTATCTTCATTGTTTTTATATCATGGATACCCATCAAATCAAATCTAAAACCGTCAATATGATATTCATTTACCCAATATAATAATGATTCAATCATGAATTTTCTGAACATCGGTCTTTCAGAAGCCATTTCATTCCCGCATCCAGATGCATTTGAAAAGCCCCCTTCTTTGTTTTTCCTGTAATAATAATCCGGAACTAATTGGTTAAACAGTGAATTTTCTGTATCACCAGTATGATTGTAAACAACGTCGAGAATTACGCCAATATTATGATTATGAAAGGTTTGAACCAGCTTTTTAAATTCATTTATCCTTACTTTCCCATCAAAAGCATTGGTAGCATAAGATCCTTCAGGTACATTGTAATTTTTAGGGTCATAACCCCAATTGTATTGTGGCGTTGTAAGGGTCTCATCCAGTGATTTAAAATCAAAAGATGGCAACAGATGAACGTGTGTTATACCCAGTGTTTTAAAATAATCCAGACCAGTTGGTAATCCTGCAGGACTTTTTGTTCCCGTTTCTGTTAAACCTAAAAATTTTCCTTTATTCAATATTCCACTTTCTGGATGAATAGATGCATCTCTCACATGAAGTTCAAGTATAACAGCATCGGTAGGTTTTTTGAGTTCAGGATGTTTATCAAAGGACCAATTTATGGGATTAGTAGCTTCAAGATTAACAATCATACCCCTTAAACCATTTACACCTACCGCTTTTGCGTAAGGATCAGGTACTTCACTTAACCATTTATTGTTATGTTTTACTCGGAAAGTATAAAAATACCCTTCCCAATCACCTTGTATAGAAGAAATCCAATTCCCCTTACTTTGTTTTTTCAGGGTAATCATTTTTACAGGTTCACCCCCCAAACCATTTTTATAAATTTGAAATGTAACTTTCTCAGCAGAAGGTGCCCATATATTAATTGTCGTATTTGACTTTTTCCATTGAACACCTAAATCGATCCCATCATAAACAGGAAACTGTAAAAAATTTTCATAAATAGCCTGGCTGTTCAAGGATATTGTAATGCTTAAAAAAATGAACAGATATATTCCTTTCATGAATTTATTCCTAAAATTTTGACAAAGATAAACTTTATTATTTTAACAAAAAATTAACAGTTTGAAAAAAATGTAATTAATCAATAATAAAAGAAAAGAAAGTTAAAAGATATACATTTGCCGCAGCCTTAACCGCAATATTTAATCTTATGCGGAGTCAACCAGAAAATATTCTTGAATTAGTCATTGAAAAATTAGGCAAACCCTACAAGGATTTAGCTTTTTTATTGCAATCGTTCAAAGATGTCCTTATTGAAAACGGGGAAACTGATATTGCGAATCGAATTCCTCTTTTAAAAAATAACACAGCCAACGAATCAATTCTTGACGATAAAGGAGTGCAATTATACTCTATTTTATTTCAATTAGTTCATATTGTTGAAGTTAACGGAGCTGTTCAGCAACGTAGAAAGGAGGAAGATTCCGATTTGAGTCAGGTGAGAGGCCTTTGGGCTTATCAGCTTAATAAAATTAAACAAGCCGTTTTTGAACCCAGAGAAATTGCTGCCGCTTTGAAAAACGTCAGGATTGAACCTGTTTTAACCGCCCATCCGACGGAAGCAAAAAGAGCTACCGTACTTGAGCATCACAGAGAATTATACTTATTGCTTGTTGAAAGGGAAAATACCATGTTTTCCATTCAGGAACTGAATACAAATAAAGAAAAGATAAAGTCCTCCATTTACAGGTTATGGAAAACGGGAGAAATTTATCTGGAAAAGCCAGATGTCCCCTCTGAAATCCGAAATGTGTTACATTATTTTACTAACGTATTTCCTGAAGTATTACCCATTTTAGACCGTCGTCTCATTCAGGCCTGGGCGTATTTAGGTTTTCCAAAAAAAGAATTATTCCTCCAGCAAGCTTTTCCACAAATTAAATTTGGGAATTGGGTAGGTGGAGATCGGGATGGTCATCCACTGGTTACACCAAAAGTAACTTTTGAAACCTTAAAGCAATTAAGATTAAATGCCTTTGTTGTCTTACGAAGAAAATTGACTCAATTAGTAAAGCAGTTAAGTTTTGCATTAAACATTGATGAAGCACCTGATAATCTTCAGCTTAGAGTTGGAGAATTATTGCTTGAACTTGGCGAACATGCCTATGAAGTTTACAATAGAAACAAAGGAGAGGCGTTCAGACAGTTTTTAAGTTTAATGATAGAAAAGCTGCCTTTAGCAACAGCGAGAGGACATGCTACGGCATTACAAGAGCGAAGTATAAGTTACAGATTCTCAAATGAATTAAAAAAAGATCTGGAATTATTACAATCCGCACTAATTGAATATGGCGCTGTCTCGATTGCCGAAACAGAAATTCATGAAAGTATTCGACTGGTAGAAACTTTTGGCTTTCACCTTGCAAAACTGGATATCAGGCAAAACAGTGCTTTTCACGATAAGGCAATATCCCAGTTAATACAATCGACAGGCGTTTCCGGGAACTGGTTTCTTGAAGCTACTGAACAGGAAAGACTGGACTTTATAGAAAAAGAACTGCACTCAGGCAGACCATTCATCAGAAATTTTAACGATTTACCTGATGAAGCCAGAAATGTTATGGAAGTATATTCCGTAATATTAGACCATATTAATCAATATGGCATCAGTGGCATTGGCTCTTTGATAGTCAGTATGACAAGAAATGTTTCTGATTTGTTAGTTGTTTATATTTTAGCCAGGGAAGCTGGATTAACTAAATACACCCCTGAAGGTCTTATTTGTATGCTACCTGTGGTTCCTTTATTAGAAACGATTGATGATCTGGCTAATGGTCCGGCTATCCTGGACGCGTTTTTATCGCACCCATTCACCAGGCGTAGTTTACAATATCATGCACAACAAGAAGTACAATCATCTAAAATAACACAACAAGTGATGATTGGTTATAGCGATAGTAATAAAGATGGAGGTTTATTATGCAGTCAATGGAATTTGCATAAGGCACAGTTAAATTTAAGTCAAACTGGCACAAAATATAACGTCCAGATACGATTTTTTCATGGAAAGGGAGGTACTATCAGCCGGGGCGCCGGACCCACCCATTATTTTGTGCAGGCTTTACCCGGATTGGCTTTTAATGGAGATATAAGGTTAACTGAACAAGGTGAAACCATCGAACAAAAATATGCGAATAGGGTAAATGCGGTTTATAACCTGGAAGTTTTAACTGCCAGTGCATTATCTCATAGTATGTTAGGTACAGTGAAAGAACCTATGGGACACCCACTTTCTGATATCCTGGAATGGATGGCATCAGAAAGTCAGCTTGTATATACCGGACTCTTAAATGAACAAGGTTTTATGGATTTTTTCAGACAAGCCACTCCCATAGATGCTTTGGAACAGAGCAGGATCGGGTCTCGGCCCTCACGTCGGACCGGAGCCTACTCTTTAGCCGATTTAAGGGCTATTCCATGGGTTTTTGCCTGGTCACAAGCCCGTTATAATATGACCTCATGGTATGGCATTGGTTCAACCCTTGAAAAATTAAATATAGAAAAACCGGCTGACTATGAAAAATTCAGAATTGCATTAAAGGATGACTCATTCATCCGTTATTTTATTACCAATGTTGATACGAGTTTAGCCAGAACCTCTGTAAAAATCATGGAGGATTATGCTGCATTGGTAGAAAACACCGGAATAAGAAATAAATTTATGCAACTGTTTAAGAAAGAATTGTCCCTGACGGAGTTGCATTTATCCAATCTACTGGAAAAAACACTGGAAGAAAGAAGACCAAAACATTATTATTCCAATCTACTCAGAAACTCTATGATTGAAGATTTGCACCAAAGCCAGATTAGACTTTTGAAAGAATGGAGAATGCAGGTAAAAAAAGAAGACAGTCAGCAATCAGGAAAAACACTTATTTCCTTATTACTGACTGTCAATGCTATAGCAAGTGCAACCGGTCAAACCGGTTAATTATTTATTCATTAATAGCCTTTACACCCGGAAGAATCTTTCCTTCCAGCATTTCAAGCAAAGCACCACCGCCAGTTGATACATAACTCACCTCCCCTGCCAGTCCAACCTGAGTAACTGCAGCGACGGAATCGCCTCCACCTACTAAAGAATAAGCACCATGTTGGGTAGCCAGCGCAACAGATTCTGCAATAGAAAGGGTTCCTTTGGCAAAATTGGACATCTCGAATACCCCCATAGGACCATTCCAAAGAATTGTTTTAGCAGATTTAATAGATGAGACAAAGGTTTCAACAGCCCGCGGACCTATATCCAGACCTAACCAGCCCTCCGGTATATCGTCAGATGATACCTCAGCTGTTTCAGCGTTGTTATCAAACTTATCAGCGGCAATAACATCAACAGGTAATAATAAATTTACACCCTTTGAATTAGCTTTATCCATTAACTGTATGGCCAGATCAAGCCTGTCTAATTCAACAAGAGAATTACCAATATGACCGCCTTTTGCCTTAATAAAGGTAAATGCCATCCCACCGCCAATAATCAGATTATCAACCTGGTCCAGCATTTTATCCAATAGTAACATTTTATCTGAAACCTTTGCCCCACCTATGATAGCGGTGAAAGGTTTTTCAGGTGTTTCAATAATATGTCTGGCATTTTCAATTTCAGCCTTCATAAGAAAGCCAAAACCCTTTGCATCAGGCTTAAAATGATGAGCAACCAAAGTAGTAGAAGCGTGAGCTCTATGAGCTGTACCAAAAGCATCATTGATATAAATATCAGCTAATGAAGCCAGATTTTCCGCCATTCCATTATCGCCTTTCTCCTCTCCGGGATGAAATCGGGTATTTTCAAGTAGTATAACTTCACCTGGTTTTAGGGAACTGGCGGCAATAAATGCCTCCTGACCTATACAATCATCTACAAATTTAACTGGTCTTTTCAAGATACCCTCAAGATAAGGTACCAAATGCTTTAGGGTAAATTTATTGACATTGATATCACCATTCTCCAGTTTTTTTTGTTGAGGCCGTCCCAGATGAGAACATAAAATTAAAGCTCCACCATGCGATAAAATATAATTTAACGTTGGCATGGAGGCTTTTATCCTGTTATCATCTGTGATTTCAAAACTACTGGAAAGAGGGACATTAAAATCTACTCTAACCAATACTTTTTTTCCATTAAATTCAATATTTTCCATCATGTTTTACAGAAATATTAAATCCGATCTGTTAACTGAGCTAATCTGGCAGAATAACCAGCCTCATTATCGTACCATCCTACAATTTTTGCTGTATTTCCCTGAACCATCGTTAAATCAACATCAAAAATACATGAATGAGGATTGCCTAATATATCAGAAGAAACAATTGGTTCCTCACAATATTCCAGAATTCCTTTCAGATAAGTTTCAGATGCTGCTTTAAATGCTGCATTTATTTCAGCTACTGAAGCTGCCTTTTTTAAAGTTGCTGTAAAATCAGTTACTGACCCATCGGGAACTGGTACACGCATCGCATTACCATTTAACTTACCTTTCAAATGTGGAAGAACTAAACCTACTGCTTTTGCTGCACCTGTTGAGGTAGGTACAATGGATACGGCAGCCGCTCTGGCTCTTCTTAAATCCTCATGCGGTGAATCCTGAATTCTTTGATCTGCCGTATAAGCATGAATCGTAGTCATAAAACCAGATTCTACGCCAAAAGCATCATCTAATACTTTTACCATAGGTGCCAGGCAGTTGGTTGTACAGGAGGCGTTAGAGTAAATATGGTGATCAGCATGTATTACTTCATCGTTTACACCCAATACCACCGTTGGAATATCACCTTTTGCAGGAGCTGAAATAATAACCTTTTTAGCACCGGCACCTAAATGTAAACCAGCAGATTCACGATCAGTAAATCTACCTGTACTTTCGATGACTATATCGATATTCATATCTTTCCAGGGAAGTGCCTTAGGATCTCTTTCTGCGATAGCATGGATTTTTTTGTCATTCACATATAGAAAATGGTCATCTGCACTGACCGTACCCGGAAATTTACCGTGCACAGAATCATATTTCAATAGATGCGCCAAGGTAGCATTATCTGTCAAATCATTGATGGCAACGACTTCAATACCCTCCATTTGAACGAGATTACGAAATGTTAGACGACCAATACGGCCAAAGCCGTTAATAGCTATTCTTTTAGCCATGATGTTTAGTTATTTGTGAAGGTTTACGAAATATATACTTAGTGTAAAAATGACACAATTTTTTCCACAAAGACGGGGCAAAAATACATAAAAACTACTTACAGGCTATTTTTTTTTCTAAAAAATAAGCCTGCTTATCTCATCTTTTGAAAGTGAATATTTTATGGTAAAAAGGAACCTTTAAATATGGATTTATTTCTAAAAAAAAGTGAAAAAAATTGGAAGAATAAAAATAGCTTCTTACATTTGCATTCCTTTAGAAAAGACATGATTCATTGTCCTTTCAAGAGGCCCGTTCGTCTAGGGGTTAGGACGCAGGATTTTCATTCCTGTAACACGGGTTCGATTCCCGTACGGGCTACTGACTATATAATTCCAATACGAACGGCCCGTTCGTCTAGGGGTTAGGACGCAGGATTTTCATTCCTGTAACACGGGTTCGATTCCCGTACGGGCTACAAAAAAAAGCGGCTGTTTTTAACAGTCGCTTTTTTTAATTAAAAATCAAAAAGATCCTCCAGGAAACTTTCCTTTTTCTTTTTACCATAATAAGGATCTCTGTGATCATGTGTTTTATGTCTGGCGTTTTCTTCCAGATACACACTTTGATTTTTGGGTGAAGACCTTTCTATAATCTTGTCCAGTTCTCCCCTGTCTAACCAGACACCCCTGCATTTCGGGCAGTAATCAATTTCGACACCCAGTCGATCAGACATCACTAAAAATTCATCGCAGGAAGGACATTTCATAAGCTATGTTTTATAGAATTTAACCTTTTTAAAATAGAATAGTTGAATTACAAGGTATAATATTGTTCCCAGTTTTTACGCTGAGGTGGACCTGAGAGTAATTGATTGGCTATTTTATTGTATGTGATGGCCTTTTTGTCAATATCAAATTTAATTTTTGCATTAACGCTTTGTTCACCTACACCTAAGACCATAACCTGAAATAATGGGCCAGCAATGCTGAAAGATGACCTGCATGTTTCTTCCCCTTTATATGCTCTTACAAAATTCAGGAAATGATTGGAGTGGCTCACAGGGACTTCCTGAAGACTGGCGGCCATTTCTTTTGCCTTACTTTCCGGGATAGCTCAAGTTCAGGCATCTTCTTTCTTTTAGGAAATATAAACACAAAGGCAGGAATCTTTTTTACGACTCTTCATATATAATCCAATAAAAAGACCAAAGTTGCATTTTACTGGAATCAGGAGAAAGGATGCCCTCCCAAAACTTCTTTTAATAACATCAGCTGGCACCTTTATTTCAGTATCAAAACTTCTATTTGACCTTCTGAAGTTTACAATTTCCTCTAATGCATCACTCAGCATACGGATAATCATTAGTTTTAAAAGGATTCAATACCATTTACTGTTGTATATTTGAAACTTATTTTCTTGTCGGGGTAAGCCAGTTTAAAAGCAGACTGGCACATTAAGGTAGCTTCATGAAAGCCACATAAGATCAATTTGAGTTTACCGGGATAGACGTTTATGTCGCCTATAGCAAAAATACCTGGTACGCTGGTAGCATAATCAAACGTGTTTACTTCAATGGCATTTTTATCGATTTGAAGACCCCAATCGGCTATTGGACCTAATTTGGGAGTAAGGCCAAATAGAGGAATAAAATGATTTGTTTCCTGAAAATAAACGCCTTTTGATTTACTTTCAATCTGAACAGCATCCAGAGAACCATTCCCTTTTAGACCCGTAACCTGCGCATCAGTCAGGAGATTTAATTTTCCAATCTGAGCAAGGTGAAATACTTTCTCAACAGAATCGGGTGCTCCCCTAAAGTCATTTCTTCTGTGAATCAGAGAAACTTCACTGGCAATATCGGTAAGATAAATGCTCCAGTCCAGCGCTGAATCTCCGCCACCTGCAATAACCACTTTTTTATCTCTGTAAAATTCAGGATCTTTAATTATGTACTCTACACCATTATCCTCGTACAATTCCAGATTTTCCAATGGGGGTTTCCTGGGCTCAAAACACCCTAAACCACCTGCTATAGCAATAGCCGGGGCCTTTATCCGGGTCCCTTTATTGGTAGTGAGTAAAAAATGACCATCTAAACCTTTCTCCAGGCTTTCTGCTCTTTCACCTAAAGTAAATCCAGGATTGAACGGAGCTATTTGTTCCATTAACTTATCAATGAGTTCCCCTGCTAAAACAGAAGGGTAACCAGGAATATCATAAATTGGTTTTTTAGGATAAATTTCAGTCAATTGACCGCCAGCCATTGGCAAGGCATCTACCAGATGGCACCTCATCTTTAACAGACCCGCTTCAAACACAGTAAACAGGCCAACTGGTCCGGCACCAATAATAAGTAAATCAGTTTGAATCATTTATTCATTTTTAATTGGATGCAAAAATAATTGCAATATGTTTAGAAAGAAATGAATTGCTATGTTTTTTAAAATAATAAAAAAAAGAGGCTGAATACCCAGCCCCTTCCAATTATTATCATTAAGAAAATAAATTTCCTTAATGTTTAAGGATTCGTTCCGAAATTGGGTTGCCTGAACCCGAGACAATTCTGAGGGCATAAACGCCAGGAGAAAGGTCCTTGACGTTTAAGGCACGAGAAGCAGCAGGACCTGGTGGAAAATGCCAGTCCCTAACTTTTAATCCATTGGCATCAAATATTGAAATCTCAATATTTTCCTGAGTTACC
>Ga0255182_1000901_pt1 | contig 17164 bp, 19 predicted proteins | sample Atl_UVDOM_RepA_8_FD_188420 | JGI IMG/M metagenome (GOLD analysis project Ga0255182, IMG submission 188420) | Freshwater microbial communities from Altamaha River, Georgia, United States - Atl_UVDOM_RepA_8d | ecosystem: Environmental > Aquatic > Freshwater > River | place: USA: Georgia...
GGCGCGCAGGGCTCAGAAGTTTCCCTTTGCGGCCTCCTGCAGGATCAGCTTGTCCAGCGTCAGGTCGGATACCGCCCGGCGCAACCGGGCGTTCTCCTTCTCAAGCTCTTTCATCCGCCGAGCCTGATCCATCTTCAGGCCGCCATACTCCTTGCGCCAACGGTAGTAGCTTTGTTCGGTAACGCCGATCCGCCGGCAGGCATCTGCAACCGTTCCGCCCTGCGCCAGCACGATCTCCGCTTCACGCAACTTGCCAATGATATCTTCCGGCTTGTGCTTCCTTGCCATTCCATTCCTCCTTCGTGGCCATTCCTAAAATAGAAATTGGGCCACTCAGAAGGGGGCAGATCACAGCTATCAATATGATTCGCAGGCGCGGCGAACCCGCCTGACCCTTCCCGAGGGCAACTACACCCAATGGAGCTATGACAGCCGGGGCAATATCACCGAGGTGCGACAGGTAGCCAAATCAGGTAGCGGGCTGGCCGACATCGTCTTGACGGCGAATTTCGACGCGAGCTGTACGATACAGGTGAAGTGTAACAAACCCAATTACACCATCGATGCCAAAGGCAATCGCACCGATTACACATATGACAGCACCCATGGCGGTGTGACCCGAGTTCAGCTGCCTGCGGCGGCGGCGGGGGGCATTCGCCCCGAAATCAATTATGTCTATACAGCGCTGTACGCGCAGGAGAGAAATGCCAGCAATGTCCTTGTCAATGTAGCGACACCGACGCAAAAGGTAACGCAGATCACAACCTGTGCTACAGCTGCAACCTGCAGCGGCAGCGCGAACGAAACCAAAATAACCTTTGCCTATAATACTCCAAATCTCCTGGTAACCAGCAAGACCGTCGCCGCAGGTGACGGGTCGGTCAGTGCAACTGAAACCTACACATATGACTTTATGGACAATCTGCGGAGCATTGACGGCCCGTTGCCGGGTCCCGATGATACGACCTGGTATTATTATGCCCCCAAATCACAGAAGCTTCGTGGCGTAATTTATCCCGATCCCGACGGGCCAGGGCCTTTGCTACGCCGAGCGGAACGGCACAGTTACATCGCAAATAGGCCGTTGCAAAAGTCGGAGATTGGTACTGTCAACGGTACAACCAGCGCTGATTTAATGTCCATGACGGTTGCCCAGACGATCGACTATACCTACGACAACAAAGGGAACAAGATCAAGGAAACCGTCAGCGCCGGCGGCACCACCTATCAGGTGGCGCAATATAGTTATGACAGCAAGAACCGGCTCGAATGCACGGCATTGCGGATGAATCCGGCAATCTTCGCTTCGCTCCCGACCAGCGCCTGCAGTGCAGGCATGCCTGGCAGTGGCGGTAATGATTTCGGGCCTGATCGGATTACCCAGAATGTCTATGATGCAGCCAATCGTGTGACGCAGGTCAAGACTGCCGTAGGAACAGCTGAACTGGCGAACGAGTTGACCACCGGTTACACCGCGAATGGCTTAACCGCACATGTGATTGATGCAGAAAATAATCGCACGACCTACGTAATGGATGGGCATGATCGCTTGTCGCAGACCCAGTATCCGGTGGCGACCAAGGGAAGCAATGCTTCGAACACAAGCGATTATGAGCAATTGACCTATGATGCGAACGGCAACGTCACGCAAAAGCGGTTGCGCGATGGCACAGTTATTGGCCTGACCTATGATAATCTCAACCGCGTGACCTTCAGGGATTTGCCCAGTGGGAATAGCACGGACGTGACATGGGCCTATGATCTTCTAGGCCGTATGACGACAAGCACCAATCCTGGCGGGCATTACAATAATTTCACCTACGATGCGCTTTCCCGGGTGACCATGCACGCGGACACTTATGGAGCGAGCAAGACCTATCTTTATGATGCAGCCGATCGCCGTACGCGCCTGACGTGGAGCGATGGCTTCTACGTCACCTATGAATATGATTCTGCCAACAATATGACTGTGATTCGTGAAAATGGCAGTCTGGCGCTCGCGACCTACGCTTACGATAGCCTAGGCCGCCGGACATCGGTCACCAACGGCAATGGCACGGTGACCAGCTACGCCTATGACCCAATTTCGAGACTATCAACGCTGACCAGCAATCTGGGCGGCACGGCCTATGATCAGACGACAACCTTTGGCTATAACCCGGCAGGGCAGATCGACAGCCTGACCAAATCCAACGACGCCTATGCCTGGGGCGGGCACTATAATATCGACCGGTTGTATGGCAGCAACGGCCTCAACCAGCTGACCAGTGCGGGCGCGACCAGCCTTGGTTATGATGCGCGTGGGAACCTGACCGGGTCGGGCACGACGAGTTATGCCTATAACGCGCTCAACCAGTTTCTGGGGGTGAGCGGCGGGGTTGGCAACTGGTATGGACCGACGGGCAATCTGGAATATCTGGCCCCCGGTGGGGGAAATCCGGGTGAGACCCTGTTCTTCTATGATGGCAACCGGCTGATCGGTGAACGCAGCTATGCCAACCCGCTCCTGAGGCGCTATGTCCATGGGCCCGGCGTGGATGAGCCGATCGTCTGGTATGAAGGCGCTGGTTTGTCCGACCGCCGCTGGTTGCATACCGACGAGCGCGGTAGCATAACAGCAGTGACCGATAGCACGGGCAGCGCGATCGCGATCAACAAATATGACGAATATGGCATCCCAGCCGCCACCAACATCGGCCGGTTCCAATATACCGGGCAAACCTGGCTGCCCGAGGTGGGGATGTATTACTACAAGGCCCGGATCTACTCCCCAACGCTCGGGCGGTTCATGCAGACCGATCCGATTGGTTATGCGGATGGGATGAACTTCTACAACTATGTGGGTGGCGATCCGGTGAATTTTGTGGATCCGAGCGGGTTGGAGGCGTGTATTATTGATGGGGAGCCAAGCATTTGCGTTACTGCCACACCGCCGAGTAGTTTAGGTGGCGTCGGTCGGCTCCGCAGGGTCGGAAAGCAAGATACGCCAACAGGTGGAGGTGGAGGAACTGGGAGGAATAGCACCCCGGACGAAGAGACCATCAAGCGAAACCAATGTAAATTGGCAGCTGTAGCTTCCGGGTTAGGCAACGCATCGCTAAACGCCGCCGGTTTATTACCCGGAGGGCGGGCCGCTGCTGTGGTGGTGAGAACTGGAGCCACAAGTATCCAAGCCACAAGTGCGATCTTGAGTCGCGATGGGGCCAGTGGCGCATTGACTGCTGGGGGCTTTGCGACCGAAGTAGGCAATGCTGCACTCGGAAACTACGGAGGCCAAGTTAAGCTCAGTACTGTTGGAAAAGAGATTGCAGAGAACCTGCCGATTTTAGGTACCGCTATTGCTGTGGTTTCAATAGCGAATGATGCTTACAATGCCTACGAGGCATACCAAGCGTGCTCTGGAGACAAATCCAAATGAGTGATGATGTTATATCAAAGGCATGGAAGGTGGGATACTGGCTCACATGTTTTGCAATTTTCGCTGCATTCGTAGCTTTGGGTCAGTCAGATCGGGGAGTGGTAGGCGCATTTTGTTTTGCTTCAGTCGCGCTGGCTGCAAGAGTACGATGGGATCTCCGCAATGAACTGTGGTACAGGGCTATGTTTCTGATAGTTATAATTGTTCATATAACTGCACTTTTTGCAATAGACTGGCATTTATATGTCAAGCCTACGATCTTGTATGCACCGCTTGTCATCGTCGATTTTGCAGTTATCTTGTCCCTGACATTCGTTCTTGAAAAGTCCCTCCAAAAGAGCGGCTCATGAGTTAGTTGGAATCGCAGCAAATTACGGTGACACGCGCAATAACCCCTAATTAGCCCGCGCACTTCTTACGCTCTCTCGGTTTTGTTGCACCCTACGCCTGTGACAGCCTTGGCGGCCAAATGAGCGTGACATTTGGCGATGGGGCGATTCAGGGCTTTATTTTGATCCGATTTCGCGGCCGCAACCGCTGACCAGCCCTGTCTATGATACGCCGTAATCACTGTAAGATTAGCTGCAAATCAGTCGCACCAACCGAAATACAGTGCTATCCGGATGGCATATTCAACACTGAGTCAATTGTCTCAGTTTAGATTAATATCCGGACAGGACGATGATGCGATGTGGCGATCAGTGCCTCAGAATACTTGTACCGTAGAATCTCCGGTGGCGAAGATCCATTGGCCAACACAGAGACTATGGCAGCTGGAGGCCTGCGTGGTTTGAACTTGAGAAAACCGCCAATGAACTCCATTGCAATTGTAAAACGGTCCGCTTCGCAGTCGGTTTGTTTGCAGCATTCGCCATAACGTGGCGCGTCAAATCTGCACCCGCACCATTCGTTGTCGTTACATTCGGATAGACGTTCAAAGGCATATTGTGCAGTTTGCCGGCCAGGCCACCAACCTTCCACTTCTGCATGCAGCTGGCGGAATACCCAAAGTGTATATAGGTCGATCAGCCGAGTCAGATTCCCGCCCTCTTTCCAAGTCCCATCTGCAGGGTTGAACGCACAAATCGAGCCGTCAATTGCATTGGTATGCCGCGGCCCAATCCATTGATGACCCAGTGCGGTTGACCAGAAAGCCCAAGCCTTAACTTTCATCCCCCGAGAATAAGGGACGGCAATCAAAAATGTGGCTCTGCGTGTCAGGCCGGGCAATACCGCACCTTCTACCCAGAGCCACAGGCCATTACTTTGGAACCAAAATGTCGTTTGCGGATAGACCGCAACGATCTCATCTAGCTGTTCGAGATAGTGCGATTGTAACCGCTCGCAGCCGGGCGATGCGGGTGGATCGGACGCCCTGGATTTTCCGGTTTGCCCTTGCCATCCGGTGGCCCTTTGCCGCGATCCGGTTGTGGATCGATACGTTGATCCTGATTCATGGTCATTCTCCGCGCCCACAAATTGAACATCAATGACAGAGCCTGCGGGCGCTACGACACCGTCATTGAACAGGTGAGGGTAGACATCAGCATCCAACTGCAACCCAATCTCACGAAGCTGCGTTTGGACGGAAAGATTCATTGCTGAAGCCCCTCAATTCTGACCCGCAGACGGAGAAAACGCCGCTCCGAACAAAAAAAGCTTGCACAGGTAGCCCGGCTGTGATTCACGACTGCAACAATTTCGTGGACACTTATCGCGCAAGCGCGCAACTGTCCATCAAAATGTTACAGTTGTTCCATAATATGTAGAGGGCTGGGTGCATGGAACTAGAAGACCTTGGAAGGATCGTCCTTCAGAAGCGCGGGAGCATTGGGGTCAGGGCCGCTGCTCGCGAGATCGGAATAAGCCCGACGACGCTATCTAAGATCGAAAGCGGCCACATTCCCGATCAAGTCACCCTAAAGAAGGTATGTGATTGGATCGGACAAGAAGTGACGAAATTTACGGCGATGGGCGGCCTACAAATCGCCTTCAAGAAAGACAAAACGCTCGCGCCGAATACCGCACAATCTCTCGCGAAACTAATCGAACGAGCCGAGGAGCAGTTTAAGGCGCAGGTCGGCTCCGTAGCTGGACATTGATGTGTTAAGACACGGCTTCAAGGCTCAAAGCGAACGACGTTCGGTCGAAATTCGCAAAAGGTTTGGCCTTCAGCCAGATGCGCCGTTGAATGCGCGACAAGTCGCTGCAGCTTATGGGATTCTTGTTTGGACTGAAGCAGATATTGAAGGAGTGAGCCACGACGATTTGGTGCAGCTGACGGTAATCGATCCAGAAAGCTGGTCGGCTTTCACAATGCGGGTTGGCGAAAATCACTTGATTGTTGTCAATTCAAGCCAGTCCAGCCCCCGACAGAACAGTGTCATTATGCACGAGCTGTCTCACATATTGCTGGGTCATGAACTCACTTCAGCGGGACTTACTGCAGAGGGACATTTTGTCCCGACTTCATATAACCAAGACCAAGAAGATGAGGCAGATTGGCTGGCAGGAACTTTGCTTCTTCCGCGGTCCGCCTTACTCGGAATTAGAAGTCGCGGCCTTACAGATGTTCAGGCGCAAACCAAATATCAGGTTAGCGACCAAATGCTGAAGTGGCGTTTGCGCATGACCGGCGTCGATTATCAACTTACCAATGCGCGTAAAAGGAGCGCCAGAGGTTGATTACGCACGCCATCAATAAAATTGCTTACTGTTCCAAAATTTAGATTCCATCAGCATTCCTATCGGGCCATTCATCGCTGACATAAAATCAATGTTCATGCCAAAACATTGAAGTCGTACAAAACGCATTTCAATAAGCGGGTTGCATAACCTACAAACTTCCGGTTCAATAGTTAGAATAAGAACGAGTCGCATTGTTCAAAATCATTGGGGGTGATTATGAAGGCGGCTCATATTGTTGCTGCGATTGCGTTGGTTTCGGTAACGCAGCCAGCGTATGCCAAAAAACGTGTGGAAATACAGGCTGAACAGATCGGTAGTGAAACAGTCCGGTTCTATAAGGGCAGGCCAACGGTCGATCTGACGCTTTCAGATGGCGCCGTGCAAGTGACGCCGCACAATATCCAGGATAAGCGCGTTGCGTTCGTGGTTGCCGTTTACAATGACGGAAGGCAGCCAATAAACTTCGGAATCGCAGACGTTTCCGCTTCAATCAACAGTTCGAGCATAGCAATCCTCTCCAAAGACGATCTTATTCGCAAAGCTGAGAACAAGGCACTTTGGAGCCAGATTGGTATGGCACTACTCGGCGGCGTGGCTGCTGGGCTGGCTGCCAGCCAGACGAACACTTATAGCGCCCATACGTACACGCCCTATGGAACCTATTCGACTTATTATAGTGCCCCGAGCGTTGCCGGAGCGCTGCAAGCACAGGCGATCACAAACTCGACCGCCTATGGGATTTCTGCGATCCAGCATAAGCTCGACATTGCCCGCGAAACTCTCACCAACGACGTTTTGCAGTTAACGACGGTTGATCCGGGCCAAGGCTATTCCGGTGTTGTTGTTCTCGACAAACCGAAAAAGACCCAGCTCCCGCTCAACATCAAACTCAATGTCTCGCTCAATGGTCAGACATATCCCTTCGCCTTTCGTGTTGTTGAGCAAGGCACGCCGCTTCCTGTTTGGACACAGATAACGCCATTGGAGCCATCAACTTCGGAAAGCAGTGCAACGCCGATTGAATCGGGATCAGTCCCTGCCGCGGTCACTCGATCCGCCCGAGCGATAGCCGTGTTTGACCCTTCTCGGGATCACAGTCCACAGAAGTATCCGGCGAACACTGAGTCAGGCTTTTGTCTCCATGTCGCGCAGAATTATCAAGGCACTGGTTCCTCGAATAGACCGTATCTCAAAACGACAATGCCGCGGTGCGAGGCGATTGGGGTCACCCCGACCGAATAGCGTCTTGTCGCTTCGGCCAAGCCATGTCTGGCCCGTGTGCGTCATAGGCATGCTCAAACTCGGCAAGTGATCGATAGCCCTGCTGATTGAGCAGCGGCTTCATGATCGTATTTACGAACTTGTAGGTCTCCTTATCTTTGCCATCGGGAATGCCTGCGATGACCTTCAGATGTTCGGAGTGGTCCCTGCGGTCATCAACCAACGCGCGAAGTTTCTTGATGGGCATGAAATGCAACTCTGCCAATGTGAGGTCGAGCCGCGGTGCAATCTGCCAGCGCAGTGGTAGCTTTACGTCATAACTGACCCAGAGCGTGGTAAAGATGCCCTCCAATGCACGCGTTGACTTCTTGGTCGAGCGTCCACTCGCGACGGCATAAGCCAGCAGATAATCCCTCTCTGCGCGGGACCAGCTGTAAAAGGGTACCCCCTCTCCATCGTAAGGCCCCCGCACATGCCAGCGCTTAAGCTCTGGGAACAGCAGTATGTCGTCTGGATGCGGCCAAGGTTGGTCTGGCTCGCAACCGCGCGCGGCTGCCTCAGCCCATATTCTTGCCCGCTCCCCCTTTGCCAGGACCATGAACTCATAGACTTTTAATTGCTGTTCCCGCTCGGCTTCCTGCTGTTCAGCCAGGATCTTGGCGCGCTCGGCCTCACGTTTTTCAAGCTCACGCATCTGGCGCATCACATGATGCTGGGCGTTGCTGTTTCCCTTGATGGCGGAATTTATCTGCGATCGAGAAACCAACTTACTTGCTTTCATCTTCTTGGGCTTGCCGCCCTCGTTGATTGTGATCACGCGGTCGAGTTCTGCGCGCAGCAACGCGTCCAATTCGGAATCGGTTGGTGGCATTGGTGGCGCTTCCGGTTTCTTTTTAGGGCGCCCACCTGGATTACCTGACTGCTTGGGCTTGAACTGCGAGTAGACGGGGGGCCGGTTCTTGCCGATGCCGTAGTTGCCGTTCTTGCTTTGACGTTTCCTGGCCATGATCAAAGCCCTCCTTCTGAAAGGGCTCTCAGACGCGTCTCAGAAACCTCTTCGAAGGCAATGCCGGTGTCCGCCAGAACAGCGCGTTTGCCACTATGCCTTTCCCAACGTCGGATGATGGTATCGCAGTAGAGCGGGTCATATTCGATAAGGCGTGCGCGTCTCCCTGTCTTCTCGGCTGCTATTAGCGTTGAGCCTGACCCACCAAAACAGTCGAGGATGATCTCCCCCCGCCTGGAGCAATCCTTGATGGCATCTGCAATCATCGCGACAGGCTTGACGGTTGGATGCATGGCAAGCTCGTCCCCACGGCTGGCGCTGATCGAGCTGATCCCTGCATAGTCCCAGACATTGGTTCGGTAGCGCCCGGTCTCGCCGAGACCGAAGCTGTTGGTGTGTGGTGCCGTTCCCTTCTTGAACACGAATATCAGTTCATGCTTGGAGCGGTAGAAAGCGCCCATCCCGCCATTGGTCTTGTTCCAGACGACGAGGTTCTTGAGTTCAGTGAAGGCATGATTGCCAGCGGCCAGCATCTCGCCCATGTGCCGCCAGTCCATGCAGACATAGGCAATGGCCCCATCGCGCATGATGCTGCTCGCATTGCCGAGCGTGGTTCTAAGGAAGCCGGTAAACTCGTCCTCGCTCATCTCGCCTGAGGCAAAGGCGAACTCGCGGTGTTTTACAGAACCGAGCCCGCAGACATGACCATCTATGTTCACATTATAGGGTGGGTCGGTGAACAGAAGGTCGACCTGCTCATTGCCGACCAATCGCCGGAAGCTAGCGCTGTCCTGTGCGTCACCACATAGGAGCTTGTGTTTGCCCAGGAGCCATAGGTCGCCCATGCGCGTAACCGCAGGGCCGGCCATATCAGGAACCTCATCATCCTTGGGATCCTCGGTATCGGGATTGGCGTTCTGTGCATCCTCGATGATGAAGTCGATCTCGGCTATATCAAAGCCGGTGAGATCGAGGTCGAAGTCTTCGTCGAGCAAACCTTGGAACTGGATCGCCAAAAGCTCATTGTCCCAGCCCGCATTGAGCGCAAGTTTGTTGTCGGCCAATATATAGGCGCGGCGTTCAGTTTTGCTGAGATGCGATAGTGCCAAAGTCGGTACAGACTTGTGGCCCAACAGTTTAGCCGCCTCGACACGGCCATGGCCTGCGATGATAGTATCATCATCGCCAATCAGCACCGGATTTACAAAACCGAATCGCTCGATGCTGGCAGCGATTTGCTTTACCTGTTTCTTCGAATGTGTGCGCGCATTGCGCGCATAGGGTTTTAGCGACGCAACATCGCGTTCAACAATTTGGCGCGCGTAAGATGCGCTGCTCATCAACTTTACTTCTGACATGGGTATCTCCGATAAATTCTGAATGTTTTGGTCCAGCGCATAAGGTCGTCATGGTGGCTCTCCTTGGTGTTAAGTTGCCAATATGTTCTCCCGCTCTCGCGTCGGAAGGCGGTTGAACGAATTCAGTATAAGAGAGCAGTGGCAGAGGCTGGAAGCAATTTCTTGCGTAGAATCAGAGTTATCCTCGAAAACTGATTAACCTGTCGATAACTCGTGGGTACGCCGGGCTCACGCCACGGTGAGACACATGCGCGAGGGCTTAGCATCAACGCGTGGGGGTTTTCCCTGTTATGGAAAAATGCTTTCCCTGTTATTGCGGTGACAATTCCCTGTTATTTTCGCAGGGAATTTCTCTCGGAATCTTAGGAAAATCGCCGGTTTTCGGGCAACTCCGGCGCCTTAGGCGGCCAAAAATGCGCCAATTTCCCTGTAAATTCCCAGCATAACAGGGAAATCACCCAGAGACTGGTTGCCGGGGACTGCCCGCACCTCCATTACTTCGCTCAAAACCCACATTATTTGACTCGTCCTTTTGGACTTACCAGCGCGTGAATTTTATGAAGAGTGCTGTTCCCAACCCCATCGGGACCATCGCAACTGCCGAAAGCAGGAACACCGACCAAAGCGGTGCTTGCATTCCGATTAGGGCCCAACCACCTGCCAAAACCACTGTCAGCCGCAAAGCCTGGGCTGTGATTGCGCCACCCACCCGGCCCGCACCCTGCGACGCGAAGTAAAGACAGAGACCCAATCCGAAAAATGCATAGCTGAAACCCGCAATGCCCAAATAGCTATATGCTGCAGACCGGACAGCCAGATCGGCCGTGAACATGTTCACCCAAAGCCCGGGGAAAGCCACGACGAGCAGACCGAGCGTGCCAAGGGCAGATGCGGCAAGCCCCCCAGCTGTCCAAGCTATACGTCTGGCCCTGGGCACATTCCCCCCACCAATTGCCGTTCCGACCATCGGCACACAGGCGACGCCGACCGAAAAGGCGATGGGAATAAGCAGGAATTCGAGCCGAACACCGATGCCGTAGCCAGCCAAAGCCTCTGGCCCATAGCGTGCGACCATTGCAGTCAGCACCAAAACTGTCGTCACCGACAACAACGGCGAAAGCATGGCAACTGCGCCAACCTGCATGATTTGGGCAAAACGCTGAACGCTGAGCAGGCTTGGGCTTAACCGCAATTGCAGCCGCGCCCTCGACGAACGAAGATAGCAGAACAGCGCGACAGCCGAGCACGAAAATGCAACAAGTTGGCCAAGCGCCACACCGGCCATGCCAAGCCTGGGAAGCGGACCTATCCCAAGCCCGAATGCTCCGCCAACGACAATCTGGATCAACCCTGCCACCAATTGGGTCGATGCAGGAATGGTCATATTGCCTGATCCGCGGGCAATCGAAGCAAATGTGTTGGTCAACCAGACAGCGAAAATGCCAAACGCTGCAACGTTCGAATAAATGATCGCCTGTTGAAGGACGTCGCCAGACCCGCCCAGCAGCCTGAAAGTAAACGGACCACCCAACAATATGGCAACCGACAGAACCAGGCCGAGCGCCGCGCCAATGGCAAGCGAGCATAAGGCAAGCGCCTGGGCGCCATCATGGTCGCCAGCGCCGAGTGCCCGGCTGATCGCGCCAGAGATCGTCCCGCCCATCGCCCCCGCCGAAAGCATTTGCATCAACATGAAAATTGGAAAAACAAGGGCGATACCGCCCAGCGAAGCAACACCCAACGAACCCACATATGCCGTTTCCGCAATGGAAACGACCGTGGCGGAGCATAAAGCGATAAGATTGGGCAGGCTTAGGCGTATGAGAGTGGAGAGTATCGGGCCATCGCGCAAAAGCGTTGCGCGCGCAGCTGCTGCCGCAGAAGCCCGCTCTTTGCGGGTGCTGGCATCGACGAAGGTTGTACTCACGCCGCCATCACCAGCAGGGTGGAGGTTGCAGAAGCCAGAAGTTCTCCGCTGGAGTCTGTAAGTTTCGCATCTGCATAGGCGACGCGCCGCCCCATGCTTGTGACAATCCCCTCTGCCCGAACCGGCCCGGTATGTTCGGTCATGGCTCTATGATAGGCGACCTTGATCTCTAATGTGGTGAACGATTCACCAGCTGCCAATCGGCTTGCCGTTGCGATGCCGCAGGCGGAATCGAGCAATGTTGCAGCATAGCCGCCATGCACAATTCCAAGGGGATTATAGACATGGCGTCCGGGGGTGCCCTCGAAAACCACGCGGCCAAGCTCGACTTCGACCAAGGCAAAGCCCAATGTTTCGCCAATCGGGGGCTTGCCACCCGCCGCCAGTAGAGCCCGAACCCTTGCCAGACCATCAGCTGGGGTTCCTTCGACTTGGGTTGTTGCCATGGTCATATATCCAGCCTTTTTGTCAGGGATGAGAGAGTGTCACGCAGGATGGTGTCCGATTGCGGCCCCTTGCCGATCGCGCGCGCCAAGGCCACCGCGCCGACCATTTGTGAGACGGCAGCCCTAGCCTCTTCGGCGGGATTGGCATTGCCCATGCGGACGAGCGCTGCCTCGATACGAGCGACGAGTTTTTCCAATCCATTCGCAAAACGCGTGCGGGCAACATCCGAGCTGCGTGCCATGTCGGTCGCCAGGGCGGGAAGAGGACAACCACGTTCCGGCTCGTCACGATGCGCGGGAGAAATGTATGATTGTAGAAATTTGCGCAGCGCCGGGCGCGGATCAGAGAGTTCGTCGACCATTGCCTTATCAAAGGCAAAGCTGCGATGCGCCAAATCTGCAAACATCGAATCGATCGCCTCTGCGATCAGCGCCTCCTTCGATGCGAAATGCGCGTAAAAGCCCCCATGAGTTAGGCCGGCGCTTCCCATGACATCCGCGACCGATACTTTTTCTGGGCCTTTCAGCCGGATTTCGCGTGCTGCCGACTTTACCACCCGGGCGCGGGTTTCCGCTTTGTGATCACTGCCGTAGCGCATGCGCGTTCCCCTTTATATGATACTCGTAATATAAAGGGGATGTTGTTGCAACTCTACCTGTGCATTTTCCAATTTTGATTAAAGGATGAGCCGATTCCCTGTCGGGTCACGATGGGAAATTGCTGGTGCAAATGAAAAAGGCCGGGGTGGTGGATACCCCGGCCTTTTTAGCAGGCTCTATTAGCTGGCATTGGGGATTTCAGTTTGCAGCGGCGAAGCCGTGCAGCCAGCTGCCAGAGCTGCCGTAAGAGAAAGTCGGTAGAAAATCGATCATCTGGAAATCATCGACAACCTTGTTCGTGAAATTGTCGAGGACGCGATATTTTGTGCCGAAGCGGACAACCAGAACGGCGTGATCGCTACGAACCGAACGGTCGCGTCCGACGACGAGGAACATGTCACGCTCTGCAACGCCCAGCGAGCGGAGGATCTGAAACTTGGCGATGGCATAATCTTCGCAGTCGCCGCGGCCTGATTGCAGTGAACGGGCGGCCGTTGCCCAAACATCAGCCTGGCCATAATTGGCCTGATCCGAGGTGTACTTGATGCGGCCGTTGACCCAGCTGTTGATGGCAGCCAGTTGTTCGTCGCGACCGGCAGTGCGGTTTTGCGAAATCAACGCTGCTACTCCGGAGTCGCTAACGCCCAGTCCGGCCTGCTTTGCCGACTGCCAACGGCCGTCGAGCGGGGTGCGGGCAATCGGCAATGCCTTTGTGCCGAAAACAGCGGGAGAAGCCGAGAGCGTCTGCGCAGAGGCCGGAGCCGCGCTGAACACCAGCAGCATCGAAAGGAAGAGGCAGACGATCGCCAGAACCGTGATGCGACCCGACAGGCGATCGAACTGCCTCAAACCGGGAGAAACAGAAGCAACCTTCAAACGAAAGCTGAGCTTTGCAACTTCTCTCCGGAGGAAAATAACTGCTATTGCTACAGTATATAGCAAGAACAACTGAGCTAAGAACAAGGCCATCTCAAAATATCCATTCTAAAAACAGATCGGATTGAGTGGCTTTGATTTATTCAGTTGATTCTGATTTGAATCTAAGCCACACGAGAGGCCGTCAAATCGATGTTAGTTCAGATTTATCCTTACAGACATCGCGTAACGGATTTCCCGTGCGCGATTAATTAAATAAATATACACAACTAAATATTGTGCTTTTAGTTTAGTATAGTGGGTGTAAAACGGTGTGAGTCCGCTACCACGTGAGGGGCAGGCCTATACCCTGGTATGGGATGCCAATCTCAAGCCTGCCGCTATGGTTGGCGCGGGATTGGGCTCATTCGGAAGTGGAAACCGCGCGCAGGCAGGCCATCAAAACGGCGATGCAGGCGCGAATGCGCTCTGCATCGGCGGTTTGACCGATCGCATCTTCAAGGTTTTTTGCAGCTTCGGCGATCGCGTCGAACTGAAGCGTCGCGGCGGTGCCTGCTATTGCATGCGCCCTTTCGCGGATTGCGGCCGCAGCTGCTGGAGACCCATCGAGATAATGCTTCCAGTCGCCTTCAAACTGCATTGCCTCGCTGGATGCGCGTGCGCGGAATCTTTTACGTATTTCTTCCGGCCGCTGCTCGAAATTCATGACGCGCCTGAAACCATCTCGGCGAGATGCTCCCCCAGCCGGCGTGGATCAAAAGGCTTGTCGATGATACCGCGGGCACCCAGGGCAAGCATTCCAGCCCGTTTCTGGCGATCTGTTGTCGCGGTGAGAAAGATGAGGGGAATCCGGGCGGTGGCCGGGTTGCTTTGAAGCTCTGCCAAAAGCGCCATCCCGTCCATGCCCGCCATATGGACATCGCTCAGAACGGCGTCGGGCTGCCACTGTTCCACCAAGGCAAGCGCGCTGGCTCCATCAGTGGAACATTGCAGTTCGAAGCCACCATGAGACAACAAGGCGAGCTCGACGATGTCACGCAGGTCTTCATCATCGTCGACATAGACAATTTTCATCCGCCCCGCTCCGAACCGCGCCCTGCCTGGTGCTGCTCTGTCGGCAGGCGGATGATGAATCGCGCGCCTGATTTATATTGGGAATCCAGTTGGATGCCGCCAGAAAGCTCGTGCAGGATATTCTGCGAAATGAACAGGCCAAGACCGGTTCCTTGCGGTGTTCCGGGTGCATGGTCGCCCGCCACCCGAGAGAAGCGGGTGAATAATTTGTCCCGAAATTCCTCTGGAATGCCGGGGCCCTGATCGTCGATGCGAATGACTGCCTGATTTGCGCTGAGTTCCATGTTGATCGAAATGATTCCGCCGATCGGCGAAAAGCGAATGGCGTTCGCTACGATGTTGACGATTGCTTGCGACAAGCGGTTGGGATCGGTGTTCAACCTTATCGGTTCTTGAGGTTGTGTGACGGCGAACCGCAGCTGTTTCGACCTCGCAGTTGGTTCGAGGTCTGCCAGAACAGTGCTGACAATTTCGGAAAGCTCGACGTTTTTCAGATCGAGCGATAAATGGCCTTCGTCTATGGCATGGACATCCATCAGGTCGTCCACCAGCCGTTTCATCCGCTCTGCGTTGCGCATGGCAATCGCCAGCAAACGCTGGCCGGTTGCGGTTTCGCCTGATGCCAACGCATCCTCGGCCAAAGGCAAGGCACCCAGAAGCGCAGCGATCGGTGATTTGAGCTCATGGCTGACCATTGAGACGAATTCCTGCTTGAGCTGGACCGCTTCGAGCAACTTCCCCTTCATCGCCAATGCTTCGGTTTCAGAGATCTGGCTCAACCCCGCTGCGATAATCCCGACCAGCAGTTGAGTGACCAGCTCATCAAAATCGCCGAAAACACCTGGCTCACTGGAGTAGAATTTAAGTACGCCGATATTGGCGCCGCGATAGGGTATCGGCGTTACGATCATCGAGCGAAGACCGACGCGGCGGCAGGCTTCGAGATCAACCCTGTCATCCGTCTCGCTATCATTGCAAATGAGGGTGGCGCCTGTGAGGATGGCGCGCCCGGAAAGGCTTCCAACCAGCGGCAACTGCATCGATTTCACTTCGGGCCGGCTATCCCTGACGGCCGCATACCGCAGCATATTGCCCTCGATCAACTCGATGGCGGCACCGGTTGCTTGCGGCATCACGGCGTGATTTTCGACAATTATGTCGTAGGTTTGCTGCAAAACGCCCGATGAAGCTAATACCGATTGCTGGATGCAAAGTAGCCCCGAGAGCTGGTCATTCTGCATTGATGGCCATTCCTGGCTGAAAGGCTGTACCCGGAACGTCCAGGTTAAAGCGAATGCCCATCTGTTTCCGATACATTCAAATCGATTCCGCTTGGGTCCTTTGAGTCAATTGCGACTGGCAAGCCGACTTAAGATGGTATCAGCTGCGTTTTGTCTTCGGATTGGGCGTCCGATCATCGCACCGCCTTTCGCGGCCGTAATGAAAGCCCTTTTCATCCTGCCAACCAAAGGGAGCGCGGCGATCAAGGTAGGACATGATGGCGATGCCTGCTACCAGCAGGATCGCAAATCCGGTCGCTACGATTAGAATTCCGTCCATGCACATCCCCCAAAGAAAGATTGTCAGTCGGAAAAACCGACATCAATCACATCATGGAAGAATGTAGCTGCCCTAGCGCGGATATAAGGTTGTAACTGTTACCTTGGTAACTGCGTCTTTACCTTTTCAAACACCCCATTCAACAATGCCAGTTTCCTGATAAATACATATAATACAGATGGATATGGTGTTGGTGAGGTGACTTTGCCTCATTCTTAGCCTCAAGGCGTTACATGTAACATGAAGTAAGATTGGACGGCTTTTTGCAGTCTTCAGTCACAAACCTTGCGCGTGCGCCCAATCGAGAAAAAGTTCAGGCCAGGCCTCCACGGCTTTGCCCATCGCCTTGCGCAGTCCGAAGCCGTGTCCGCCATGGCTGAACAAATGGGTCTCTACCAATATGCCACGATCGCGTAACGCTGCGCGCAGCAACAGGGCATTCTCGACCGGAACGACATCGTCATCTTCGGCGTGGAGAATGAAATGTGGTGGCGCATTCGCGGGTATGTTCAGGTGCGGGCTGTGCGCCCTTTCCAAAACGCTATCGGCATTGGCCCCGACCAGTTTCTCACGGCTACCCGGATGGGCGTGCGGTGCAGACATCGAAATGACGGGATAGATCGGCGCCGCGATCAAGGGCCGTGCGGATAACTGGTCTGCCTTGTCGACGGGCTTGTAAACTGTAGCTGCGAAGCGTGCGGCAAGGTCGGCACAGGCATGACCGCCCGCTGAAAAGCCCATCGCGGCAACACGTTCAGAATCAACGCCATAGTCATTGGCCCGATGGCGGATCAGGCGCATTGCGCGCTGCGTATCCTGCAGCACCACATCGGGGCCTGCAGCCCAACCCTCGCCGGGCAGGCGGTAGAAAAGCACGAATACGGTGTAACCGCGCGCCGATAGCCAGCGACCCATTTCATAGCGACACTTATCGGGAATTTGCGTCGTATGGGTCCCCCGTTATCGGGAATTTGCCCGGGTTTAAGTTTC
>Ga0255182_1000902_pt1 | contig 17149 bp, 16 predicted proteins | sample Atl_UVDOM_RepA_8_FD_188420 | JGI IMG/M metagenome (GOLD analysis project Ga0255182, IMG submission 188420) | Freshwater microbial communities from Altamaha River, Georgia, United States - Atl_UVDOM_RepA_8d | ecosystem: Environmental > Aquatic > Freshwater > River | place: USA: Georgia...
GACAACGTGGGCGCCGACACGCTGCAGGCGTTCAAGCACTGGGACCTGGGCGACATCCTGGGCGCCAGCGGCACGCTGTTCAAGACCAAGACCGGCGAGTTGTCGATCAAGGTCACATCGATCCGCCTGCTGACCAAGGCGCTGCGCCCGCTGCCCGACAAGTTCCACGGCATGACCGACCAGGAACAGAAGTACCGCCAGCGCTATGTCGACCTCATCGTCGACGAAGACTCGCGCGCCCGCTTCATGGCCCGCAGCAAGGCCATGTCGTCCATCCGCGCCTTCATGGTCGACCAGGGCTTCCTGGAGGTCGAAACGCCCATGATGCACCCCATCCCCGGCGGCGCCAACGCCAAGCCCTTCGTCACGCACCACAACGCGCTCGATCAGGAAATGTTCCTGCGCATCGCGCCCGAGCTCTACCTCAAGCGCCTGGTGGTGGGCGGTTTCGAGCGCGTGTTCGAGATCAACCGCAACTTCCGCAACGAAGGCATCTCGGTGCGTCACAACCCCGAGTTCACGATGATGGAGTTCTACGCGGCCTGGTGGAACCACCGCGACCTGATGGACTTCACCGAGCAGTTGCTGCGCCATGCCGCCATCGCGGCCGTGGGCTCGGCCCGCCTGAGCTACGGCGGCAAGGACGTGGACCTGGAATCGCCGTTCCGCCGCCTGACGGTGCGCGACTCGCTGATCGAGATCGCCGGCCTGACGCCCGCCGAAGCCGACGACACCCAGGCCCTGCACGCCCGCCTCAAGGCCCTGGGCGAAGAGCCGCCGGCGCGCTGGAGCCTGGCCGAGCTGCAGTTCGGCCTGTTCGAGGCCGCGGTCGAAGAACAGCTGTGGCAGCCCACCTTCATCATCGACTACCCCGTCGAAGTGTCGCCCCTGGCCCGTGCATCCGACACCAACCCGGCCATCACCGAGCGCTTCGAGCTGTTCATCACCGGTCGTGAATACGGCAACGGTTTCAGCGAGCTCAACGACCCCGAAGAGCAGGCTGCGCGCTTTGCCGCCCAGGCCAGCGCCAAGGACGCCGGCGACGAAGAAGCCATGTACTTCGACGCCGACTACATCCGCGCGCTCGAATACGGGCTGCCCCCCACGGGTGGCTGCGGCATCGGCATCGACCGCCTGATGATGCTGCTGACCGACGCGCCCAACATCCGCGACGTGATCCTGTTCCCGGCGCTGCGCCGCGAGGCCTGATCGGTTGGGGGGGCGGGTCCGCCCCTGCACATGCGGGCGGGCTTTCTGGCAGGATGCGGGCTCCGCCACTGCAGGACGCCCGCATGCACGACCACGCCCACGCCACCGCTCCGTCGACGCCGCAGTCGACCCGTGTCGTTCACGGCGCCTGCAACCTGTGTGAGGCCATTTGCGGCGTCACGTTCACCGTGGGACAGTATGCGGGCGGTCGCGAGCGCATCATCGACGTGCGCGGCAACCCGGCCGACCCGCTGTCGCGCGGCCACATCTGCCCCAAGGCCGTCGCCCTCAAGGACCTGCACGAAGACCCGGACCGGCTGCGCCAGCCCGTGCGCCGCGTCGAACGTGACGGCCAGACCCACTGGGAGCCGCTGAGCTGGGAACAGACCTTCGATCTGGTGGTCGATGGCCTGGTGGCGGTGCGCGAGGCCCACGGCAGCAACGCCGTGGCCGTCTACCAGGGCAACCCGACGATCCACAACTGGGGCAATGTCACGCACGGTGCCTTGTTCCTGTCGCAGCTCAAGACACGGCATCGGTTCTCGGCCACCTCGGTGGACCAGCTGCCCCACCACCTGGCCGCGCTGTGGTTGTACGGCCACCAGATGCGCCTGCCGATCCCGGACATCGACCGCACGCAGTACCTGCTCGTGCTGGGCGGCAACCCCCTGGCCAGCAACGGCAGCCTGATGACCGTGCCCGACGTGCGCGCCCGCCTCAAGGCCCTGCGCCAACGCGGCGGCAAGCTGGTGGTGATCGACCCGCGACGCACCGAGACCGCCGCCGTGGCCGACGAGCACCTGTTCATCGTGCCCGGCACCGATGCCGCCTGGCTGCTGGGCGTGATCCACACCCTGCTGGCCGACGGCCTGAGCCACCCCGGCCGCTGGGACGGCCTGCTCGATGGGCTCGATGCCCTGCGCGATGCGGTGGCTGGCTACAGCCCCGACGCCATCGCCGGGTTCACCGGCATCGACGCGGCCACCACCCGGCGCATCGCCCGCGAACTGGCCGAGGCGTCCAGCGGCGTCTGCTACGGCCGCATGGGCGTGTCCACCCAGGTGCACGGCGCGATCTGCCAGTGGGCCATCCAGGTGATCAACCTGCTCACCGGCCGCGTGGACACCGAAGGCGGCGCCCTGCTGACGCACCCCGCCGTCGACCTGATCCGCCTGGGCCTGATGGGCCGCGGCCACCACGGCCTGTGGCGCAGCCGGGTGCGCGGGGCACCCGAGTTCGGCGGCGAGCTGCCCGTGTCGGTGATGGCCGAGGAGATGCTGACACCGGGCCACGGGCAGATCCGCGCCCTGGTGACGTCCTGCGGCAACCCGGTGCTGTCCACGCCCAACGGCGCCCAGCTCGACCGCGCCCTGGCCGGGCTGGACTTCATGGTCGCCATCGACTTCTTCGTCAACGAGACCACGCGTCACGCCCACGTGATCCTGCCGCCCACCTGCTTTGTGGAGCACGACCACTACGACCTGGTCTTCCTGCTGCTGGCCGTGCGCAACGTGGCCCGCTACAGCGGCCCGGTGGTGGCGCCCGCGGCCGGTGCTCTGCACGACTGGCAGATCTACAGCGAACTGGCCCGCCGCTACGCGCGCCGCAACTGGGGCAACGAACGCAGCTCGGCCCTGGACCGACTCAAGGGCCTGGGCGTGCGCTCGCTGATGGCCCGCCTGTCGCCCCGGCAGCTGCTGCGCATCGGCCTGCGCCGCAGCGCCTACCCGTTGAAGCTCGCCGACCTCGATGCCCACCCCGAGGGCGTGGACCTGGGGCCGCTGCGCCCCTCGCTGGTCGACACCTTGCAGCGCGAACAGCGCCGTGTGCAGCTGCTGCCCGCCGGCCTGCACGACGGCCTGGACCGACTGGCGCAGGACGTGCAGGCCTGGAGCGCGACCGGCGATGCCGAGGCCCCTCTGCGCCTGATCGGCCGGCGCGACGTGCGCAGCAACAATTCGTGGATGCACAACAGCGAGCGCCTGGTGTCGGGCAAGGCCCGCTGCACGCTGTGGATGCACCCGCAGGACGCCCAGGCGCGCGGCCTGCAGGCCGGCCAGGTGGCCACCGTGCGCTCGCGCGTGGGCGAGGTGCAGGTGCCCGTTCACCTGACGGCCGACATCCGGCCCGGCGTGGTCAGCCTGCCGCACGGTTGGGGTCATGGTCGCAGCGGCGTGCGACTGCGCGTGGCCCAGGCCCATGCGGGCGTCAGCATCAACGACCTGACGGACGACCAGCTGACCGATCCCGTGTGTGGCAACGCGGCCTTCAGCGGCGTGCCGGTGGACGTCGAAGCCCTGTCCCTACAATCGGCCCATGTCTGAATCCACCGACGCCGACATCGCCGCCACCGCCGCCCGCATCGTGGTCGAAGAAGGCCAGGAATACGGCCCGGCCAAGCGCCGCGCCGTCAAGCAGCTGGGCCTGCCGCCGCGCACGGCCCTGCCGGGCAACGACTTGGTCGAAGACGCTGTGGTCGAGTACCTGTCGGTGTTCTGTGCCGACACCCAGCCCGGCGAGCTGGCCGCGCTGCGCCGGCTGGCCGCCGTCTGGATGGAGCGCCTGGCCGAGTTCCGCCCCCACCTGACGGGCGCGGTCTGGCGCGGCACGGCCACCCGGCTCAATGACATCCACCTGCAGCTGTTCTGCGACGACCCCAAGTCGGCCGAGATCCTGCTGATCGGCAAGGGCCTGAACTACGACGTGGGCAGCGCCCCCGGCCCGCGCGGCGAGCCCGTCGACCGGCTGAGCCTGACCGTGCCGTGCGACGAGCTCAACGAGCCCATCGGCCTGCACCTGACCATACTGGACCGTGACGACCTGCGCGGCGCGCTCAAGGCCGACGCCCGAGGCCGCACCGAGCGCGGCGATCTGGCCGCGCTGCGCACGCTGATCGACAGCGCCCCATGAACCCGAGGAGACCCCACCGCATGTCGGCCCCGATGCCCCCCCTGCCCCGCCGCCGCAACCGCCCCGCCCTGGCGGCCTGGATCGGCGCCCTGGCGATCAGCGCCACCCACGTGGCCCTGGCCGCGGCCCCGTCGCCCGCCGACCTGCGCGGCTGGGAAGGGGTCTGGGAAGGGCGGCTGGGCTCGCAGAAGGTGGTCGTGGCCCTGACGGTCGACAGCGAACACCAGGCCCTGGAGGGGCGGTACTTTTACCAGCGCTTCGGACGCGACCTCAGCCTGTGGGGCCCGAAAGCCGGTGCGCCGATGGGCGACACGCTGCAACTCAGCGAGTGCCCGCCCGATGTCGTGAGCTTCAACGAACCCTGCACCGAGCCCAGCGGCACCTGGTCGCTGCAGCGGCCCGAGCCCTCCGCCCAGGGCAGCGCCCCCCGGTTGACCGGCCAGTGGACGCCGGTCGGCCAGGCCGGCCGTCGTGCGCCCACCGGCTCGCCCATCGAGCTGCGACGGGTGGGCGACTATCAGGCCTCCGGTGGCGCCATGAAGGACCCGTACGAAGCCCGGCGCGAGCAGGGCATCCGGGGCACGACGCGCCCGGGAGGGCGCCTGGGCCCGGTGGCCTGGCAGACCCTGGTGGACGCGCGCTCGCGTGTGTCGACGCCGCAGTTCACACGGGGTGCCGCCCCCGAGGTGCTGACACGCATCAACCAGCAGCTTGAGCGACAGTGGCGCGAGCGGGCCACCGAGGCGCTGGCCGCCGTCGACCATGACGACGAGCTGGCGGTGGCCTTTGCCAACCCGCGCTGGCTGGCCCTGACGTACTCGGTGGGCTTTTACTACGCCGGGGCCGCCCACCCCAGCAACGGCTTTGCCGCACAGACCTTCGACTTGGCCACCGGCCAGCCGGTGGACTGGCGGCAGTGGTTCCGCTTCACGCCCACCGGGCGCGACACCCTCGATGTGAACCGCAAGGACAACCTGGCCAGCCTGGTGATCAAGGCGCACATGGCACGGGCCGCTCAGGCCGGCGGCGCCGAAGGCACGGCCAGCGAGGAGTGCGCGCAGATGGTGGTCGATCACTACGAATGCCGCGGCGGCCGCTGCGCCCACCCGGGCGTCACCCAGGGCCAGACACCCTCCGGCTGGGCCCTGTGGCCCACCCCCGCTGGCCTGGCGGTGGCCGTGGACATCTACCCCGAAGTGGCCCGGGGCTGCCGCGGCGAAGCCATCACCCTGCCGTGGGCCCAGGCCCGCGGCGCCCTGCTGCGCCCCCGGGAGCTGCCATGAGCACCGACACCCCTCGAAGCGACAACGCGAACGACCGCAGCCCCCACAGCCGCCGCGGCTGGCTGCTCACCGGCGGTGCCGTGGCCCTGGCGGCCGCCGGCGGCGGCTGGTGGTGGCGCCGGCGCAGCGAGGGCCCGCCCGCGGGCGAGGCCCTGCCCGCCGACTTCTGGGGTCAGCGTTTCGACACCCCGGACGGGGGTACACTGGCGCTGTCTGGCTTGCGTGGCCGGGCGCTGGTGATCAATTTCTGGGCCACCTGGTGCCCCCCCTGCGTCAAGGAAATGCCCGAACTCGACCGCTTCCACGCCGAACTCGAGCCCCAGGGCTGGAGCGTGATCGGTCTGGCGGTCGACGGCCCCACGCCCGTGCGCGAGTTCCTGCAACGCACGCCGGTGCGCTTTCCCATCGGGCTGGCGGGCTTCGGCGGCACCGAGCTGGCCCAGGCCCTGGGCAACACGGCGGGCGGATTGCCGTTTTCCGTGCTGATCGATCGCAACGGGCGGCTGCGCGAGCGTAAGATGGGCGCTACGCACTACGACGCACTGCGCGCCTGGGTGCCGCTGGCCGGCTGAGACCCGGCCTTTCGCGATCTGCGGGCAATTCATCGAAATCCCCGCCATTTGCGCGTAAAATCCGCTTACTTTTAATTTCTGGGTCGAACGTTCGAGCCTCGCGACCGCGTCGCACGCCCAGACGTCCGCCCCTGGACACATGCAGATTCTCGTTCTCCATGGCCCCAACCTGAACCTGCTGGGCACGCGCGAGCCCCAGGTCTACGGTGCCACCACCCTGGAACAGATCAATGCCGACCTGGCCCAGCAGGCTGCCCAGCGGGGCGCTGTGCTGCAGGCCTTCCAGAGCAACCACGAAGGCGCGCTGATCGACCGCGTGCACGCGGCCCGGCTGGACGGCACCCGCTTCATCGTCATCAACCCGGGCGGCTTCACCCACACCAGCGTCGCCCTGCGCGATGCCCTGGCCGGCGTGGCCGTCCCCTTCATCGAGGTGCACCTGTCCAATGTGCACCGCCGCGAGCCCTTCCGTCATCACTCCTACTTCTCGGACCTGGCCGAAGGTGTGATCGTCGGCTTGGGCGCCCAGGGCTACCAGCTCGCGCTGGAAGCCGCCCTCACCCGCCTGGCATCGGCGCCGCCCCCTGCGGCCGCCTGATCAGGCCCCCCACACGACGACGCCCCGCGTCCCCCGTTGCCGACCCGCAGCTCACGAGGCTGCCTTTCTCCTGGAGATCCCATCATGGACCTGCGCAAACTCAAGACCCTGATCGACCTGGTGTCCGAATCCAACGTCTCGGAGCTTGAAATCACCGAAGCCGATGGCAAGGTGCGCATCGTCAAGGCCGGCGCCACGCCGGTGGCCATGGCCATGCCCATGATGCAGCCTCAGGTGGCTGCCGCCCCCGCCGCCACGGTGGTCGCCGCCCCGGCCGCGCCCGCCGAAGCCGCCGCACCGGTGGAGACCGGCCACATCGTCAAGTCGCCGATGGTGGGCACCTTCTACCGCGCGTCCAGCCCGGGCGCCAAGTCCTTCGTCGAAGTGGGTGACCAGGTCAAGGAAGGCCAGCCCATCTGCATCGTCGAGGCCATGAAGATCATGAACGAGATCGAGACCGACAAGAGCGGCACCATCACCAAGATCCTGGTCGACAACGGCCAGCCCGTGGAGTACGGCCAGCCCCTGTTCGTCATTGAATAAGGGGCCCCCATGTTCAAGAAGATCCTGATTGCGAACCGGGGCGAGATCGCCCTGCGCATCCAGCGTGCCTGTCGCGAAATGGGCATCCAGTCGGTGGTGGTCTATTCCGAGGCCGACCGCGACGCCAAGTACGTGCGCCTGGCCGACGAGGCCGTGTGCATCGGGCCCGCCACTTCGGCACACAGCTACCTGCACATGCCGGCCATCATCTCGGCGGCCGAAGTGACCGACGCCGAGGCCATCCACCCCGGCTACGGCTTCCTGTCCGAGAACGCCGACTTCGCCGAGCGGGTCGAACAGAGCGGCTTCACCTTCATCGGCCCGACGCCCGAATCCATCCGCATCATGGGCGACAAGGTCTCGGCCAAGCAGGCCATGATCAAGTCGGGCGTGCCCTGCGTGCCCGGCTCCGAAGGCGCCCTGCCCGACGACCCCAAGGAGATCATCAAGATCGCCCGCCAGGTGGGCTACCCGGTCATCATCAAGGCGGCTGGCGGCGGTGGCGGACGCGGCATGCGCGTGGTGCACACCGAAGCGGCCCTGATCCATGCCGTGCAGACCACCAAGGGCGAGGCGCAGGCCGCCTTCGGCAACCCGGCGGTCTACATGGAAAAGTTCCTGGAGCACCCGCGCCACATCGAGATCCAGGTGATGGCCGACACGCACCGCAACGCCGTGTGGCTGGGCGAGCGCGATTGCTCCATGCAGCGCCGCCACCAGAAGATCATCGAAGAATCGCCGGCGCCGGGCGTGCCGCGCCGCCTGATCGAAAAGATCGGCGATCGCTGCGCCGCCGCCTGCAAGAAGATCGGCTACCGCGGTGCGGGCACTTTCGAGTTCCTGTACGAAAACGGCGAGTTCTATTTCATCGAGATGAACACGCGCGTGCAGGTGGAACACCCCGTCACCGAGCAGGTCACCGGCATCGACATCGTGCAGATGCAGATCCGCGTGGCCGCGGGCGAAAAGCTGCCGTTCACGCAGCGCCAGATCCAGATGCGCGGCCATTCGATCGAGTGCCGCATCAACGCCGAAGACCCGGTCAAGTTCATCCCGTCGCCCGGCCGCATCACCATGTGGCACGCGCCCGGCGGCCCCGGGGTGCGCGTGGACTCGCACGCCTACACCAACTACTTCGTGCCGCCCAACTACGACTCGATGATCGGCAAGATCATCGTGCACGGTGACACCCGCGACCAAGCCCTGGCGCGCATGCGCACCGCCCTGTCGGAAACCGTGGTTGAAGGCATCCAGACCAACATCCCGCTGCACCGCGAGTTGATGGTCGACGCCAAGTTCATCGAAGGCGGCACCGACATCCACTACCTTGAAAACTGGATGGCCGCGCGCAAGCGCTGACACCCCATGCCCCTGTTCGAACTCACCCTGCTGGCCAAAGAAGCCGAAGTCGAGCTCCTGAGCGACGCGCTCATGGAGGTCGATGCCCTGTCGGTGTCCGTCGAGGACGCCGACGCCGACACCGAGCACGAAGAAGCGCTGTGGGGTGAGCCGGGCATGCCTGTGCCCCGCGAGGCCTGGCAGCGCTCGACCATCAAATCGCTGTTCCCCGACGAGCCGGCGGCCCTGGAAGCCGCCACGCTGATCCTGGCGCAGGACTGGGCCCAGGACATCCACGTGCAGGGCATCCAGCCGGTCGATGAGCAGGACTGGGTGCGCCTGACGCAGTCGCAGTTCCAGCCGGTGCCGATCACCGACCGGTTCTGGGTCGTGCCCACCTGGCACGAGGTGCCCGCGCAGGCCACCACCGTGATGCGCCTGGACCCGGGCCTGGCCTTCGGCACGGGCACCCACCCCACCACCCGCATGTGCCTGAAATGGCTGGCCGAGCACGCCGATGCCTACGTCGGCCAGCGCGTGCTCGACTATGGCTGTGGCTCGGGCATCCTGGCCATCGGCGCGGCCCTGCATGGTTCGGGGGCGATCGATGCCGTGGACATCGACCCGGCCGCCGTCGACGCCACCCACGCCAACGCCGAAGCGAACCTGGGTCACCTCAAGGACGCCCAGGGCCGCACGCCCATCCGCGCGGGCCTGCCCGACCTGGTCGGCGAGGCGCAGGGGGCCTACCCCCTGGTGCTGGCCAACATCCTGGCCACGCCGCTGAAGATGCTCTCGCCGCTGCTGGCCGCGCACGTCGCCCCGGGCGGCCACCTGGTGCTGGCCGGCATCCTGGCGCGGCAGGCCGATGAACTCAAGGACGCCTACGCCCAGGTGGGCCTGCAGTTGCAGGTCGCCAACGAAGTCGACGGCTGGATCCTGATGACGGCCCAAAAACCCGCCTGATCGATGGCATAAACGGGGTGTCATGAGTCTCGCCACCCGCTGCCCCCACTGCAACACCATCTTCAAGGTCGTTCAGGACCAATTGAAGGTCTCCGAGGGCTGGGTGCGCTGTGGGCGGTGCAGCGAGGTGTTCAACGCGCTGGAAGGCCTGTTCGACATGGAGCGGGACCCTCCGCCCCAGCGTCACTCCGCACCGACCACGGTGGTGACGACCGCCGAGGTGTCGTCGCCCGCGGTGGTCGAGCCGCCGCCAGCGTTTACACCTCCACCGCCGCCACCACCGCGCCCCGCCGCCCCCTCGACGCCGGTGGCGGCCTTCCCGCCGGTGAGCCCTGCGGCCAGTTCGCTGGCGGCCTCGCCCCCGGTGCCTCCGGTGTCGGCCCCATCACCAGCACCGGCCTTCGAGGACATCGCCCTGGTCGACCCGCAGTCCGACACCGTGGCCGAACGACCGGGCGTGACCCATTTCGACCTGGACCTGGGTGCCCCCAGCGCGCCGCGCACGCCCGAGCCGGATTTCGGCGGGCAGGATGCCGCGCAGATGGCCGCCCGGGTGGCGGCCGCCCTGCCGCCGTCCATGCGGGCACCGGCACCTGCCCCCATGGAGCCGCCCGTGTCGTCACCGGCGATGCCGGCCGTGGCCAGCGGCGCCCCGGACGACCTGCCCGTGACCGACGAGGCCGACGCCCTCGATTCGCGCTACCTGCTGCCCTCGGCGGGCGAACGCAAGCCCGCGGGCCGGCGACGCCGCCGCGGGCCCGATTTCGCCGACGCGGAGTTCCCCGACGACGCCATGGTCGACGACAGCGACTGGTCGCAGAGCTGGGTCGACACGGATGCCGCCGGCCTGGACAGCGCCTTGGGCGGACCGACCACGCACGCCCCCCTGATCGAGCCGGTGAACCGGCCACCGGCCGCCCTGCCCGCCAGCACGGCTGCCACCGACAGCGCCAGGCCCCAGCCCGTGGCGGCTGCCGAGCCGCCGTTGGCCGCGCCGGCCGCCGTGCCGCCGCGCCCAGCCTCATCGGCGCTTGACGACACCGGCCCCACGACCATCCCCTCGCGCTTCGGCGACGACTACCAGCCCGAGCAGGCCCTGCCACCGCCCAGCCAGCGACGGGGCAAGTCGGGCACGCGCGGCCGCGCGCCGCAAGCCGAGGCGCCGGAGTTCGTCAAGCAGGCCGAACGCAAGGCCCTGTGGCGCCACCCGGCGGTGCGCGCCATGCTGGGGTTGACCGCCCTGGCGCTGTGCCTGGCACTGGCCGGCCAGGCCGTGCACCACTGGCGTGACCGCATTACCGCCCGCCACCCGGCCACCGCGCCGCTGCTGGCGCAATGGTGTGACGTGGCCGGCTGCACCCTGCGCGCCCCAATGCAGATCGAGGACCTGCTGGTCGACAACATCAGCCTGGTGCGCACCACGTCCGAAGGCGCCGACACCTACAAGCTCACGGCCATCATCCACAACCGTGCCGACGTCCCGCTGGCCTGGCCGCAACTCGACCTGACGCTCACCGACAGCAATGGCAGCGTCGTGGTGCGTCGCGCCTTCACCGTGGACACGGCCCGCCGCCTGGACACCGAGCGACCCCTGACCCCCGACGGCCCCGTGCCCGAGGCCGTACCGCCCGGTGGCAGCACCACCTTGCAGTGGCGCCTGAAAGCGCCCGATCTGCAACTGGCCAGCTACACCGCCGAACTCTTCTACCCCTGACACCGCCCGACCATGGCCATCCTCATCTGCGGCTCGCTCGCCTTCGACACCATCACCACCTTCCCTGGTCGGTTTGCCCAGCAGATCCTGCCCGAGCAGGTGCACATCCTGAACGTGTCGTTCCTGGTGCCTTCGATGCGCAAGGAATTCGGGGGCTGCGCCGGCAACATCGCGTACAGCCTGCACCAGCTGGGCGGTGAGCCCCTGGTCATGGCCGCCCTGGGCAAGGACGGCGCGCTCTACCGCAACCACCTCGATCAGCTGGGCCTGAGCCTCAAGCATGTGCTGACCGTCGATGACGACTACACGGCCCAGGCCATCATCATCACCGACCAGGACAACAACCAGATCACGGCCTTCCACCCCGGCGCCATGGGCCAGGCTCACCGCCTGCAGATCACGGCCGATCCGGCCATCACCTTGGCCATCGTGGCCCCGGATGGCCGCGACGCCATGATCCAGCACGCCGCACAGCTGCAGGCGGCTGGCATCCCCTTCGTCTTCGATCCGGGCCAGGGCCTGCCGATGTTCGACGGCGACGAGCTCAAGCGCTTCATCTCCCAAGCCACCTGGGTGGCTGTCAACGACTACGAAGCCAAGATGCTGGCCGACCGCACCGGCATGAGCCTGGCCGACATCTCGCGCTCGCACCTGCAAGGCCTGATCGAGACCCTGGGCGCCGACGGCTGCAACGTCTGGATCCAGGGCGAGAAGACCCACGTGCCCGGCGTGCAGGCCACGGCCGTGGTCGACCCCACGGGGTGTGGCGACGCCTTCCGCGGCGGCCTGCTCTACGGCCTGTCGCAGGGCTGGGACCTCGTGCGCTCGGTGGCCCTGGCCAACCGCATCGGCGCCATCAAGATCGCTGTGGCCGGCCCGCAGAACTACACGCTGGACCGCGACGCGCTGGGCGTCTGATCACGACGCGCCCAGTTGCCCCCGCACGTGCTCAGCCAGCACCAGGGCGAAGGCCGCGACATGGGGTCGGCGCACGGCCTCGCGGTCGGACACCAGATACACAGGCAGACGAGGTCCCGCCACGGTCGGCCAGACACGCACGAGCCCGGTCGCGCTGACATCGGGCAAGGCGGCCACACCCGCTCCCGCACGCGCGGCGGCCACCACAGCTGCATGCGTGTTGCAGGTGACACTCGGGGTGCCGCCCAACCCGGCCAGCCAGCGCTCGGCCGGATGCCCGTGCAGGGGCGCCTGGTATCTCACCACATCATGCCCCTGCAGAGTGTCAGCATCCAGGGGCATCCCGGCTCGGCGGACATAACGGGTTGAGGCCCACAGACCGTAGCGCAACGCCCCGAGCGGCCGGTAGATCAAGGTGGGCTCGCGCCGATCCACCGTTCGAAGGGCCAGATCGGCTTCCCGATCGCCGAGGTTCAGAACACGGGCGTCCAGGGCCAGCTCGAAGGTGACGCGAGGATGCTGTCGCCTGAACCGCTGGACGGCCGCCGCCACCGGGTCCGCGAACCCCTCGCCGGCCGTGAGGCGTACCACGCCTGACCAGTGCTCAGCCTGGTGGCGCAGATCGCGCAGGCCCGCCTGCAGTTGCGCACCCAGCCGCCCGCCCAGCTCAACCGCTGCCCGCCCCTCGCTGGTAAGGCAAGCGCCATCGGTTCGGCGCTCGACCAGTTGCAGACCCAGTCGCTGTTCAAGTGCGGCCACCCGACGTCCGACGGTGGACGTGGCCACGCCGAGCACACCGGCCGCCGCCAGAAAGCTGCCCTCTCGATGCACCGCCATCAGGCAGTCCAGATCTTCGATGCCACGCAGGTTGTGGAACCCACTGTGGACAGGATCCTGCTTTTCATTCATGGAAAACGATTGTGCACGCATTGCTCTTCCGCGCACATCGTGCCCTCCATAGACTGGCAGGCCTGATCACTTCACAGCGCTTCACCATGCACCAGACTGCCTTCGTCACAGGCGCCACCGGCCTGCTGGGCTACAGCCTCGTCCGCACTTTGCTGGCCCGCAACTACCGTGTGGTCGCACTGTCGCGCTGCGCAGCCAAGGCACAACGGCAGTTCCCGGGCCTGCCGGTCGAGCACGTCGTCGGCGACATGCAGGACGTCGATGGCTTCGCCGCCCACTTGAAGAACGTCGATGTGGTCTTTCACGCCGCCGCCTGTTTTCGGGACAGCTACAAAGGGGGCTCCCACCGCGACGAGTTGATGCGCACGAATGTCGACGCCACCCGCGCCCTTCTGGACGCGACCATCGCGCAGGGTGTCCGCCGCTGGGTGCAGATCAGCTCCATCGCCGTGCTCGATGGTCCCCCCGGGCAGGTGATCAATGAAACCATGCGGCGTGACGTCCATGACGCCGACGATTACTATCTGAGCAAGATCCTGTGCGACCAGGTGGTGGAATCCTTCCTGGCGCAAGTCCCCTCGCTCTGGGCGACCTTCATCCTGCCGGGCTGGATGCATGGCCCGGGTGATGCAGGGCCGACATCGGCGGGGCAGCTGGTCCGGGATCATCTTCGGCGACAGGTGCCCGTGGTGCCGCCGGGGACGGTGTCGCTGGTCGACGCCCGCGATGTGGCGCTGGCGGCTGTGATGGCCAACGAGCGAGGCCAGCGGGGCGAGCGCTATCTGGCTGCCGGCCGCCACATGACCTTGCGTGACCTGTTGAGCGATCTTGCGCAGGTCACGGGCATACCGGCCCCCCGCCTGGCCATGCCTCACAGCCTGATGCGCATCATGGCAGCCGTCGGCGAATGGCGCGCCCGGCGCTGGGGGCACCCCTTGCTGATCAGCACCGCCACCGTGAAGCTGATGGCCCGCGAGCACGACCGGACGCGCTTCGATCCGCGCAAGAGTGAGCTCGCCCTGGGGCTGCGGTTTCGCCCCTTGCACGATACGTTGCGCGACGAGGTCGCATGGTTGCGTCAACACACCATGGGCGCGCCATCTTGAACAGCTTGCAACACATCGCCCTTTGGCGGGGGCGCGCCCCAGAGGTGGCGCCGCTATCCTTCGGGCTTGTTCCGCTCCCGGCTCTACCCCATGGTCCACTACAGCGTCCGAATCCACCGCTCGCGCGCAAGGTGGGCACGCGCCGTGGCGACCGCCTGGGCGCTGGCGATGCTGCAGGCGTGCGACGCTGGTACGTCCGCACCACCGCAACTCACCCTCGCCACCTGGAACCTCGAGTGGCTGATGGAGCCCGCCGAGCACGCCCGGCTGGCCCGGCAGTGCACGGCCCGCCAGCCCCGCAGCGATGAACGGGCCCTGCCCTGCACGCCTGGCCGAACACCTCCGCCGGCCCGTACCGCCGACGACTTCGACGGCCTGGCGCGAGCCGCCCGGGCCCTGGGCCCCGAAGGCGCACGGGTCGATGCCGTGGCGCTGCAGGAAGTAGACGGGCCGGAAGCCGCACGGCAGGTGTTCAGGCAGGGTTGGCAACTGGTTTGCTTCACGCGACGGGCCCATCCGCAAAAGGTGGGCTTTGCCATTCGCGAAGGTGTTCCGTACCGGTGCCAGGGCGATCTGCACGCCCTCGACGTCGATGGCAGCACGCGCACGGGTGCCGATGTGGCCCTGTGGCCCGGCACCGCCCAGGAGGTGCGCCTGCTGGCTGTGCACCTCAAGAGCGGTTGCTTCGTGGGCAAGCTCGATCGCAGCTTTGCGCCTTGCAACCGCCTGCGCGAGCAGGTCCCCGTGGTGGAGCGCTGGATCGACGAGCGGGTGCGCGACGGCGTGGCCTTTGCGGTGCTGGGCGACTTCAACCGGCACCTGGACAAGGATGCCCGCTACCCCGCCGGCACGGACGAGGCCGCGCCACTGAACGTGATGCAGGCCTGGAGTGACGATGCGCCGCGCGGTGCGACCTTGCTGCGGGCCACCGAGGGCCAACGCTACGTGGGCTGCACCGCCGACGACACCCACAGCCAGTACATCGATGACATCCTCATCGGTGCCGGTCTGGCGGCGCGGTACCCGAACCGGCGGTTCGCCCGCCCATCGTTCGAAGCCCGAGACGCGGCCTTGCAGTTGTCCGACCACTGTCCGGTGGTCTGGGCGCTGCAGCCTTGAAGAGGCCGCGCGCCCGGAGCATGATCCCGGCGGATCAGCCCTTCTTGCCTTGAGCTGCCACAGCCGCGGCCGCTGCAGCGGCTGCTTCGGCATCACCCAGGTAATAGCTCTTGATGGGCTTGAGGTCGGCGTCGAGCTCGTACACCAGCGGGATGCCGTTGGGGATGTTCAGGCTGACGATGTCGCTGTCGCTGATGCCGTCGAGGTACTTGATCAGCGCGCGGATGGAGTTGCCGTGCGCCGCGATCACCAGGCGCTGACCGCTCCGGATGGCCGGGGCCAGCACCTCGGTCCAGTAAGGCACCACGCGGGCCACGGTGTCCTTGAGGCATTCGGTCAGGGGCACTTGCTCGGGGGTGAGCTTGGCGTAACGCAGGTCCTGGCGCTGGCCGCGCGGGTCGGTGGGCTCCAGGGCAGGCGGCGGGGTGTCATAGCTGCGGCGCCAGATCAGCACCTGCTCGTCACCGTACTGCTTGGCCATATCGGCCTTGTTCAGACCTTGCAGGCCGCCGTAGTGGCGTTCGTTGAGGCGCCAGTCCTTGACCACGGGCAGCCAGGTGCGGTCCATCTCGTCGAGCACGTAGTTCAGCGTGTGGATGGCGCGCTTGAGCACCGAGGTGTAGGCCACATCGAACTCGTAGCCTTCGGCCTTGAGCAGCTTGCCGGCCGACATGGCCTGCGACACACCGGTGGGCGTCAGCTCGACGTCGGTCCAGCCGGTGAAGCGGTTTTCCAGGTTCCAGGTCGATTCGCCGTGGCGAATGAGCACGAGTTTGTACATGGCGGGCAGTCCCAGTGAACGCAAACCGAAGATTATAAAATCGACGGTTTCGTCAATGACCCCCCTTACACAAGGTACGTGCGCATGAGCTACCTGGCCGACAACTGGTACTGGATCGTCGCCGCCGCCGCCTCTGGCGGTGGCCTGCTGTGGCTGCAACTGCGCGAAGGCGCGGCCAGCGGCGGCGTCAGCCCGCAGGAGGCGGTGCTGCTGATCAACCGCGAAAAGGCCGTGGTGGTCGATGTCTGCGAGCCGACCGAATTCGCCGGCGGCCACATCAAGGGCGCCCGCAACATCCCCGCCGCCCAGATCGGTGCCGATGCCAAGGGCCTGCCCTCGAACAAGCAGACCCCGGTGGTGGTGGTGTGTGCGTCGGGCATCCGGGCCGGCAAGGCCGCCCAGGCCCTCAAGAAGCTGGGTTACGAGAAGGCCCAGGTGCTCAACGGCGGCATGAAGGCCTGGCGCGAAGCCAACCTGCCGGTCGAGAAGTGACGCGCCAACCGGCCGCGCAGCGCCCCAGGGCGCTGTGCCCCTGCTTGCGCCTGGGTTAAGCCCCCTTGGACACAATCTCGACATCGCTCGACTCACGATCACGGCAGGTCCACCGCCGGCTCACCACCATGCAGCACGTCAAGATGTACACCACGCAGGTCTGCCCCTACTGCCAGCGGGCCAAGATGCTGCTCAAGCAACGCGGTGTCGCCACCATCGAAGAAATCCGCATCGATCTGGACCCGGCCCAGCGCGACCACATGATGTCCATCACCGGCCGGCGCACCGTGCCGCAGATCTTCATCGGCGACACCCATGTGGGCGGCTGCGACGACCTGATGGCGCTCGACCAGCGCGGCGACCTGATGCCGCTGCTCAACAACGCCTGACACCGGCCCGGCCGGGGGCAGCGCCCCCCCCGCAAACAGGCGGTGGCGCATTCCCTGATCGCCTGGGCACGGCGGCGCCTGATGGCTGGTTCATAATCCAGCCCGACTGTCATCACGCGAACCGCCCGACCGGCCGGTCGGCGGCGGTCGCCCCCCATATTCCCAAGGACACCTCATGAGCGATCAGAACAACCAGCCCTCCTTCAACATCCAGCGCATCTACCTGAAGGACCTGTCGGTCGAACTGCCCAACGCCCCCCAGATCCTGCTGGAACAAGGCCAGCCCCAGGTGGACGTGCAGC
>Ga0255182_1000904_pt1 | contig 17122 bp, 16 predicted proteins | sample Atl_UVDOM_RepA_8_FD_188420 | JGI IMG/M metagenome (GOLD analysis project Ga0255182, IMG submission 188420) | Freshwater microbial communities from Altamaha River, Georgia, United States - Atl_UVDOM_RepA_8d | ecosystem: Environmental > Aquatic > Freshwater > River | place: USA: Georgia...
CCGCCACCCCCACCAAAGCCGCCATGGCCCCAGCCGCTGCCGCCCCACGGGTCGCGCCCTGCCGGCCGTCTCCAGCGTCCCGGTGTGCCCGAGCTCGGCAGGCCACGGCCGAGCAGGCCGCCAAAAAACCCGATCAGCCCCGCCAGCAACGCCATCCACACCAGGCCGCTGATCTGCCAGACCCCCCAGCCGGCGAGCGCGGCGCCGGCCAGGGCGCCCACGCGCCGGCCCAGCAGCTGGCGCGTCACGCCAGCGACCATGGGCACGGCCACCAGCAACAGGACCGCCGCTTCCACCAGGTCAAACCCCTCGTGATGTTGGGCGGTGGTGGACGGCGCCGGCAAGGCCTCACCGGTGATGTGGGCCTGCAGCTGCGTCAGCGCATTGCGCAGGCCGCCGGCGTAATCGCCCTGCCCAAAGGCCGGCACCATCTGCTGGTCGATGATGCGCCGGGCCAGTACATCGGGCACGGCGCCTTCGAGCGCCTTGTAGGGCGCGATGCGCACACGCCGGTCCTGCACCGCCACCACCAGCAGCAGGCCATCGCCCACACGGGCACGGCCGAGCTTCCAGGCCTCGGCCACGCGCTGGGTGTAGTCGGCAATGTCTTCGGGGGCGGTGGTGTTGAGCAGCAGCACCGCGATCTGTGTGCCGTGCTGGCGCTCGAAGTCGGCCAGCTGCTGCTCCAGCTGCGCGGCGTCGCTGCCCGCCAGTGTGCGACTGAGGTCGTTGATATGGGCCTGCAGCGGCGGCACCGGCTGCACATCCTGCGCATGCGCAGCGCCGGGCAGGCACAGGGCTGCAGCCAGCCACCACAGCAGCCAGCCCAGCAACTTCGAGCCCGGCACATGCCAGCGCAGCACGCGCAAGCACAGCAGGTGCAAGCCTGGCATGTGCAAGCCCGGCATGTGCAAGGGCCCGGCCATCGGCCAGGCCGACCGGGGCCCCGGCCTCACTTGGCAAAGTCCACTTTGGGCGGCGCGCTGATCGCGGCCTCGCTGGCGACGCTGAAGTTGGCCTTGGGCTGGTAGCCGAACACCATGGCCGTCAGGTTGCTCGGGAAGCTGCGCGCCAGCACGTTGTAGTCCTGCACCGCCTTGATGTAGCGGTTGCGCGCCACGGTGATGCGGTTTTCAGTGCCTTCGAGCTGCACGCGCAGATCGGCAAAGCCCTGATTGGCCTTGAGGCTGGGGTAGTTCTCGGACACCACCAGCAGGCGCGAGAGCGCGCTGCCCAGCTCGCCCTGCGCGGCCTGGAACTTCTGCATCGCTTCCGGGTTGTTGAGGGTTTCAGGCGTGACCTGGATGCTGGTGGCTTTGGCGCGCGCCTCGATCACACGGGTCAGCGTCTCCTGCTCGAAGCTCGCCTCGCCCTTGACGGTGGCCACCAGGTTGGGCACCAGGTCGGCACGCCGCTGGTACTGGTTGAGCACCTCCGACCAGGCCGATGCGGTTTGTTCATCCAGCCGCTGGAAGTCGTTATAGCCGCAAGCGCTGAGCCCCAGGCCAGCGGTCAGCAAGGTCAAAACCATGAACAGGCGTGCAAATGTCGAACGCATGGGAATCCTTGATGGGTGACAGAGACGCAAAATATACCCGCCGTGTTCTGCGCCCCATCGTGACCCAGACTGTCACAGCCCGCCATGGCGATGGATGGCACAGTCCGCCATGGCCAGGCGCGCTGCGACGTGGCGATCTTGTGGTGCTTGGCCCCATCCGAGGACTGGCCGGCATCGGGCTTATGCGGATAATGCCCCATGACCTTCTGGCAGACCCAAGCCCGGGCGGTCCGCACGGTCCTGGCCGATGTGGGCCGGGGCATGTTCATCGTCACCCACAGCGGCCTGGCCACTGTGGGCTTGATCGTGGCGGCCGGGGTGCTGGCCCTGAGCCTGCGGCCGGACTGGCTGGCGCGTGCCGAAACCGCGCTGGTGGAGTGGCTGCGTGAACGCGAAGTGCTGATGGCCTGGCTGCCCGAGCGAACGGCCGAGCGGGTCACGGCCCTGCCACTGCAGGCCCTGCCGCCGGCGCAGGCCCGGGTGGCCGACTGGCTGGCGCGCAAATACCGCGTGGCCCAGGAGCCCATGGCCGCGCTGGTGGCCGAGGCCCATGTTCAGGCCAAGCGCTCGCGTCTGCCGGCCCACCTGATCCTGGCCGTGATGGCAGTGGAGTCGGCGTTTCACCCCTATGCCCAGAGTGCAGCCGGTGCCCAGGGGCTGATGCAGGTCATGACCCGCATCCATATCCATCGCTATGACGCCTTTGGCGGCCCGCTGGCCGCGTTTGACCCGCTGACCAATCTGCGCGTGGGGGTGGACGTGCTGCTGGAGGTCATTCGCCTGCGCGGGGGCTCGCTCGAAGACGGCTTGCGCTTTTACCTGGGCGGAGACGCGTTGACCGAAGACGGTGGCTATGTGGCCAAGGTGCTCGAAGAACAGTCGCGCCTGGACCTGGTTGCCGCCGGTGTCAGGATCCCCTTGTCCTGAGTCCCGTCAGCACAGGCCCGGGCGTTCACCGCAGGAAAAACACCAGGCTCATCACGCTGCCGGTGGCGATCACACCCCACCGCACCGCGCGTGCCGGCAGGCGCCGGGCCCAGCGCGCACCGAGCCAGCCGCCCAGCGTGGCCAGGGCCATCATCCACAGCGCCTGGGGCCAGACGATGGCGCCGGCCCAGGCAAAGGCCAGCACCGACAACAGCGACAGCACCAGGGAGTTGAGGTTCTTGAGCGCGTTGACCGTGTGGATGCGGTTCTCGCCCGTGAGGCTGTAGAGCGCCATCAGCAAAATGCCCAGGCCACCGTTGAAATACCCGCCATAGACGGCCACCAGCAACAGACCGGGCAGGCGCCAGCGCGCAAGGCGGCTCGCCTGGCCTTGCGTGGCCGTGCCCAGGCGCGAGAACCAGGGGGCGATGGCAAACAGCAGCGTGGCCAGGGCCAGCAGCCAGGGCACCAGGCCCGCAAACAGCCGCCCCGGGGTGAGCAGCAGCAGGCCGGCCCCGAGCAGGCCGCCCAGGGCCGCGATGGCCACTTCCTGGCGCAGCCGCGCTGCGGGCAATTGGCGCAATTCGGGGCCGAAGCCCAGGGTGCTGCCCAGGTAGCCGGGACTGACCGCCATGGCGCTGGTGGCATTGGCCGCGATCGGCGGCACGCCGGCGGCGATCAGGGCCGGAAAGGTCAGGAAACTGCCGCCACCGGCCACCGCGTTGAGGGCGCCCGCCAGCAAGGCGGCGATGCCGGTCAGGGCCCAGAGTGCTTCGGGGCCCATGTTCACAAGGGTCCCGGGGTCCAGACGCTGAGGTCGGTGTAGACCAGCTCCAGCGGGTAGCGACGGCCGGCCAGATGGTCTTCGATGCAGCGCAGCACCAGCGGGCTGCGGTGACGCGCCACGCTCTCGCGCACCTCCTGCGGGCTCAGCCAGAGTGTGCGCACGATGCCGGTGTCCAGCGCACGGCCGGCCTGCAGCGCGCCCAGGCGGCCGCAGAACGCAAAGCGCAGATAGGTCACGTCCTCGCCCGTGTCCGGCCGGACAAAGCGCGAGAGGTACAGGCCCACCAGCGCGGTGGGCTCGAAGGCGTGGGCGGTTTCCTCCAGGGCTTCGCGGGCGGCGGCCTCGACCGGGCTTTCGCCCGGGTCCAGATGCCCGGCGGGGTTGTTCAGGCGCAGTCCTTCGGGGGTGTGTTCTTCGACCAGCAGGTAGCGGCCTTCCTGTTCGATGATGGCCGCAACGGTGGCACTGGGTTTCCAGCGAGTGTTCATGCGCCGATTATCGGCACGCCGGACCGGCGGGTGTGGTCGCGCAGTCCCGTGGCGGCTGGCCAGGCGCTTGTTGCAAATATCAGTCAAAGCCAATGTAAGCGTTGTCTGCGCTGGCCGTTCTGCGCCCAACATCGGTTAAGCTGGGGCGTTCCCCATTTTTGTGCATTGAAATCAGGAGATCCTCATGGAAACAGGCGACAACACGCCCGTGCCGCAGCGCATTGGCGTGCCCCGGGAGTTATTTCCCGGTGAAAAACGGGTGGCCACCGTGCCCGATGTGGTGGCCAAGCTCATCAAGCTGGGCTTTGCCGTGGTGGTCGAAAAAGGCGCCGGCGAGCAGGCCGACCTGTCCGACCAGGCCTATGTGGACGCCGGGGCCAGCATTGCGCCCGACGCGGCCGCGCTCTGGAGTGGCAGCGACATCGTCTTCAAGGTCCGCCCGCCGACCGCCGAAGAAGTCGCGCGCATGCGCGCCGGCCAGACCCTGATCGGCTTTGTCTGGCCCGCCCAGAATCCTGAATTGATGCAGCAGCTGGCGGCCCAGAAGGTCACTGTGCTGGCCATCGACTGCCTGCCGCGCACGCTCAGCCGCGCCCAGAAGATGGATGCGCTGACTTCCATGGCCGGGGTGAGCGGCTACCGCGCCGTGGTGGAGGCGGCCAACGCCTTTGGCCGCTTCTTCAACGGCCAGATCACGGCCGCGGGCAAGGTGCCGCCGGCCAAGGTGTTCATCGCCGGTGCCGGTGTGGCGGGTCTCGCCGCGATTGGCGCGGCCGCCAGCCTGGGTGCCATCGTTCGCGCCAACGACACGCGTGCCGAGGTGGCCGACCAGGTGGTTTCGCTGGGTGGCGAGTTCGTCAAGGTGGACTACGAAGAAGAGGGCTCGGGCGGCGGCGGTTACGCCAAGGTCATGAGCGAGGGCTTCCAGGCCGCTCAGCGCGAGATGTACGCGCAGCAGGCCAAGGAGTGCGACATCATCATCACCACCGCGCTGATCCCTGGCAAACCCGCGCCACGCCTGATCACGGCCGAGATGGTCAAGAGCATGAAGCCCGGCAGCGTGATCGTCGACATGGCCGCCGAGCAAGGCGGCAACTGCGAACTGACCGAGCCCGGCAAGGCCGTGGTCAAGCACGGTGTGACCATCGTCGGCTACACCGATCTGGCCTCGCGCATGGCGCGCCAGTCGTCCACGCTGTACGGCACCAACCTGTTCCGCCTGACGGAAGAGCTGTGCAAGACCAAGGACGGCGTGATCAACGTCAACATGCAGGATGACGCGATTCGGGGTCTGACGGTCATCAAGGACGGCGAGATCACCTGGCCCGCCCCGCCGCTGGCGGCGGCTGCGCCCAAGCCCGCCGCCAAACCGGTGGCCGCCGCTGAAAAGAAAAGCGCGCATGGCCACGGCAGCAGCGGCCCCATGCCCGCCAAAACCCTGGCCATCGTGTTTGGTTTGGGGGCGTTGGTCTTCTGGGCGATTGGTGCGTATGCGCCGGCGGCCTTCTTGGGTCACTTCACGGTGTTCGTGCTGGCCTGCTTCATCGGCTACATGGTGGTGTGGAACGTGACGCCCGCGCTGCACACCCCGCTGATGAGCGTGACCAACGCCATCTCCAGCATCATCGTCATTGGCGCGCTGGTGCAGATCCTGCCGCCCGAGGCGGGCACCAATGGACGGCCTGATGCGCTGATCCAGTGGCTGGCGTTTGCCGGCATTGTGCTGACCGCCATCAACATGTTCGGCGGCTTTGCCGTCACCAGACGCATGCTCGACATGTTCCGCAAATAAAGGACTTCGGGGACAGATCTTCAGCTCTGTCCCCGACTGATTAGAACGAGGGGACAGATCTTCAGCTCTGTCCCCGACTGATTAAATCAACAAGAAAAGAGACGCCTATGTCCTCCAGCCTGGCCTCGGTCGCCTACCTCGGCGCCGCCATTCTCTTCATCCTCAGCCTGGGTGGCTTGTCCAACCCAGAAACGTCGCGTCGCGGCAATGTGTATGGCGTCATTGGCATGACGCTGGCGGTACTCGCCACCATCGTCGGCCCGCGTGTGGCCGCTGCCGGGGTGCCCTGGATCATCGCGGCCTTGGTCATCGGCGGTGGCATTGGCCTGTACGCGGCCAAAACCGTCAAGATGACCCAGATGCCCGAACTGGTCGCGCTCATGCACAGCCTGGTCGGTTTGGCCGCTTGCCTGGTCGGCTTTGCCAGCTATGTCGACACCTCGATCCAGTACACCGGCGCTGAAAAAGCCATCCACGAAGTCGAGATCTACGTCGGCATCCTGATCGGTGCCGTGACCTTCTCGGGCTCGCTGATTGCGTTTGGCAAGCTCAACGGCAAGATCGGTGGCAAGCCGCTGCTGCTGCCCGCTCGCCACTGGCTCAACCTGGCCGCGCTGCTGGTGGTGATCTGGTTCGGCGGTGAATTTGTGCGCGCCGACAGCGTGGCCGAAGGCATGACGCCGCTGATCATCATGACCGTGATCGCGCTGCTGTTTGGCATCCATATGGTGATGGCCATTGGCGGCGCCGACATGCCGGTGGTGGTGTCCATGCTCAACAGCTATTCCGGGTGGGCCGCTGCGGCCACCGGCTTCATGCTGGGCAACGATCTGCTGATCGTCACCGGCGCGCTGGTGGGCTCGTCCGGCGCCATCTTGAGCTACATCATGTGCAATGCGATGAACCGCAATTTCATCAGCGTGATCGCGGGTGGCTTTGGGGGCGGTGCGCCTGCTGCGCCCAAGGCCGACGGTGCCGCGGCTGAGCCGCAGGGCGAGGTGGTGCCGGTGAGTGCTGCCGAGACCGCCGAGCTGTTGCGCGACGCCAAGAGCGTGATCATCGTGCCGGGTTACGGCATGGCGGTGGCGCAGGCCCAGCACACCGTCAACGAGATCGTCAAAACCCTGCGCGACAAGGGCGTGAACGTGCGCTTTGGCATCCACCCGGTGGCCGGCCGCATGCCGGGTCACATGAACGTGCTGCTGGCCGAAGCCAAAGTGCCGTACGACATCGTGCTGGAGATGGACGAGATCAACGACGACTTCCCGGACGCTGATGTGGCCATGGTGATCGGTGCCAACGACATCGTGAACCCCGCCGCGCAGGACGACCCGACCAGCCCGATCGCCGGCATGCCGGTGCTCGAAGTCTGGAAGGCCCGCACCAGCATCGTCATGAAGCGCTCCATGGCCAGCGGCTACGCCGGCGTGGACAACCCGCTGTTCTACAAAGAGAACAACCGCATGTTGTTTGGCGACGCCAAGAAGATGCTCGACGAGGTGCTGGTGGCGCTCAAGGGCTGACGCCGTCTGGCGCGTGTCTTCAAAGGGGCCCTTGAGGCCCCTTTCGCGTTGGGGGCCAGGGGCATGGGTTGGGTGCTCAAGTGCCCGCCAGAACCCGGCCTGCTTTCGCGAAAACCCTGAGGTTCCGGCGTCAGTTTTCCGTCAGAGTTGAAGTAGACTGACCCGCATGCAGACACCCTCCAAGACTTCCGACCGCGTCTGGCTTGGCAGTTACCCGCAAGGCGTTCCAGCCGACATCGACCCTGACCAGTACGCTTCGCTGGTCGAACTGATGGAAGAAAGTTTTGCCCGTTACGCCGACCGCACGGCGTACAGCTTCATGGGCAAGGCCATCAGCTACCGGCAGACCGATCAGGAAAGCCTGGCGCTGGCGGCCTATTTGCAATCGCTGGGTCTGGCCAAGGGCGATCGCGTGGCGATCATGATGCCCAACGTGCCGCAGTACCCGGTGGCGGTGGCCGCCGTGCTGCGCGCCGGCTATGTGGTGGTCAACGTCAACCCGCTGTACACGGCGCGCGAACTCGAACACCAGCTCAAGGACTCGGGTGCCAAGGTCATCGTGATCATCGAGAACTTTGCCGCCACGCTGGAAAAGTGCATCGCCAGCACGCCCGTGCAGCATGTGCTGCTGGCCAGCATGGGCGACCGCCTGGGCTTTCTCAAGGGCGCCGTGGTCAACCATGTGGTGCGCAAGGTCAAGAAGCTGGTGCCCGCCTTCAGGCTGCCGCAGGCGGTGCGGTTCAACGATGCGCTTGCCCGTGGCCGCAGCCTGCCGGTGACGCGTCCCGCACTGGGTGCGCAGGACATCGCCTTGCTGCAGTACACCGGTGGCACCACCGGCGTGTCCAAAGGGGCCGTGCTGCTGCACCGGAACATCCTCGCCAACGTGCTGCAGTCCGAGGCCTGGAACGAACCGGTGATGAAGCGCATTCCGGCCGGTGAACAGCCGACCGCAGTGTGTGCCTTGCCGCTTTATCACATCTTTGCCTTCACGGTGAACATGATGCTGGCCTTGCGCACCGGCGGCAAGACCATCCTGATCCCGAACCCGCGCGACCTGCCGGCGGTGATCAAGGAACTGTCCAGGCACACCTTCCACAGCTTTCCTGCGGTCAACACGCTCTTCAACGGCCTGGCCAACCACCCGGATTTCGGTCAGGTCAACTGGTCCAACCTCAAGGTTTCGGTGGGCGGCGGCATGGCCGTGACCGGCAGTGTGGCCAGGCTGTGGCTGGAGAAAACCGGCTGTCCGATCTGTGAAGGCTACGGTCTGTCGGAGACCAGCCCCTCGGCCAGCTGCAACCCGGTGACCGCGACCGAATTCACCGGCACGATCGGCGTGCCGATCCCCGGGACCTGGATGAAGATCGTCAATGACGACGGTCATGATGCCCCCCAGGGCGAGATCGGCGAGATCGCCATCAAGGGCCCGCAGGTCATGGCCGGTTACTGGCAGCGGCCCGACGAGACCGCCAAGGTCATGACCGCCGATGGCTACTTCAAGTCCGGCGATGTCGGCTTCATGGACGAGCGGGGCTTCTTCAGGATCGTCGACCGCAAGAAGGACATGATCCTGGTCAGTGGCTTCAATGTGTATCCGAACGAGGTGGAAGAGATCGCTTCGGCCTGCCCCGGTGTGCTCGAATGCGCCGCGATCGGCGTGCCCGACGAGAAGACCGGCGAGGCCGTCAAGCTGGTGGTGGTGCGCAAGGAGCCATCGCTCACGGCCGCGCAGATCCAGGACTTCTGCCGCGACAAGCTGACCGCCTACAAGGTGCCGCGCATCATCGAGTTCCGCAACGAACTGCCCAAGACGCCGGTGGGCAAGATCCTGCGGCGAGAATTGCGCCAGCCCGCCTGAGACCCACGCGCCTGTACAGGCGGCGGCCCTGAGGGGCCGCTTTTTCATTTGAGGAGAACACCGTGAGCCGCGATGCCGCACCGACTGCCGCGCCGATAGGCCTGATGAGCGCCCTGCACGAAGAGCTGGCGCTGCTGCTGGGCGCCATGCCCGATGAGCGGCGGGTGCGTGTGGCCGGGCGCGACTTCTGGCAAGGCCACTGGCAGGGCCGGCCGGTGGTGGCGGTGCTCTCGCGCATCGGCAAGGTGGCGGCGGCCACCACGGCCACCGCCCTGATCGAGCGCTTCGGGGTGGACCGCATCGTCTTTACCGGCGTGGCCGGCGGCATCGGCTCCGGGGTGCGGGTGGGCGATGTGGTGCTGGCCGAGGCCCTGCTGCAGCACGACATGGACGCCTCGCCCCTCTTCCCCCGCCACGAAGTGCCGCTGTACGGACGCAGCCGCTTTGCCACCGATGCGACCCTCTCCAGGGGCCTGGCCCGGGCCGCGCAACAGGTGCTGGCGCAGGTCCACACCCATCTGGGCGATGCGCCGGTCGCCGAATTCGGCCTGGACGCCCCGCGCCTGCACACCGGCCTGATCGCCAGCGGTGACCGCTTCGTCTCCACCACCGCCGAATGCCGCGCGTTGCAGCAGGCCCTGCCCGATGCATTGGCGGTGGAAATGGAAGGCGCGGCGGTGGCCCAGGTCTGCGCCGATTACGGCGTGCCGTTTGCCGCGCTGCGCACGATCTCCGACCGCGCCGACGACGATGCCCATGCCGATTTCAGCCGCTTCATTCAGCAAGTGGCCAGCCGTTACAGCCTGGCGATGTTGTCGGCTTGGCTGGAAAAATAATAGTAAGGCTCGTGTCTGTGGCCTGAGGGCGGTGCCGGACGACGATGTGGAGCTTGCGTCTGAGGAGTCCGGCACCGCCCTCAGGCCACAGACTCCCCGCAACGCTCGCGTCTTTCCCGCTGGGCGCAGGTCGGGCGAGGAAGTGGGGCTGACGTCTGAGGAGTCCGGCACCGCCCTCAGGCCACAGACCCCCCGTCACGTTCGCACCTGAGTGGGCCGGCACGACGACCTGGCCAAAGAAGCCCGGCCTGCGCCCAGCGCGAAAGACTACCGGGGAGCTACCCGTCCAGGGTCACTTGAGCCACCCCCGCCGACGGAAGTACCACATCGGCACCACCGCACTGGCCACCATCAGCGCCAGCGCATACGGGTAACCCCACTTCTGCGACAGCTCGGGCATGTACTGGAAATTCATGCCGTACAGGCTCGCGATCAGCGTGGGCGGCAGCAAGGCCACGCTCGCCACCGAGAAGATCTTGATGATCTTGTTCTGGTTGATGTTGATGAAACCAACCGTCGCGTCCATCAGGAAGTTGATCTTGTCGAACAGGAAGGCCGTGTGCGAATCGAGCGAATCGATGTCGCGCAGGATCTGCCGCGCATCCTCGAACTGCTCGGCGTTGAGCATCTTGCTGCGCATCATGAAACTCACCGCGCGCCGCGTGTCCATCGCGTTGCGGCGGATGCGGCCGTTCAGGTCCTCCTGCCGTGCAATGGCGCCCAGCACCTCGCCGGCCATGGCGTCGGTCACATCGCCCGAGAGCACCAGCTTGCCGGCTTTTTCGAGCTCGTCATAAATCCCTTCAAGCGTGTCCGCCGAATACTCGGCATCGGCATCAAAGAGCTTGAGCAGCACTTCCTTGGCGTCGGCGATCAGGCCCGGCGCCCGGCGCGCGCGCATGCGCAGCAGGCGAAAGACCGGAATGTCCTCGTCATGGATCGAAAACAGCACGCCGCGGCTCTTGAGGTCGGTGTTGTGCTGGTTCAGGATGAAGGCGCAACGCACCGAGCGCGGTTCGTCAGCCTGGGCGATCAGGAAGTCCGAGCGGATGTGCAGCTCGCCGTTGTCTTCTTCATAAAAACGCGCCGACTCTTCCAAGTCCTCGTCCATCGCGTCTTCGGGAATCGACAGGCCGAAGTACTGCTTGATCCAGCGCTTTTCTTCGAGCGTGGGCGATTCGAGGTCGACCCAGATGGGCTGAAAGCGCGAGAGCTCTTCCAGGGATTCGATTTCTTCCTGGAACAGGCGACCGTTGACGAGAGTGAAGATATTGAGCATGCGCGGATTCCGGACCGGTGTGCCTGGGGTTCGATGACAAGGGGGTCAGCTTTCGAACCGGCCGGCGGGCATGCCTGTCAGGGCGTTCAGGCCTGCGGGCGCTTGAGGCGGTTCGAAAGCCGGCGACTGGGGCTGCTTTCCACGGGAGTGTCTCCAACAAAGATGACGCGGATTATGGCACTGCGGCATTTGCAGGGCCCGCATCAGCAGGGCCCGCCTGTGCAGGCGCTGTGGTGCAGGTCAGCAAGGGCCTGCTTCGCGCCTGGGCCACAGGGCGTGTCCCGGCTCAGGACGCTGGCGATGGCGGCTGCACAAAGGCCAGGATTTCGTCGGCACGCGCCAGCACATCCTGGCGGCCTAGAGCCATCAGGGCGCCGACAAAGCCGGGCTCGAAGAGCAGGTAGCTCGCCAGCGCAGCGCCAGCTCCGCTGAGCGCGCCCAGCCCTTCGAGCACCCGCACGATCGGCGCCGGCAGGCTGTGCACATGGGCCTGGGCCAGCGCATCGAGCGAGGCGCTGGGCTGGAGCACCAGCACCGGCACGGGTCGAAACGGCAGTTGCGCCTGCAGCGTGGCGGGCAGTTGCTGCAGTGCCCGGTTCACGCGTTCGACCTGCTCGACATCGGCCTGCAGCGTGTCATGGAACACGCTGGCCATGGCGTGGCCGGCAATGCCGCCCAGCGAAGGCGGCTGTGCCATGCCCTTGCCGGCCCCGTTGGGCAGCGGTCCGCCCAGCGCGGCGCGCTGGGGCTGGCCCACGCCGATGGCCAGCACCCTTTGCGCGCCCAGGTGCACGGCCGGCGCCAGTGGCGACATCTGGCGCATCGAGCCATCGCCAAAAAAGTCCATACGCCCGTCCACCCACAGCGGCGTGGCCGGAAAGATGAAGGGAATTGCGCTGGAGGCCATCAGGTGTTCGATCGTGATGGGCTGCTGCTCGGCGCGCCGACCCGGTCGGCTCCAGGCGATTGGCTGCTGGTCGCGGGTCTGGCAGAAGGTCCAGTGCTCCCCGCTGGTGTAACTCGACGCAGTGACCGCCAGGGCCTGGAGCACGCCGCTGTGCAAGGCCTGGTCAATCGCCGGCAGGGCAATCGCCTGGTGCAGGGTGTGCGCCAGCGCCAGGCTGTCCATGGCTGCGCCTTGCCGGCGCGCCGAGAGCACCAGGCCGAGTGCGGTGGCCCAGCGGCTCAAGCGTGCCAGCGGCGTGTGTGGCAGGCGGTACACCGCTTCGGTACGGATGCCTTGCCAGAAGGCGGCCAGCGCCTGCAGCCCGGCCAGCCCCTGCGCAGCCTGGCTGGCCAGAAAGGTGGCGTTGAGCGCGCCGGCCGAAGTGCCCACCAGCACGCCAAAGGGAAATCGCCGATGCCCCCGCTGTGTCAGCAGCTCGCCCAGGGCTTGCAGGGCGCCTGCCTGGTAAGCCGTGCGCGCGCCACCGCCCATCAGCACCAGACCGGTGCCTGCGGGGGTGGCAAGTGGGGCGGGGGCGCTGAGCGAATCGAGGTGCAAGGCGATAGGAGGGCGAGGCGCTCACAAGGGGCACAAGGGTAACAAGGGACAAGATGCACAGGCCGGCAGCCCCCGGCACACCAGCCAGTGAGGCTGCAGACGGGGGAGGGTCATGCCTGCAGCCTTGCGCACGATAGCAGCCCGAACCCCGGGTGCCAAGCGGAAACCCGGTACCCAAGGGGTTTCTGGCTGGCCTTGCATTTCAGGCCTGGGGCGCGCATAGTGGGGTTGCCGGCCCTGCCAGGGCGGCAGGACCCTTCAGCAACGGAGGGCGTCAAGACCAGCACCAGGAGGCGAGATTCTATGAATTTGACCATCAGCGGACACCACCTCGAAGTCACCCCGGCTTTGCGCAGTTATGTGACTGGCAAGCTCGACCGCATTACCCGGCATTTTGATCAGGTGGTCGATGTCAAGGTCCTGTTGACCGTGGAAAAGCAAAAGGAGAAAGACAAGCGCCAGCGCGCCGAGTGCAATATCCATGTCAAGGGCAGCGACCTCTTTGCCGAGAGCGCCCATGAAGACCTGTACGCGGCGGTCGACGAACTCATGGACAAGCTCGACCGCCAGGTGGTACGCCACAAGGACCGCATGACCGATCACCATGCCGATGCCCCCAAGCGCATGATGTGATGAGGCATGGCGGGCCATGCACCGGGCTGCCCTTGGCAGCCCTTTTTTGCGGCACTGGGTTTTTTGATCTGTCCCTGATTTTTAGTGAAAACCCGGTCAACCGGTGCATAATCCGCCACTCACCATGAACCGACTCGCCGCCATCCTGCCTGCAGCCCAAGTGCTTGTTGGGGTTGATGCCACCAGCAAGAAACGCGCTTTTGAAGAAGCCGGACTGCTCTTCGAGAGCCTGCACGGCCTCTCGCGTGCCCTGGTCACCGACAGCCTGTTTGCCCGTGAACGTCTGGGCTCGACCGGTCTGGGCCATGGCGTGGCCATTCCGCACGGCCGTATCAAGGGCCTCAAGGCCCCGATGGCGGCTGTCTTTCAGCTGGCCCAGCCGATCGGCTTTGATGCGCCGGACGAGCAGCCGGTCAATCTGCTGATCTTCCTGCTGGTGCCCGAAGCCGCGACCCAAAAGCACCTGGAAATCCTCTCCGAAATCGCCGAACTGCTCAGTGATGGCGCGCTGCGCGAGCGCATCAAGGCCAGCGCCAGCAGCGAAGTGCTGCACCAGCAGATCGCGCAGTGGCATTCGGCGCACATGGCCTGAACAGGCCCGCTCCCGTCGGCGCACGCGCATGAAGCCCACCGTCGTCAGTGCCGACGTTCTCTTTGAAGACCACCGCGCCAAGCTCAAGTGGCAGTGGCTCGCCGGCCTGGGGGCCTCCGAACGCCGCTTTGACGAAGTCGCGGTGCGCCAGGCCCGCTCGGGCGCTGATCTGGTGGGCTACCTCAACTACATCCATCCCTACAGGGTGCAAATTCTCGGTGAGCGCGAGGTGGCCTATCTGAGCAACGGCCTCGCGGACGATTGCGCGCGCCGGATTGCCCGTATCGTCACGCTGGAGCCGCCGGTGCTGGTGCTGGCCGATGGCCAGACCGCGCCCGATGCCCTGCTTTCGATGTGCGAGCGGGCCCAGATCCCGATGTTTGCCACGCAGGAGTCCTCGGCTTTTGTCATCGACGTGCTGCGGGCCTACCTGTCCAAACACTTTGCCGACCGCACCACCATGCACGGGGTGTTCATGGACATCCTGGGGCTGGGCGTGCTGATCACGGGCGAGTCCGGCCTGGGCAAGAGCGAACTGGGACTGGAGCTGATCTCGCGCGGCAATGGTCTGGTGGCCGACGATGCGGTCGACCTGTTTCGCATCAACCAGACCACCATCGAAGGCCGCTGCCCCGAGCTGCTGCAGAACCTGCTGGAAGTGCGCGGCATTGGCCTGCTGGACATCCGGGCCATCTTTGGCGAGACGGCGGTACGGCGCAAGATGCGCCTGCAGCTGATCGTGCACCTGGTGCGCAAGGAAACCCTCGAGCGCGACTACGAGCGCCTGCCCACCGAACCGTTGCGCCAGGAGGTGCTGGGCATCGGCGTGCGCAAGGTGGTGATCCAGGTGGTGGCTGGCCGCAACATTGCCGTGCTCGTGGAGGCTGCGGTGCGCAACACCATCCTGCAGATGCGCGGCATCGACACCTACGCCGAGTTCATCGAACGCCAGCGCCGCGCCATGGGCTGAACGACGGCATTTCACGCGTACCCCCGCCGTGCTGCTGATCCTCACCACTGTCGGCACCGAAGCCGAGGCCCGCACCATCGCCCGCACCCTGGTCGAAGAGCATCTTTGCGTCTGCGCGCAGATCGACCGCATCGAGAGCGTCTACCGCTGGGAAGGGCAGGTGTGCCAGGAGGCTGAATGGCGGCTGTGGCTCAAGACGGCAGCGGACCGCGCGGCGCCGTTGCAGACGCGCCTGCGCGAGTTGCACCCTTACACCTTGCCAGCCATTTACACCCTGCAGCCCGAGGCGGTGTCGCCGGCCTTTGCCCAATGGGTGCACGACGAGAGCCGATGACGCCACGGCCTGGCCATGCCTTGCTGGCCATGCTGGCGGTGCAGGTGCTGGCCAGCATGACCCTGACCAGCGCCTCGGTGCTGGCACCGGTGGTGGCGCCCAGCCTGGGGCTTGCGCCCGAGCGCATTGGCTGGTTCGTCGGCCTGGCTTACTTGCTGGCCATGCTCTCGGGGTTGCGTTGCGGTGTGTGGGTGGCACGGCTGGGTGGCGTGCGGGTCAGCCAGCTCGCCCTGCTGATCTGCGCGGCCGGGCTCTTGCTCGCTTGCTGGGTGCCGCCGGCCGGGCTCATGCTGGCGGCCCTGCTGATCGGCGTGGGCTATGGCCTGGCCAACCCGGCTGCAGCCGAGGTGCTGGCCCAGCATGCGCCCCGCGGTGCCCCGGGGCTGTTTTTTTCGATCAAGCAGGCCGGTGTGCCGCTGGGCGTGGCCTTGTGCGGGCTGCTCATGCCGCTGGGGCTGAGCCTGCTGGGCTGGCGCTGGACGGTGGCGCTCACCGCCCTGGCGGCCCTGCTGGCAGCACTGGTGCTGCAGCACAGCCAGCGCGCGCTGCAAGCCCCACAGGCTGCACGCAAGGTGGTGGCCGTTTCCTGGTTGACGCCCTTGCGTCAGGTCTGGGCGGCGCGTGAGTTGCGGCTGCTGAGCCTGGTCTCCTGCAGCTTCGCATTGACGCAGCAGGTGTTCATCACCTACGTGGTGGCGCTGCTGCACCTGCAGGGCGGCCTGTCGCTGGCGGCCGCGGCGGGCATTCTGTCGGCTTCGCAGGGGGTGAGCATCCTGGCCCGTGTGGGCCTGGGGCATGCGGCCGACCGCTGGATGGCGCCGAACCGGCTGCTGGGCCTGCTGGGCATGGGCATGGCCGCCAGCGTGGTCTTGCTGGCCTGGAGCGGCAGCGCGGGCCTGTGGGGCGCGGCCCTGCTGGCCGCCATGGCCTGCGGCGCCACCGCCATGGGCTGGAATGGCGTCTTCTACGCCGCGCTGATCCATACCGTGCCGCGCGAGTCGCTGGCCGCCCTGACCGGTGCAACCCAGTTCTTCACCTTTCTGGGCGGCATGCTCGGGCCCTTCGCCTTTGGCCAGCTGGTGCATGCCGGCGCCAGCCATGCCAGCGTCTATACCGCCCTGGCGCTGGCGCCGGCGCTGGTGGGGGCGCTGGTCTGGCGCGTGGCGCAGCGCACGGCGCAAGTTCGGTGACGGCGGCAGCATAGGGCCGGTCTGGGCGCGACTGGCGTCCGGTACGGCACGACACTTTGGCGGAGGTGATGCATGCGCGGCAATGTCCATACCTTGACGGATCTGTTCAGGCAGCTTGGGTTGCCAGCCGACCCGACGTCCATCGCGGCCTTCATTGCGCGCCACCAGGGCGCTTGCCGCGATGGCCCGCTGTGCCTCGCCCCGATCTGGAACGAGAGCCAGAGAGCCTTTCTGGAGGAAGCGGTTGCCCAGGACGCTGACTGGGCCTTGCCGGCCGAAGCCCTGACCAGCCTGCTGCGGCAATCACCGGCGGGATGATCAGCGCCCGCGCTGCGGGTGTACCGCCTGCGCCACTTCGATCTGTTGGGCGTGCTATTGGTTGCTGTTGGCTGCTGTTGGCTGCTGTTGGCGCGTGACCAGAGACCGCCACGCTTGGCTGGCGATGAGGTCAAAGCGGTCATCGCCAGGCGCGTAGCAACGTGGCGATCTTCAATCAGTGCGGCTGCGCCACCACCAGACGCAGCCCGAACGCCACGAAAACGCCACCCGTGATGCGGTCCAGCGCCGTCTGCACGCGCGGGCGGGCCAGCCAGCGCTGCAGCGGGCGTGCAGCGGCGATCAGCAGCACAAACCACAGCAAAGACAGCCCCACATGGATGCCCGCCAGAGCAAAGATGTAGGGCCCGGCCGGCACCTCGCTCACCACAAACTGCGGCAGCAGCGTGACGTAGAACACGCCGACCTTGGGGTTGAGCACATTGGTCAGAAAGCCGGTCCAGAACGCCGAGCCGTGGGCTGGCGTGGGGGCCTCGGCCGTGCTGGTCGTTGGGGTCAGGTCCGTGCCCGAG
>Ga0255182_1000905_pt1 | contig 17118 bp, 16 predicted proteins | sample Atl_UVDOM_RepA_8_FD_188420 | JGI IMG/M metagenome (GOLD analysis project Ga0255182, IMG submission 188420) | Freshwater microbial communities from Altamaha River, Georgia, United States - Atl_UVDOM_RepA_8d | ecosystem: Environmental > Aquatic > Freshwater > River | place: USA: Georgia...
GTGGCAGGGGCGAGTTCCCTCGATTCGCCGTGCCCTCCGAGTCCTCCGGGGTGAAAATCCGGCTTCCCGTGTCGCGGAAATGCCTGGTTGGACCACGGAGACGGCGCTTGGCAGGAAAAAATGTGACTAAGAGACAGCCCGCCCCGGGAGAGGAGAAGAAGCGCTAGCGGCGCAGAAACGTCTCGATTCGCCCGCGCAGCGGTTCTTCGAACGGCACGGACTTGCGGGTCTCGAGGGACATCTGCACGACGGTGATGCGCGCCCGCGCGCGCAGTTCCTCGCCGTCGCGGGCTTCGCCTTCGAGTTCGAGCGAGGCCTTGCCGAGACGCACCGGTTCAATCCGGAACGTCACGACGTCGCCGAGCTTCGCCTGGCTGAAGAACTCGCATTCGGCCTTGACCGCCGGCACCCCGAGGCGGGCGGTGCGGATGTACTCGCCGTAGTTGGTGTCCAGCGCCTCGCCGAACCAGTCTTCCATCAGTTCGTGGAACAGCACGAAGTACTGCGGGTAGAAGATGATCGCGGCGGGGTCGCAGTGATTGAACCGGATCAGCTTGTCACGTTCGAACCACATCGCCCGGCTCTCCTGCGGCCTGTTGTCGTACGAGTTCGGCGAGGCAGTCCGGGCAGTAACAGCCGGCGGTGGCCTCGATGCGGGTCAGGTCAAGCGGCGGCAGTGCCTGGCACCAGCACGAAGACAGCCGGGCACCGCAGCCGAAGGTCGTGCCGCAGCGCGCGCAGCGCGTCGGGCTTGGGCCCGTCCCGTCGCCTGTCGCCCGGGGCGCGTCGCTCACGGCGGCGGCAGCCGGCCGAAGTCGTCGATCATGAAGCTAGCCTCGGCGCTCGCGACGACGCTGCCGTCGTCGACCCGCGTGGCGCTCGACTCCAGCACCACGAGCCGACCCTTGCGCTGCTTGAGCCTGCTGCCCAGCACGACCTCGGTCCCCACCGGCAGGGGCTGGCGATAGCGGATTTCGCACTTCGCGGTGAAGCCGCGCGCGCCCTGCAGGAAGAGCCAGTTCGCCATGACGTCGTCGAGCAGGCTGTAGACGATGCCGCCGTGGGTCACGTTGTCGAAGCCGGCGTGGTTCGCGCCCGGCGTGAAGCGGCCATGGCAGGCGTCGCCGTCGAGCGTGAACGCGACCTTAAGGCCTATCGGGTTGTGCGTGCCGCAGACGAAACAGTTGTCGGCGTCACCGCGCGCGCGTTCGCTCATGTCACACCATGTCCGGGTAGCGGTTGGGAATGTCGAGATCGACGGCATTCGCAAGCCCGGGCAGGCGCAGCGCGTGGGCGTCGATCTCGATCCTGTCCTCGTCGATGAGGGCGTCGCCGAAGCGGTAGATCGGCTTGATCGGTCCGCGGCAGCAGGCCTCGTCCCAGGCCGCGGCGGCTTCGCGCGCGGCTTCGGTGCGGCCGAGGTAAGCCTTGTACGCGGCGGTGCCGTGGCGCTTCTCGATCATGCGCGCGGCGATTTGTGGCGAGAGCACGACGCCCGTCGCGTTGTTGCCGCCGAAGCCCTTCGAGTTCAGGAAGCCGATCGTCGCGCGTTCGCCCAGCTCGAGATCCTTCAGGGTGATGTCCAGGCGCTCGCGGTGCACGTCGTCGGCGATGGCCGGCGTGGTCTTGATGCCCGGCAGGATGCCGTGGTGAAAGACGCCCAGCGTGTTGATCATCTGGTCCGCGCTGGCCGGCGCGAGCGAGTGGCCGACGAAGGCCTTCAGCGCCGTGACCGGCCAGGCGTGGATGCCGAAGGCCTTCGCCACCTCGTCGAAGATCTTCGACTCGGTGACGCGATTCTGCGGCGTGCTGGAGCCGTGGGCCTGAATGAAGCTGCGGTGACGGACGGCGTCGTCGCCGAGCAGGCTGCGCATCGCGGCGACGGCCTTAGCGAGCGTGATGTAGTTGCCCGGGCCGGGGGAGGAGATACTTTTCTTGTAGCCATCGGCGTTGACGAACACTTCCGGCACTGCGCCGTGGATTTCCGCGCCGAGCTCCAGCGCGAGCGCGTCGTCGCACAGCACGATGTACTGGCCCGACTCGCCGAGCACGAAACCGCAGTTCTCGCCGAAGGGCCGGCTCGCGCGCCGCCAGTCCGGCACGCTCGCGCCGTCGAGCTTGGCCACCGCGTCGTCGGTCGCCAGCGCGCTCATCGCGTTGTAGCCCTCGATGACCTCGGGCACCAGCGGCGCCTCGGAATTGCCGACCACGGCGAGCCGCCGGCGGCCGGACTGGATGTCCTCGACCGCGAGCCTGAGGTTGTACAGGAAGCTCGCGCAGGCGCCGGCAATCGCGCCGGTGCAGCCCACGTTGCCGAGCACGTAGGCGTTCACGAAATCCGCCGGCATGGTGTTCAGGCCGAGCGGCAGTTGCTTGGAGCTGACGCGGCCGCCGCGCAGGCGGGCCTGCAGCATGCCGCCGGTGCCGTGCTGGTCGAGCTGCGCCATGGCGCTGGCGGCGTACACGGAAATCTCGTCGGGCCGCAGTTTCGCGATGATGGTCTCCCAGTCGATGCCGATCGACTTCACCGCATCCGACGCGGCGACGATCGTCATCTGCAGGCCGCGCGGGTGGAAGCGCGACGGGTAGAGCGCGGCCGGGTCGAAGCCGGTCGGCAGCTGGCCGGCCGACTGCACCGGCAGCTTGCGGTGGGATTCGATGCGCACCTCGGCGGGCGCCGAGATCTCGATGTGCGTGAGACCGTCGGCGCTGCCGACGACGCGCCAGCCCGCGGGCAGCGGGTCCGGCAGCTCGCTGGTGCGGGTCGAGAACGTGGTCGGCCGGCCCGCGTCCGGGCCGATCTCGAAATTGAGCTGCACCGACATCCGGTCGGCGTCGAAATACTGGGGCTCGAGGCGGCGGATCAGGGTCTGGTCCAGCACCTGCCGGCGGAAGCGTGGCGCGACGTCCGCTGCGTCGAGGCGCGCGCCGTCGGGGGTGACGTAGGCGGTGCCGTCGTGCTTCACGAGGCCCATCATCGCCGCCAGGGCGCGGATGGTGTGGTCCTGCGCGGCGGCAGGCAGGCTCTCCAGCACGGTCCGGCGATACGCGTGGAAGCCCGACGAGCGGCCTGCCGAGCTGATCCCCCCGAAGCCGATGATCACTGGCAGGTTGGTCATGGGTACTCCGATAGAAGCGGTTGGTGATGGCGTGAAGTTTAAGGGGCGCGATACGCGGTGCGCTCGGTATTTCCGCCAAGATATTGGCCATTTGCGCCAGAGACGCTAGAGTCTGCGTCCCTATCCGGAGGCATCCCGATGCGTCTCGCCTTCGTCCTCACCGGCCAGATGCTCGCCGCCAGCAGCCTGCTGCCGATCGAAATGTGGCAGGCGGCTGCCGAGACGGTCGGCGGTCGGCGCCGGGGCCGGGCGCCGCTCGAAACCGTCACGGTTTCGGTCGACGGCGCGGCCGTGCCGACGCAGGCGGGGTTGCGGCTCGCGCCGCAGGCGTCCATCGCCGACGCCGGCGACTTCGACGTCGTCTACCTGCCCGCGCTGTGGCGCAACCCCCGCCCGCAGGTCGTGAGGAATCGCGCGCTGCTGCCGTGGCTGCAGGCGCAGGCCGCGCAGGGTGCGACGATCGCCGCAGTCGGCACCGGCTGCTGCTTCCTCGCTGAAGCCGGCATGCTCGACGACAAGGCAGCGACCACCCACTGGCACTACTTCGATCGCTTCGCGCGCGATTACCCGGCGGTGCGCCTCAAACGGCAGTACTTCATCACCCAGGCCGGCTCGCTGTACTGCGCCGGCAGCGTCAACGCGCTCGCCGACGTCACCGTCCATCTCATCGAGCAATTCTTCGGTCGCGAGGTCGCGAGCCACGTCGAGCGCAACTTCTCGCACGAGATCCGCCGCCCCTACGACCAGTACCGCTACCTCGAAGGCGACGAGCTGCAGCACGCGGACGAATCGATCCTGGCCATCCAGTGGCGCATGCAGCGCGACCTCGCCGCGCCGCTGCGCATGACCGATCTCGCGCGCGAAGCCGGCATGAGCCCGCGCACGCTCGACCGCCGCTTCCGTGAAGCCACGGGACTCTCGCCGCTCGCCTACCTGCAGGGTCTACGCATCGCCGCGGCGAAGCAGATGCTCGAGGCGACGAACCTGACCGTCGCCGAGGTGGCGTTCCGTGTGGGCTGGCTCGACCAGGGCCATTTCGCCCGCGTGTTCACCCGCGCGATGACGGTGGGGCCGGCCGAATATCGCCGCACGGTGCGGGCGAAGGTGTTCACGCTGCGGTGAACCTTCCGGCTTCACCTGTCCCGCGTGCGGGAGAGGTGAAGTTGGCTGCCGGTGCATTAACATGTCGGTCCTGACAACGGAGTACCCTGCATGAGCGGACCGCGCTATCTCGGCTTCGACACCCTGAGCCTGCATGCAGGCCAGCGGCCCGACCCCACGACGGGCAGCCGCGCCACCCCGATCTACCAGACCACCTCGTTCGTCTTCGACGACGCCGCGCGCGCCGCGGGACTGTTCTCGGTGGGGCGCGCCGGTTACGTGTACTCGCGCATCGCGAACCCGACCGTCAGCGTGCTCGAGGAGCGTCTCGCGGCGCTGGAAGGCGGGGTCGGCGCGGTCGCGACGGGCAGCGGCATGGCGGCGATCCACGTCGCTATCTCGACGCTCGTCGGGGCGGGTTCGCACGTCGTGTCCTCGCGCGCGCTCTACGGCGGTACGCACAACCTGCTGGCGTACACGCTGCCGCGCTTCGGCGTAGAGACCACTTTCGTCGACCCCCGCGACCCGCAGGCCTTCGCGCGCGCGATTCGCCCGGAGACGAAGCTCGTGTTCGCCGAAACCGTCGGCAACCCGCGCGGCGAAGTGCTGGACATCCCCGCGGTGGCGGCGATTGCGCACGCGGCCGGCGTGCCGCTCGTGATCGACGCGACGCTCACCACGCCGTGCCTGTTGAAACCCTTCGAGCACGGTGCGGACATCGTCGTGCACTCGCTGACGAAATTCATCGGCGGCCACGGCATCGCGATCGGCGGCGCGGTGGTCGACGCGGGGCGCTTCGACTGGGAAGGCTCGGGCCGCTTTCCGCAGCTGACCGAGCGCGACATGGGCCTGAACGAGCTCGATTTCGCCGAGGACTTCGGCCCGGCCGCGTACATCATGCGGGTGCGCCTCGAAGGCCTGCGCGACTTCGGTGCGACGCTGAGCCCGACCAACGCCTTCCACCTGCTGCAGGGGCTGGAGACCCTGCCGCTGCGCATGCGGCGCCACGTCGAGAATGCCCGTCACATCGCGGAGTTCCTCGGCGGCCAGCCGGCGGTGGAGCAGGTGACCTACGCGGGCCTGCCGAACCATCCGGACTACGCGCTCGCGCAGCGCCTGCTGCCGCAGGGCTGCGGCGCGGTGTTCAGCTTCGTGCTGAAGGGCGGGCGCGCGGCGGGCCGCAAGTTCATCGACGCGCTGCAGGTCTTCTCGCACCTCGCGAACGTCGGCGACGCGAAGTCGCTGGTGATCCACCCCGCCAGCACCACCCATGCGCGCCTCAGTGATGAAGCGCTCGCGAAGGCCGGGATCGAGGAAGGGCTCATCCGCCTGTCGATTGGTCTCGAGGACCCGCAGGACCTCGTCGACGACCTCACCCGCGCGCTCAACGTTTCGCAGAAATAGGCGGCAGCGAATGGACATCAGCTATCAAGGGGCCAACACCTACATCCAGACCGCCGGCTACGCGCTGGACCCGGCCAAACCCACGGTCTGTTTCGTTCACGGCGCGGGCATGGACCACGCTGTGTGGACGCTGTTCGTGCGTCACTTCTCGCGCAACGGCTACAACGCGATCGCACCGGACCTGCGCGGCCACGGCCGCTCCGGCGGCGACGCGCTGACGACGATCGAGGGCTGCGCCGGCTGGCTATTGGGCCTGTTCGATGCGCTGGGCGTGGGGCCGGTCGCCGTCGCCGGCCACAGCATGGGCTCGCTCGTCGCGCTGCAGGCGGCGGCCGACGGCGGCGAACGCGTGCGCGCGGTCGCGCTGCTCGGCTTCGGCTACCCGATGGCGGTCGGCGCGCCGCTGCTCGACGCCGCGCGGGCGAACGATCACGCGGCGGTCGACATGATGACGATCTGGGGTCACGACTTCGCGGCCCAGATCGGCGGTCACCAGGTGCCGGGCCTGTCGATCACCAACGTCACGAAGCGGCGCCTCGACGCCGCGCGGCCCGGCGTCATCCACGCCGATCTCAACGCCTGCCACACCTATACCGGCGGGGTCGACGCGGCGGCGAAGATCAAGTGTCCGGTGACGATGATCCTGGGCGACCGCGATCGCATGACGCCCGTGCGCGGCGCCCGCGAATTCGCGAAGCAGCTTGCCGGCTGCCGCGTGGAAGTCATTCCCGGCTGTGGCCACGGCATGATGGAAGAGAAGCCGGAGCAGACGCACTTGGCGCTGGTGAAGGCGCTCGCCTGACGCTTCTGTTGTCGGTGAGTCCGACCTCTTTTCGCCTCTCCCGGGGCGGGAAAGGCGAAGCTCAGTCATGCCGCGGAGAGACGCACGCGCTTCATGTCGGTTGCCGTGAACGGGGCTTCATCGAGCGACCGGCCACTCCTCACCTCTCCCGCTCCGGGAGAGGTCGACGCCGAAGGCGGCGGGAGAGGGTGGCCTGCGCCGGCGCTGCGCCCTGCGGACGCGACCCTCACCCGCGCTGCGCGCGGCCTCTCCCGGAGCGGGAGAGGCGAAGATCATTCAAGCCGCGGAGAGACGCACGTGCTTCATGTCGGTTGCCGTGAACGGGGCTTGATCGAGCGACCGGCCACTCTTCACCTCTCCCGCTCCGGGAGAGGTCGACGCCGAAGGCGGCGGGAGAGGGTGGCCTGCGCCGGCGCTGCACCCAGCGGACGCGACCCTCACCCGCGCTGCGCGCGGCCTCTCCCGGAGCGGGAGAGGCGAAGATCATTCAAGCCGCGGAGAGACGCACTGAACCTGCCCCCTCTGACCGGACGCCAAGAAGCGGGTTGATGGGCTAAGCGGCCATGCATGTCCGCGCATAGTGATCTGGCGACTGGTTTCCAAGCGCCGAGTGCCTGCGCGTTGGATTGTAGAAGCCGTGGATGTAGTTTGCGATCCCGCTGTGCGCGGCTGCTTTCGAAACATACACGGCGGTGACCTCCTCGTTCTTCAAGGTCGCGAAGAAGGACTCGGCCACCGCGTTGTCCCAGCAGTTGGCCTTGCGGCTCATGCTCGCGACGAAGCCCAGCATCGCAAGCGTGCGCTGGAAGTCACCGCTGGCGTACTGGCTGCCGCGATCGGAGTGGAACAACACGCCCCGGTGCGCTGGTGAACGCTGCCAGGCGTTGAGGAAGGCCTGTTCGACCAGCGTATCCGGCATGCGGTCGCTGAGGCTGTAGCCCAGCACCTGCCGTGTCTGGAGGCTCAACACGACCGCCAGATACAGCCAACCCTCGCGCGTGGCGATATAGGTGATGTCACTGACCCACGCTGGCGGGGTGCTGGTCACGTCGAACCGCCTGTCGAGCAGGTTCTCGGCGACCGGCCGGGCGTGCCTGCTGTCCGTGGTGCGCGGTCTGACACGGCCTTTGGATTTGCCACGCAGGCCTTCCTGGCGCATCAGCCGGGCGACGCGTTTAGGCCCGACGACATGACCCAACTCGCGCAGGTCGGCCACCAGGCGAGACCGGCCATAGGTGCCGCGGCTGTCGGTGTGGCACCGCTTGAGATCGCGACGGACGGCCGCTTCCTTGTCGGGCCCCGGCCGCACCTGACGACCAAGGTAATCATGGAAGCCCGAGCGGGAGACGCGGAGCAGCCGACATAAGACCGTCAGTGGAAACTGAGCCCGTTCACGTGCGACGAAGGCGTACCTCACTTGGACTCCTTGGCAAAGAACGCCGTCGCTTTTTTTAGGATTTCACGCTCCATCTTGAGCGTGGCGTTCTCGGCGCGCAGCTGGGCCAACTCGGCTTCGAGATCGCTGACGGGCTGGCGCGTGGGCGCGCTGAGTGGCTTGCCGGCACGGGCGGCGGTCAGCCAGTTGGCCAGCGTCTTGACTGACATATCAAGCTGTCGGGCAGCCTTGGCCGGGCCGATGGACTCGGCCAGGGCGACGGCCTGGGCCTTGAAGTCGTCGGTGAACTGACGACGGGGAATGCGTTGCATTTGAACCTCCTGGAAACGATGAAATTATCGCTTCCTGGCGTCCGTTTCAGCGGGACAGGTTCACACGCGCTTCATGTCGGTTGCCGTGAACGGGGCTTCATCGAGCGACCGGCCACTCTTCACCTCTCCCGTCCAGGGAGAGGTCGACGCCGAAGGCGGCGGGTGAGGGCGGCCTCAGCCCGGCTTGATCCCCATCGCCGAGTGGTCGTCGAGCCGCGCGAGCAGCATGTGCACGCCGTGCGCCGCGAGGTACTCGTCGATAGCCTTCTTCTGGCCGAGCCAGCGGAAGTAGTCGTCGATCAGGAAGACGCCGCCCGGTGCGAGCTTCGGCCAGAGGTATTCCATCTCGGCCTTCGTGGATTCGTACAGGTTGGTGTCGAGGCGCAGCAGCGCGATGCTCGTGCTGTCGTTGCCGGGCAGGGTGTCCTGCACGAAGCCCTCGACGAAGTGCAGGCGCTCCGCCGGGTAGCCGGTCAGTTCGAGGTTGCGCCTGACGTCCGGCAGCGGGTAGTTGTGCCAGGTGCACTCGCCGTCCTTCATCTTGCGCTCGTACTTGCGCTTCGCCGGCTTGCCGAAGACGCTCACGTCCTCGTCGGTCGGCATCGCCATGCCGCGGTAGGTGTCGTACAGGAAGATGCGGCGCTCGCGGCTGCCCAGTTCGAGCAGCGTGTAGGCCGCCGCCATCATGCTGCCGCCGGCGCCGACACCGCATTCGACGATGTCACCCGGGATCTTCGCCGCCTCGATGTAGCGGATGGCGTACTCGAGGTTCACGACGCGTTCCTGCGTCGTCATCGTGTACGGCACCACCTTGTCCCACAGCGTCTTCGTGAACGCCCCGAAATCCTGCGGGTATTTAGGCGGCAGTTCGCGCACGCCGCTCGGCGCCATCAGCTTGCGCCAGGCCTTGCCGCTTTCGCGGACGAGGTTCGTCCGCACGATGCCGAGCTGCGTCGTCAGTTCTTTCAGGAATCCCATCGCGGTCCGATCCGTTGTGCTGTGTCAGAATGACGGGCAGTCACGCGGCCCGTCCGGTTCAATTTCCAAGACCCATCGATGTCGAGCCTTGCCTTAACTTCGTCCGCGCGCGCGCTCGCGGCCCTGCTGGTGGTGCTGTCCTTCGCGCTGCTGTGCACGGAGCACGCGTTCCACTACTCGATTGCGTTGCTGATGCTGGGCGGCATCGCGGGCTTCGCGCGCGCCCCGCGCGCATTCCTCGCCGACCCCGCGTCGCGCGCGTTTTCCGCGGCATTCCTGTGCCTGTGGCTGCCGATGCTGGCGAGCCTGCCGGACGCCGTGAACCCGGCCCACGCGGGCAAGACCGTACTCGCCTACCTGCATTTCTGGCCCGCCGGCCTGTGCATCGTGCTGGCCTGCCGCGACCCGCGCCTGCGGCGCTGGCTGCTGGCGGGCGTCACCGGCGTGCTCGGGTTCTGGCTCGCCGACGCGCTGCTGCAACTCGTCACGGGGCGCGATCTCTTCGGGCATCCGCCCGCCGGCGACATTTTGACCGGCGCATTCTATCCCAAGCAGCGGCTCGGATTGGTTCTCGCGGTGCTGACCCCCGTGTATTTCCTCGGCGTGGCGTGGCTCGCGCGACGCCGGCCCCTGGCCTGGCTGCTGCTGCTGCCGCTGTTCCTCGTAATCCTGCTGTCACTCAAGCGCACCGCGTGGATCATGCTCGCCGCGTCGCTCGCAGGCCTCCTGTGGCTGGCCTGCGCGCGGCGACAGGGCGGGTTGTGCCGGGCGCTGCTCGGCCTGCTGCTCGCCTTGGCGCTGATGGTGGGCGGCGCGCTCGCCGTGGACCCCGCGCTGCGCCAGCGCGTCGTGGACACCGCGGGCCTCGTCAGCGGCGACTTCACGACGATGGACCGGGCGTCGTCCTACCGCCTGACCCTCTGGCGCACCGGCTGGCGCATCTTCGACGCGCATCGGGTCAACGGCGTCGGACCGCGCGGATATCGCTATGCCTATGCGGAGCACGCGCCGCCCGACGACTTCTGGTTGCTGCGCGGCGGCGGCCAGACCCACCCGCACCAGATGCTGCTCGAGGTCGCGGTCGAGACCGGCGTCATCGGCGTGACGGGTTACCTGGCCTTTCTCGCCCTGCTGTGGCGGCGCCTGCGACGGGCGGCCGACGAGACGCAGGCGGTGTGGGCCATCGCCGCGCTCGCGGCGGCGTTCCCCCTGAACGCACATCTCGCGCTGTACGGCTCGTACTGGTCGAGCATCGTCTGGCTGTTGACGGCCCTGGCCTTCACGTCACCGCGGGGACCCTCCACGGCACCCTGACGAAGTCGCCGTTCCGCGCGGCGGGGTCCGCGCTAGCCGGCGGGTTTCTTCCGCCTGTCCTTCCTCGCCTTCAAGGTCGAGCGCTCCTCGCTGAAGTGCATGCGGTCCGACTGCGCCGGCTGGTGGACGCAGCCCCAGGCGAGTTCCTCGTCCTGGTTGTAGCGCTTGCCGAGTTGCCAGGCGATCTGCGCGCGGGCGAGCTCGAGGCCCAGGTAGAACGCATGTGGCGCGTCGTTGTCGACGTCGAGCAATGGAAAGAGATCGTAAGGGTCTACCGCCGTGCGCAGTCCGTCGCGGTTGTAGACGTGGATGCCTTCGCTGGAGACCTGGATGCGGAAGTTCGGGTCCTTGATCTCGCGCGCGAAGGCGGCGATCTCGGCAGGCGTGTAGGGAAAGGGCTTGCGCTCGTGCAGCGCGAGCAGGCCTTCGTCGATATGTCGCGGCGGCATGTTGTCCTCGCGCGCCGCGTACATCACGCGCCGGGCGTGGGCGATTTCGCGCACGACGCTGCGGCAGTGGCCGCTGACCTCGGTCGTCAGCACTGCGGCCACGTTCAGCTCCGAGGCGATGCCCGTCAGCAGCGTGTTCACGCCGAGGGTGTCGGCGTGCGTGAGCTCGGTGAGGTTGCCGATGCCCATCATGATGGGCGCGTCGGGATAGCGCTGGCGCAGCTCGCGGTAGCGCAGCACCGAGTCCGTGAAACCGTGGTGTATGGGATCGAGGATCGGATCGGCGAAGTAGGGGCGCCCGCTTGCCGCGTAGCGCTCGATGGCGCGGCCGAGAGAGTCGAGATCGCGCGGGTCGCGCCCGATGAGGACCGGCGTCACCGGCGCCTCGTCCGCGATCCACAGTGTGTCCTCGGTCAGGCTGAAGAGGTAGTCGGCGCCGGCGCGCGCGCCCGCCAGCAGCTCGGCTTCCAGCAGCGAGTCGACGCTGACCCTGAAGCCGGCGTCCTTCAGCGCGCGCACCGTGTCAGCGAGCGCGGGAAAGGGCGTGTCGGGCAGGCAGCCGACGTCGATGACGTCCGCGCCGTCGCGGCGATAGGCCGCCGCGCGGGCGAGCACCGCGTCGATCGTAGACTGCGGCGCGTCGACGATCTCGGCGAAGATCAGCAGATCGTGGCGATCGAGTTCGCGTCGTGCGCGCTTGAGGCCGAAGTGCCGGGGCAGGTCCTTCAGCTCCTCGGGCCCGCGTTCGAAGGGCAGGCCGAAGGTAGCGGCGAGCTCGGCGAGGTCGCCGCGGCAGCGGCCGGGCAGCACCACGCGATCGAAGCCCGCCACGTCGTGCAGTCGCCGCTTGATGAAGTCGGTGGTCATCAGGGCCGCGACCGTGATGCCCAGCGTGCGCACCTCGTAGTCGAAGGCTCGCGGGGCGAGCTCCGAGAGCACGCGAGCGAGGCTCTTCTCCGCGAGCTTGCCGGTCAGGAAGAGGAGGCGTTCGCGGCTGGCACAGGCTGTCGTCATGGGGGCGATTCGCACGGGCGCGCGGCGCGCGTTGGCGCCGAATGGTACGTTGAATTAACCTGACCAACCAGCAGAGCACGCCGTGGAAAACACTCGCACATGAGCACTTCAACGCTGTATCCGCCGCTCGACCCTTTCGATGCGGGCTTCCTCGAAGTCTCGTCCCTGCATCGCGTGTATTACGAACAGAGCGGGAATCCGCGCGGCAAGCCGGTGCTGTTCGTCCACGGTGGTCCGGGCGGGGGCACCAATCCGCGCATGCGCTGCTTCTTCGATCCGGCGGCCTACCGCATCGTGCTGTTCGACCAGCGCGGCTGCGGCAGGTCGACGCCGCACGCCTGCCTCGAGGACAACACGACCTGGGCGCTGGTCAGCGACATGGAGCGCCTGCGCGCCCACCTCGGCATCGAACGCTGGCAGATCTTCGGGGGTTCCTGGGGCTCGACGCTCGCGCTCGCCTATGCGCAGACCCACCCCTCGCGCGTCACCGAACTGGTGCTGCGCGGCATCTTCACGCTGCGCCGCCAGGAGCTCGAATGGTTCTACCAGCACGGTGCGAGCGCGCTGTTCCCGGAGGCCTGGGAGCGTTACGTCGCGGTCATCCCCGAGGCGGAGCGCGGCGACATGATCGCCGCCTACCATCGCCGACTCACCGGCGATGACCCGGCGGTGCGCCTCGCCGCCGCCAAGGCCTGGAGCGTGTGGGAGGGCAGCACCAGCAACCTGCTCGTCAACGAGCAGCAGGTGCAGACCTTCGACGCCGACGAGTTCGCGCTCGCCTTTGCGCGCATCGAGTGCCATTACTTCGTGAACCGCGGCTTCTTCCGCAGCGACACCCAGCTGCTCGACGACGCGCACCTCATCCGCCACATCCCGGGCGTGATCGTCCAGGGCCGCTACGACGTCGTCTGTCCGATGGATACCGCCTGGCAGCTGCACCGGCGCTGGCCGGAGGCGCAGTTCGTCGTCGTGCCTGACGCGGGGCATGCGGCCTTCGAACCCGGCATCGCCGCGGCGCTCGTCGCGGCGACGGACGGCTTCAGGTAGGCGTGGTGGCCTCCTGCGGTTTCCTCCATTCGAGGTAGATAACTGCCAGCGCGGTGATCCGCGAAGACGAGCCGGGCCGGTCTGCTCGCGCGGGCGGACTTGCCGCCACACCACAGCACGGCCCGTTGCCAATCAGCGCATTAGCCTCGCGAGCAGTGGCCTGTGGCGGGAATGCATCACGCAACAGCCTTTTAAAACAACAGCTTGAGATTGTCTCAGGCTGTCTCCGAGCCTTGCCGGCGTCGCGGCCCTGGACTAGCTTTGAACTGTCACATCGTCACAGCAACGAAAGGGGCTCCGATGTTCGAATTCGACCAAGAGGCGGTTGACGCCTTGCTGGTGGACAGTGCAAAGTTTCGCCGGCTCTACGACAAGTACGGCGCGTTGAAGTCGAAAGTCCACGGCATCCACGCAAAGGAAGTCACGCTGGACCCGTTCGACCTTGAAACCCTGAAAAAGGAAAAGCTGCATCTGAAAGATCAGATGGCGGTGATGATCAAGGATTACAAACAGGTCCACGCATAAGAGTCCCCAACGAAAACGACAACACCACAAATTGCAATGCCCAGCGCCGGCTGGACCTCCCGTCCAGCCGGTTTCTTTTTGAGGCCCTCGCGGCCGTCCCGCATCCCCTTTCCAGCGTAAGCATCCGGTTTGCGCGAAGTCCCCCAAAACCACAACAATACGGGTCTTCAAGAATTCCAACCGGACGTGCCCGATGAAGCCAGAATTCCTGCAGGTAAGCGTCGAAGACGGCCTGCTGCGCGTGTTGATCAATCGCCCGGAAAAGCGCAACGCCCTGTCCAAGGCCGTGCTCGACGAGATCGGCGCCGTGTTCAAGGCGCACGCACACGACGACAGCCTCGTGGCCGCGACGATCATGGGGGCCGGCGAGCGCTGCTTCGCGGCGGGCGGCGACCTCAAGGAGTTCGACGGCCTGCGCAGCCGCGATGCCGTGGCGGACATGACCCTGGGCGCGAGCGCCGCGCTGGACGCCATTCGCGACTTCCCGGTACCGGTCATCGCGCTGCTGAACGGTGACGCCCTCGGGGGTGGCGCCGAGCTCGCCGTGGCCTGTGACATGCGGGTCTTCGCGAGCCACAGCCGCATGGCCTTCGTGCAGGGCACGCTGTGCATCTCCCCCGCGTGGGGCGGCGGCGCAGATCTCGTGCGCCTGGTCGGTGGCTCCCGAGCGCTGCGCCTGCTGTCCACCGCGGAACTGCTCGACGGGCCGGCCGCGCTGGCGCTGGGCCTGGCCGACGCGGTCGCCGACAAGGACGTCCCATTCGCCGACTACACGGCGAAGTTCCTCAAGCCCATCGCGGCGCGCAAGCCGCAGGTCATGCGCGCGTTCAAGGCGCTCGTCGCCGCGGCGCGCAACAACCCCGATCGCGCGACCCTGCGCGCGCTCGAAACCGAATCGCTGATAAGCACCTGGCTGCACCAGGATCACTGGGACGCAGCCGAGCAGGTACTCGCACGCATTGTCGGAGCAGCCAGATGAACGCACCCGAGAATCTCGGCAACGAGCCGTCACAGGACAATTTCAAGACGCCGTCGGGCATCGAAGTGCCCGAGGTCGTCACGCCCGCGATGATGGACCCCGCGCGCGTCGGCGAACCGGGCAAGTTTCCGTTCACGCGCGGCATTTTCGACAACGGCTATCGCGGCCGCCTGTGGACTTTCCGCCAGTATTCGGGTTTCGGCTCGGCGGAGGAAACGAACGAACGCTACAAGTTCCTGATCGCGCAGGGCCAGACCGGCCTGTCCGTCGCGCTCGACCTCCCCACGCAATGCGGCTACGACCCGACGGACTCGATGGCCGCCGCCGAGGTCGGCAAGGTCGGCGTGTCCCTCGCGACGCTCGCCGACGCCGAAATCCTGTTCGACGGGCTCGACCTCTCGAAGCTGTCGACTTCGTTCACTATCAACGGCACGGCCGCGATCATCTACGCGATGTACCTCGCGGCCGCCGACAAGCGCGGCATTCCGCGCGCGAAGCTGACTGGCACGATCCAGAACGACATCCTCAAGGAGTACGTCGCGCGCGGCACCTGGATTTTCCCGGTGCGCCCGTCGATGCGCCTCATCGCCGACTCCATCCTCTACTCGAACGAGCAGACGCCGCGCTTCAACCCGATTTCGATTGCCGGGGCGCACGTGCGCGACGCCGGCTGCACGGCGGTCGAGGAAATCGCCTACACGCTCGCCAACGCCTTCGCCTACGTCGACGCGCTCGTCGCGCGTGGCGCGGATCCGAACGCCTTCGCCAAGCGCCTGTCCTTCTTCTTCTACGTGCACATGGATTTCTTCGAGGAAATCTGCAAGTTCCGCGCCGCGCGGCGCTACTGGGCACGCCAGCTGAAGGAGCGCTACGGCGTCACCGACGAGAAGGCCCTGATGTTCCGCTTCGGCGTGGTCTGCGGCGGCTCCTCGCTGACCGCGCAGCAGCCGTTCAACAACATCGTGCGCGTCGGCATCGAGAACATGGCCGCCGTGCTCGGCGGCGCGCAGTCCATCTTCACCGCCGCCTACGACGAAGCCTTCCAGATCCCCACCGAGACCAGCGCCGAAATCGCGCTGCGCACGCAGCAGATCGTCGCCTACGAGAGCGGCATCGCGCGCACCGTCGACCCGCTTGGCGGCAGCTACTACGTCGAGTGGCTGACCGACCGCATGGAAGAGGAGATGGAGAAGGTCATCAGGGAAATCGACGAGTACGGCGGCACCGTGCAGGCGATCGAGGACGGTTACCTGCAGAGCCGCATCGCGCACCGCGCGCTCGAGCGCAAGCTCGACACCGACAAGGGCGATCGCGTGGTCGTCGGTGAGAACTACTTCCGCCACGCGGAAGGCGCGACCGACTTCGGCGAGGTCTTCCGCATGGATCCGGACGTCAGCCGCAAGGTCATCGAGCGCTTCCAGCGCGTGAAGGAAACCCGCGACCAGGCGGCGGTGGCGCGCACGCTCGCGGCGCTGCGCGCGGCCGCGGTGAAGGACGATGAGAACCTGATGCCCTACATCGTCGACTGCTGCCATGCCTATGCCAGCGTCGGCGAAATCGTCGACACGCTGAAGCAGGAATGGGGCGAATTCCAGGAACCGGTGCGGCTGTGAGCCGCCCGCTTGAAAGAGGTATGAGATGAGTCTCGCCGGCAAACGAATCCTGATTGCGAAGCCCGGCCTCGACGGCCACGACGTGGGCGCCAAGGTCATCGCGCTGGCGCTCCGCGACGCGGGCGCCGAGGTCATTTACACGGGCCTGCGCAAGTCGCCCGATTACATCGCCCGCGTCGCGGTGGAAGAAGACGTGGACGCAGTGGGCCTGTCGATCCTCTCCGGCAGCCACGTGGAACTGGTGCGCGAAACCGCGCGCTGCCTCGAGGAAGCGAAGGCGGGGAACATCAAGCTCTTCGTCGGCGGCACGATTCCCCACGAGGACAACCCCGCACTGACCGCGGCCGGCGCGGCCGGCATCTTCAATTCGAGCCAGCGCATCGATGACGTCATCGCCGAGCTGGCGCGTGTCCTCGACGCCGGCTGAGTCGATGCTGAGTTCGGACCAGCGCCGGGAACTGGCGCGGGAGATCTCGCGCCTCGCGAGTGCCGATGTCGGCACGATGCTCGCCACCCAGGGCGTGGTGGCGGACAAGTCCGCGCGGCGCATCGGCTTCACCGGGCCGCCGGGCGTCGGCAAGAGCACGCTGGTCGGCTCGCTGGTGGCAAGGCGCGCAGCGCGTGGGGCCAGCGTCGCGGTGCTGGCGATCGACCCCGCGAGCCCCTACAGCAAGGGCGCGATCCTGGGCGATCGCATCCGCATGGACCGCGCGTCCGACCACGAGCGGGTCTTCATGCGCTCGGTGTCGAGCCGCGACTCGGCCGACGGCATGTGCAACAACGTCGCCGACATCCTGACGACGCTCGAGGCCCGCGGCTTTGACGAGGTCGTCCTCGAAACGGTGGGCGTGGGCCAGGCGGAGCACGCGGTGAAGGCGCTCGTCGACACGGTGGTGCTGCTGATGCAGCCCGAAACCGGCGACGCGATCCAGGCCCTGAAGGCCGGCATCCTCGAGGTCGCCGACATCGTCGTCATCTCCAAGAGCGACCTGCCGGGCGCCGAACGCATGCGCGCGAACCTCGCGTCCACCCTGCGCTTCGGCGCGCAGCGCACAGTCGGCTGGAC
>Ga0255182_1000909_pt1 | contig 17087 bp, 14 predicted proteins | sample Atl_UVDOM_RepA_8_FD_188420 | JGI IMG/M metagenome (GOLD analysis project Ga0255182, IMG submission 188420) | Freshwater microbial communities from Altamaha River, Georgia, United States - Atl_UVDOM_RepA_8d | ecosystem: Environmental > Aquatic > Freshwater > River | place: USA: Georgia...
CCGCCCACAAGCTCTGCACCGAGGGCAAGAGCCTGTTGCCGATCGGCATGACTGCAGTGGAAGGTGAATTCTCGCGAGGCGACGTGATCGCCATTCGCGACACGCAAGGCGCTGAAATTGCACGCGGCCTGGCCAATTACGCGGCGGCCGAAGCCCGTCTGCTCTGTCGCAAACCTTCGCATGAGTTTGAAGCACTGCTGGGCTACACCGCCGAGCCCGAGATGGTCCACCGCGACAACATGATCGTCACCAGCCGCTGAGGCTGGCGATTGGGCTGGGCTTCAGCCCTGCGGGTTCGGATCGAAGCTGGCGCCGGGGGGCAGTTCCAGATGGGCGGGCCGGCTGGGCACATGGCCCTCGGGCACCGGGGCCTGGCTGCGCGGACGCGGTCCGCCGCTGCGCAAAAAGCGGTTTGGCCGGTCGTGCCGCGGCAGAAAACGCGCCAGCTCGGTCAGCGCCATTTCGTAGACGCCGCGTTTGAACTCCACCACCACGTCCAGCGGCACCCAGTAATCGTTCCAGCGCCAGGCGTCAAACTCCGGATGGTCGGTGGCACGCAGGTTCAGGTGATGGTCCTGGGCCAGCAGTTGCAGCAGGTACCAGATCTGTTTCTGGCCCTTGTAGAAGCCGCGGGCATCGCGGCGGATGTAGCGGTCCGGCACTTCATAGCGCAACCAGTCGCGGGTACGGGCCACGATGCGCACGTGTTCGGGCTTGAGTCCGACCTCTTCGTGCAGTTCCCGGTACATGGCCTGCTCAGGGCTTTCGCCCCGGTCGATGCCGCCTTGCGGAAACTGCCAGCTGTGGGTGCGGATGCGCTTGCCCCAGAACACCTGGTTTCTCTGGTTGAGCAGAATGATGCCGACGTTGGGCCTGAAGCCTTCCCGATCCAGCATAATCAACCCCAAATTTTTCAAATTGCGTTCATTATGCACGGCCACCCCGTTGGAGGCCAAGCGAGCGCGACAATCCCTCGCCCCGAGTCCATGAAAGCCTCCCGATTCCTCATCTCCACCCTCAAGGAAGCCCCCGCTGACGCCGAAGTCGTGAGTCACAAACTCATGATGCGCGCCGGCATGATCAAGAAGCTCGGCGCCGGCATCTACAACTACATGCCCATGGGTCTGCGGGTGATCCGCAAGGTCGAAGCCATCGTGCGCGAGGAGATGGATCGCGCTGGCGCCATCGAGATGACCATGCCGGTGGTGCAGCCGGCCGAGCTGTGGCAGGAGACCGGCCGCTTCGACAAGATGGGGCCTGAGCTTTTGCGCATCCAGGACCGCCATGGCCGTGATTTTGTCGTGCAGCCCACCAGCGAAGAGGTGGTGACCGATGTGGCACGGCAGGAACTGCGCAGCTACAAGCAGCTGCCCAAGAACCTCTACCAGATCCAGACCAAGTTCCGCGACGAGCGCCGTCCCCGTTTTGGCCTGATGCGCGGGCGCGAATTCATCATGAAGGACGCCTACAGCTTCGACAAGGACCAGGCGAGCGCCAAGGCCAGCTACCAAAATATGGCGCAGGCCTACCGCAAGATCTTTGACCGTTTTGGCCTGCGCTACCGCGCCGTGGCGGCCGACAGTGGTGCGATTGGAGGCGACCTGTCCGAAGAATTCCAGGTGATCGCCGCGACCGGCGAAGATGCCATCGTCTATTGCCCGAACAGTGACTACGCCGCCAACATCGAAAAGGCCGAGGCGCTTGCCCCCACCGGCCCGCGTGGCGCAGCCACCCAGGCCATGGCCAGGACGCCCACGCCGGGCAAGAGCACCTGCGAAGACGTGGCCGCCTTGCTGAATGTGCCGCTGTCCACCACCGTCAAGTCGCTGGTGCTGGCCACCGACGAACTGGGCGAGGACGGTACGGTCAAGAAGTCCACCGTCTGGCTGCTGCTGGTGCGTGGCGACCACGACATGAACGAGGTCAAGGTGGGCAAGCTGCCCGGCATGGAAGGCGGTTTTCGCTTTGCCTCCCTCGCTGAGATCGAGGACCACTTCGGCTGCAAGCCCGGCTACCTCGGCCCGGTGAACCTGAAAAAGCCGCTCAAGGTGGTGGCCGACCGCGACGTGGCCCTGATGGCCGACTGGATCTGCGGCGCCAACGAAGTGGACTTCCATATGACCGGCGTGAACTGGGGTCGCGACCTGCCCGAGCCCGACCTGGTGGCCGACATCCGCAACGTGGTGGCAGGCGACAAGTCGCCGGACGGCCAGGGCGAGCTGGCCATCGAGCGCGGCATTGAAATCGGCCATGTGTTCTACCTGGGCACCAAATACTCCAAGGCGATGAACGCCACCTTCCTCGGCGAAGACGGCAAGCCCCAGCCCATGGAAATGGGCTGCTACGGCATCGGCATCACACGCCTGCCGGCTGCAGCCATCGAGCAGAACCACGACGAGCGCGGCATCATCTGGCCCGATGCGATCGCTCCCTTCACCGTGGTGGTCTGCCCCATCGGCATGGACCGCAGCGACGCCGTCAAGGCGGAGGCCGAGCGCATCTACGGCGAGTTGCTGGCTGCCGGTGTGGACGTGATCCTGGACGACCGCGGCGAGCGCCCCGGTGCGATGTTTGCCGACTGGGAACTGATCGGCGTGCCGCACCGCATCACGGTTGGCGACAAAGGCCTGAAAGAGGGCGTGGTCGAGTACCAGCACCGCCGTGACGCCGAGGCCAGCAAGGTGGCTGCGGCTGAGGTGGTGGCCCATGTCCGGGGCCGCCTGACGGCCTGAGCCCATGCCCCGGACGCTGAGCCGGCGCAGGGTCCTGCAGGCGGGGACGCTGGTGCCGCTCCTGGCGGTACCGGGTCTGGTGCAGGCCGGCCCTCAGCTTGAAGAGCCCCTGGCCGATTCTGTCCGCACGGCGCTCAGCGCGGCCGTGGCCGGCTCAGGCGAGCCACCCCAGCCGGTGCTCGGCAGCGCCACCGAGCGGCAGGCCTACGCACACTGGTTGGCCCACACCAGCCAGCGCCTGACCCGCTACAAGGCGCACCCCGACGAGCGCCAGGAATTCCTGCAGACCCTCTGGTACGAAGCCCGCCGCGCCGGCTTGTCGCTCTCCTTGGTGCTGGGCCTGATCCAGGTGGAAAGTGCCTTCCGCAAATTCGCGATTTCCAGTGCCGGTGCCCGCGGCTACATGCAGGTCATGCCCTTCTGGAGCCGGCTGATCGGCGATGGCGACGAGGGCCTGCTGTTCCAGCTGCAGCCCAATCTGCGCTTTGGCTGCGTCATCCTGCGTCACTACCTCGAACGTGAACGCGACGACCTGTTCATGGCCCTGGGCCGATACAACGGATCGCGCGGACAGGCGGCGTATCCAAGGGCGGTGCTGGCTGCGCAGCGTCTGTGGCTGCATAAAGTGGATTGATTCTGAGTGACCAGAAACGGTAGCCGGGAAGTGGGGCGGCAGCGGGCGACGATTTATGCGCTTCGGCGCGTCATGAGGAGCTTGCTGTCGCCCCACTTCCCGGCGGAATCCAGGCCACAAACAACAAAGCCACCCGAAGGTGGCCTTGTCACTGAGCAGGCCAATGTCAAGCCTTGCCCAAAATCACCTGCTGCAGTTCGCCCGACTCGTACATGTCCATCATGATGTCCGAGCCGCCGATGAACTCGCCCTTGACGTAGAGCTGCGGGATCGTCGGCCAGTTGCTGTATTCCTTGATGCCCTGGCGGATTTCGGGGTCTTCGAGCACGTTGACCGTCTTGACGCTTTTCGGGTCCACGCCGCAGGCCTTGAGGATCTGGATGGCGCGGCCGGAGAAGCCGCACATGGGGAAGCTGGCCGTCCCCTTCATGAACAGGGTGATGTCGTTGCCTTTGACGAGTTCGTCGATGCGTTGTTGGGTGTCGCTCATGGGGCGCTCCTCTTGAATTCGATGCGGGGATTATCCCTTGTACCGGAAAACCCTTCGAATCAGGTGGGGCAGAGGGGTACTGGCTGTGCGGAGGCGGGTGCATGGGGCAAGGCCGGAATCCTCATGATGCGCCGAAGCGCATAAATCGTCATCCGGCCTTGCCCCATGCACCCGCGAGGGAGATCAAGCCTTTTGCGCCCCCGTGCAGCGCTCGATCCCGGCCAGATCCCGGCGCGATTGCACGTTGATCCATCCAGACTGCTTGAGCAGTTCACGAACCTGCTCGGCCTGGTCGTAGCCATGCTCAAGCAGCAGCCAGCCGCCGGGTTTCAGGCGGTCAGGGGCTTGGTCGATGATGGTGCGGATGTCGTCCAGTCCCTCCGGGCCGCTGGCCAGCGCCTGCAGGGGTTCGTGCCTGAGCGCGGCCAGATGCGGGTCATCAGCACGGATGTAGGGCGGGTTGGAGACGATCAGGTCAAACAGGCCCTGCACATCCTGCAGCCAGTGGCTCGCGATGAAGTGGACGGGCAGTTGCAGTCGCTCGGCGTTGGTCTGAGCAAGCGCCAGGGCGTCGGCGCTGGCATCCACCGCACTCACGCAGGCCAGCGGGCGCTGGTGCTTCAAGGCCAGAGCGATGGCGCCGCTGCCGGTGCCCAGGTCGATCAGGTCGCAGGGTGCGTTTTGGGGCATCAGCTCCAGCGCCCATTCGACCAGGGTTTCGGTGTCCGGCCGCGGGTCGAGTACCCGGACATCGATCTCCAGCGGCAGACCAAAAAATTCCTTGTGGCCGGTGATGTAGGCCAGCGGCTCGCCGGCGATACGCCGCTGCAGCAGCGCTTCCAGCCGGTCTAAAACCGGGCCGTCAAGTTCATCGCTGTCGTGCGCGATCAGCCAGGCGCGGTCGTGCAAGGGGCGACCGAGCGCGAACAGGTGCAGCAGCTGGGCGTCGATGCGCTCCAGCCCCATACCTTGCGCACGGCGCAGACTTTCGGCCAGCGTCATGCGGCGCCACCGACTTCCAGCTCGGCCAGCTGCTCGGCCTGGCGTTCGGCCTGCAGCGCAGAGATCACATCCTGCAGCTCGCCTTCCATGATGAAAGACAGCTTGTAGAGCGTGAGGTTGATGCGGTGGTCGGTCAGGCGACCTTGCGGGAAGTTGTAGGTGCGGATGCGGTCGCTGCGGTCGCCGCTGCCGATCAGGCCCTTGCGCAGGGCGGCATCCTTGGCGGCGCGTTCGCTGCGTTCCTTTTCCTCGATGCGGGCGGCCAGCACCTGCAGGGCTTTGGCCTTGTTGCGATGCTGGCTGCGGTCGTCCTGGCACTCGGCCACGATGCCGGTCGGGATGTGCGTGATGCGTACCGCCGAGTCGGTCTTGTTGATGTGCTGCCCGCCCGCGCCGCTGGCGCGGAAGGTGTCGATGCGCAGATCGGCCGGGTTGATTTGCACCGCCTGCGCCTCGTCGGGCTCGGCCAGTACCGCCACGGTGCAGGCGCTGGTGTGGATGCGGCCTTGCGTTTCGGTGGCAGGCACGCGCTGCACCCGATGGCCTCCGGACTCGAAGCGCAATTGGCCAAACACGCCTTCGCCTTCGATGCGCACCACCACCTCCTTGTAGCCGCCGAGTTCGCTGGGCGATTCGGACAGCAGCTCGACCTTCCAGCCCTGGCTCTGCGCATAGCGGGTGTACATGCGCAGCAGGTCACCGGCGAACAGGGCCGACTCGTCACCGCCGGTGCCGGCGCGGATTTCCAGAAAGGCGTTGCGGGCGTCCTGCGGGTCCTTGGGCAGCAGCATGCGTTGCAGTTCGGCTTCGAGTGCGGTGATCTCGGTTTCGGCGGCGGTGATTTCTTCGCCAGCCAGGGCATGCATCTCGTCGGTGCCGGGCAGTTCGGCCTGCATCTCGCGGGCGGCCTGCAGGTCGGCCTGGCGCTGCCGGTAACGGGCGTAGCGGCCTGCGACGGCGGCCACGTCCGCATGCTCGCGCGAGAGCTTCATGAACTGCGTCATGTCGCCCATGATGTCTTCGCGCGAGAGCAGGAAGTCCAGTTCGTTCAGGCGTTCGGCGTAGCGGTCGAGTTGCTGGATCAGGAAAGGTTTCACGGGGCTGGTGAAGGATGACTCGGCGCTGCGCGCCTGAATGAAGGATGACGGAGATGCCCGGATGGTCATCGGCGCACAGCGTCGTCATCCATGCCGAAGGCGAGGGTCATCCGCCGTCAGGCGCGGTCATTCACAGCTAACGCTCTTTGCGCAGAAAGAGGCGCTGCACCATCTGCATGGTTTGCTCGCGGTGCGCCGGGTCGGCACCGTGCAGCTCGGCCAGAGCGCCGTGCATCATTTTTTGAGTCAGACCACGGGCCAGCGCTTCCAGGGCGGCTTCGGGGCTTTCGCCCTTGGCCAGCAGCTTGCGGGCACGGGCCAGTTCGGCTTCGCGCCAGGCGTCGGCTTGCGATTGCAGCTGCTGGATCAGCGGCACGGTGCCGCGCTGGGTCATCCAGTGCATGAAGCTTTGCACACCGGCGTCGATGATGACTTCGGCTTCGGCCACGGCGGCCTGGCGTTGAGCCTGGCCCGCCTGGACCACGCTGGCCAAGTCGTCCACGGTGTAGAGGTACACGTCTTCGAGCGACTTGACTTCGGGCTCGATGTCGCGCGGCACGGCCAGGTCGACCATGAACATGGGGCGGTGCTTGCGGCGCTTGAGCGAGCGCTCGACGGCACCCAGGCCGATCAGCGGCAGGGTGCTGGCGGTGCAGCTGATGACGGCGTCGAATTCGTGCAGACGATCGGGCAGCTCGGCCAGGCGCAGGACTTCCGCACCAAAACGGCCGGCCAGGCTTTCGCCACGCTCGAGCGTGCGGTTGGCAATCGCCATGCTGCGGGGCTGGCGGGCGGCAAAGTGGGTGGCCACCAGCTCGATCATCTCGCCGGCGCCGACAAACAGCACGCGGATTTCGCGCAGGTCTTCAAACAGCTGGCTGGCCAGACGCACCGAGGCGGCGGCCATGCTGATGCTGTGGGCGCCGATTTCGGTGGCGGTGCGTACTTCCTTGGCGACGGCAAAGCTGCGCTGGAAGAGCTGGTTGAGCGTGCTGCCCAGCGCGCCGGCGTCTTCGGCGGCGCGCACCGCGTCCTTGAGCTGGCCGAGGATCTGGGCTTCACCCAGCACCATGGAGTCCAGCCCGCTGGCCACGCGGAAGGCGTGGCGGGCGGCTTCGTTGTCCTGCAGCAGGTAGGTGTGCGACTGCAGCTCCTGTGCGCTCACGCCGCCGGTGCTGGCCAGCCAGTGCAGGGTGTCCTGCGCGGCCAGGCGGTCGGCAGCGCAATAGATTTCGGTGCGGTTGCAGGTCGAGAGGATGGCCGCCTCGGGCGCTTGCGGCAAGCGGCTGGAAAGGCTGTGCCTGAGGCCCTGCAAGGTGGGCGCGATCTGGTCGAGCGCAAACGCAAACCGGCCCCGCAGATCCAGCGGTGCAGTCGTGTGGTTCAGGCCAAGGGTCCAGACGGGCATGGCCACATTATAGGAAACGAGTGTCAATTCAGGTTGACATTTTTGATTGTTCGGGTTTTCCAGAGCATCGGTGGCACAAGACAGGCAGGGCACAATCGGCGATCTCCTTCTCTTGCTGCGCCTCCATGACCGTCTGGCAAGCCCTGCTTCACCTCGTTCAGTTGTTTTTGCCCGCCCTGGTGCTGGCGCTGATGATGCCGCTGGCCGGCCGCTGGGTGGTGGGCAGCGCACAGGCCTGGCCCTGGCGCCGGCGGGTGCTGGTGCATGCCCTGTGCGGTTCGCTGGTGCTGCTCGGTGGTTTGTTGCTGCAGGGCCATGACGGCCGCATGGCCACCTACGGGGTGCTGGTGCTGGTGCTCGCCAGTGCCGAATGGCTCATGCAGGGCGGCGCTGCCCGACGCTGAAGCCGCGCGAAGATCAAGAACCCTTGCTCAGGCCGGGCTGAAAAGATCGACCCGGTCGGTGATGATGCCGTCGGTGCCCAGGGCGATCAGGTGCCGCGCTATCGATTCGTCATTGACGGTGTAGCTCAGCGCCTTCATGCCGGCCCTGTGCACGCGGGCCACATGTTCGGCGTCCCACATCGGGTAGTTCGTGATCACGGCCGCGCACCCCAGCGTGCGTGCTGCGTCGAGCCAGCCATCCCACCACGTCTCCAGCAGCAGGCCGCGCGGCAACGCCGGGGCGCTGGCCTGAGCGCCGGCCAGGGCGTCGGGCTGAAAGGAACTGAGCAGGGGCTTGACCGCCGGCTCGGCCCACAGCCGCGCGGCCTCGCGCGCCACCACCTCGCCGGTGTGGCGTTCTGTGCCGGGGGTGGGCTTGATCTCGATGTTCAGTGCAAACCCGTTGCCCAGGCAAAAGGCCGCCAGCGCCGCCAGGCTGCAGGGCGGCTCGCCCGCAAAGGCACGCGAATGCCAGCCGCCGGCGTCGAGCTGCGACAGCGTGTGCCAGGGCAGCTCACCGGCCACGCCGTGGGCGTTGGTGGTGCGCTCCAGCGTGGCGTCGTGCAGCAGAAACACCGCGCCGTCGGCGCTCAGTTTGGCGTCGCATTCGAACATGCGGTAGCCGTGCTGCGCCCCCAGGCGAAAAGCGGCCAAGGTGTTTTCGGGTGCGAGTTTGCCGGCGCCCCGGTGGGCGATCCAAAAAGGGTAGGGCCAAGGTGTCATGGCGCGATCATGCCTTGTGCTGTGGGCGCATCAGCCTGTGATGCGTAAGCCGGTGGCGGCGTCGAAATGGTGCAGCCGGTCGGCGCGCGGGCTGGCGTGGAAGCGTTCGCCCGGGCGCGGTGCGCTCACCGATTCGTCGAGCCGCAAGGTCAGTGACTCTTCGCCCAGGCGCGCATGCACCAAGCGCTCGGCGCCCAGCAGCTCCACCGTTTCGGCCACCAGCGCCCAGCCTTGGCCCGGCGTGAGGTCCATGTGTTCGGGGCGAATGCCCACGATCTGCCCGGCAGTCCCGCCCGGCGCGTGTTTCAACAGGTTCATCGGCGGCGATCCGATGAAGCTCGCCACAAAGGTGCTGGCCGGCCGGTTGTAGACCGCCTCGGGCGTGTCGAACTGCTCCATGCGCCCACCGTTCATCACGATCATGCGCTGCGCCAGTGTCATGGCCTCGACCTGGTCGTGCGTCACAAACAGGCTGGTGATGCCGAGTTCGCGGTGCAGCTTCTGGATTTCGAGCCGGGTCTGGGCGCGCAGCTTGGCATCCAAGTTGGACAGCGGCTCGTCGAACAAAAACACCTGGGGCTGGCGCACGATAGCCCGGCCCATGGCCACGCGCTGGCGTTGCCCGCCCGAGAGCTGGCGCGGTTTGCGGTCGAGCAGGTGGCTCAGCTCCAAAATGCCGGCGGCTTTGTCCACCCGCGCGCGGATCTCGTCTTTGGGCAGTTTCTGGATCTTCAGGCCATAGGCCATGTTCTCGAACACACTCATGTGCGGGTAGAGCGCGTAGTTCTGGAACACCATGGCGATGTCGCGCTCGGCCGGCTCCAAGGTGTTGACCACCCGCTCGCCGATGCGGATCTCGCCGCCGGTGATCTCTTCAAGGCCCGCGACCATGCGCAGCAGGGTCGATTTGCCGCAGCCCGAGGGCCCGACGATGACCACAAATTCGCCGTTGTGGATGGTGGCGTTGACGCCGTGGATCACCTGCAGCGATTGTTTGCCTTGGTGGTATTGCTTGATGACGTTGTGAAGGCTCAGACTTGCCATGGTGTGTGCTTATTTTTCGGTGTCGACCAGGCCCTTGACGAACCACTTTTGCATGAGGATGACGACCAGCGCCGGTGGGATCATGGCCAGCATGGCGGTGGCCATGACCACGTTCCATTCGGTGTAGGCCTCACCCGCGATCAAGCGCTTGATGCCCAGCACGATGGGGTACATGTTTTCGTCGGTGGTGACCAGCAGCGGCCAGAGGTACTGGTTCCAGCCGTAGATGAACTGAATGACAAACAGCGCCGCAATCGAGGTGGCCGACATCGGCAGCAGCACATCGAAGAAAAAGCGCATCGGCCCTGCGCCATCGACCCGCGCGGCCTCGACCAACTCGTCGGGCACGGTCAGAAAGAACTGGCGGAACAAAAAGGTCGCGGTGGCCGAGGCGATCAGCGGCACCGTCAGGCCCGCGTAGCTGTTGAGCATGCCCAGGTCAGACACCACCTCGTAGGTGGGCCCGATGCGCACCTCGACGGGCAGCATCAGGGTGACAAAAATCATCCAGAACACCAGGTTGCGCAGCGGAAAGCGGAAATACACGATGGCAAAGGCCGACAGCAGCGAGATGGCGATCTTGCCGATGGCAATCACCAGCGCGCTGATCAGGCTCACCAGCATCATCGGCCCGCCAGCGGGGAACTTGCTGCCCATGCTGCTCTCGCCGCCAAACAGGGCCAGTCGGTAGGTTTCCAGAAAACTGGAGCCCGGCAGCAGCGACAGCGGCCGGCTCTGTGCAATCTCCTGCGCCGACTGGGTCGAGGCCACCAGCGTCAGGTAGACCGGAAACGCCACCACCGCCACACCCAGAATCAGCGTGGCGTGGGCCAGAAAATCCAGAAAGGGTCGTCGTTCAATCATGATCAGTACTGCACCTTGCGCTCGACATAGCGGAACTGGATCACCGTCAGCGTGATCACGATGGCCATCAGGATCACCGACTGTGCGGCCGAGCCGCCCATGTCCAGGGCCTTGAAGCCGTCGTAGTACACCTTGTAGACCAGAATCGAGGTCGACTTGCCCGGCCCGCCCTGGGTGGCCGCATCGACGATGGCAAAGGTGTCAAAAAACGCGTAGACCACGTTGATCACCAGCAGGAAAAACGTGGTTGGCGAGAGCAGCGGAAACACGATCGTCCAGAAACGCCGCGCAGGCGAGGCGCCGTCGATGGCGGCGGCCTCGATCAGGGATTTGGGGATCGACTGCAGGCCCGCGAGGAAAAACAGGAAGTTGTAGGAAATCTGCTTCCAGACCGCGGCCATGACGATCAGTGCCATCGCGTGTTCGCTTTTGAGCATGTGGTTCCAGTCCAGCCCCAGGCTTTGCAGCAGGTAGGCCACGACGCCCATGGGCGAGGCGAACATGAACAGCCACAGCACGCCGGCCACGGCGGGCGCCACCGCATAGGGCCAGATCAGCAGGGTTTTGTAGACGCCCGCGCCCTTGATGACCCGGTCGGCCATGACGGCCAGCAGCAGCGCGATCGACAGGCCGCAGACGGCCACCAGCACCGAGAACACGGCGGTGGTCTGGAACGATGCGAGGTAAGTTTCATCCGCCCACAGCCGGGCGAAGTTCTGCAGGCCGACGAACTCGGTCGAGGTGCCAAAGGCGTCCTGCTCCAGCACGCTCTGGTAGAGCGCCTGGCCTGCCGGCCAGAAAAAGAAGATCAGCACGATCGCCAGTTGCGGCGCGACCAGCGCCCAGGGCAGCCAGGCCGATCGGAAGCGGACACGTTTTTCCATGGGTCAGAACTGAAACAGCCACCGGCGAAACGGTGGCTGGAGGGATAAAACCATCAGGCAGCAAGGCCTGCCTGGTGGCCCGTTGTGTGGTGCTCAGCGGCCTTGGTTGGCCTTCTGGAAGCGCTCAAGCTGCTCGTTGCCGCGCTTGACCGCAGCATCCAGCGCTTCCTTGGCACTCTTCTTGCCGGCCCAGACCTGTTCGAGCTCCTCGTCGTTGATGGTGCGGATCTGCACGAAGTTGCCCAGACGGATGCCGCGTGACTTGTCGGTGGTCTTGCGGATCATCTGCTCGACCGACACGTCGGTGCCCGGGTTCTGCTTGTAGAAGCCCGATTTTTCGGTCATTTCGTACGACGCCTTGGTCAGCGGCAGGTAGCCGGTGCGCTGGTGGCTCTTGGCGGCTTCCTCGGCCTTGGAGAGGTGGGCGAAGAACTGCGCCACACCCTTGTACTCGGTGTCTTTCTTGCCGGACATGACCCACAGGCTGGCCCCGCCGATCACCGTGTTCTGCGGCGAGCCGGGCACATCCGGGTAATAGGGCAGGGTGGAAATGCCAGAGGCAAACTTGGCATTGCGCTTGATGTTGCCGTACAGCGCCGAGCTGCCGGTGGTCATGGCGCATTCGCCGGAGACGAAGGTGGCGTCGGCCGCATTGCCCCGGCCCTTGTAGACAAACAGGCCCTGTTTGGCCATGTTGCCCAGGTTCTCGATGTGGCGCACATGCAGCGGGCCGTTGAAGGACAGCCGGGCATCAATGCCCCGCATGCCATTGCCCTTGGTGGCAAATTCGGTGTTGTGCCAGGCCGAGAAGCTCTCGAGCTGTGTCCAGCTCACCCAGCTGGTGGTGAAGGGGCACTTGTGGCCCGAGGCCTTGAGCTTGGCGGCGGCCAGGGCCACTTCGGGCCAGGTCTTGGGCGGGGTGTTGGGGTCCAGACCTGCGGCCTTGAAGGCGTCCTTGTTGTAGTGGAAGACCGTGGTCGAGCTGTTGAAGGGGAAGCTGAGCATCTGGCCGTTGGGCGCGGTGTAGTAGCCGGCCACGGCGGGCACATAGGCGTTGGGGTCGAAGGTGACGCCGGCTTTTTTCATGACCTCGCCCACCGGCACGATGGCGCCCTTGCTGGCCATCATGGTGGCGGTACCGACCTCGAATACCTGCAGGATGTGCGGTGCGTTGCCGGCGCGGAAGGCGGCAATCGCGGCGGTCATGGACTCGTCGTAGCTGCCCTTGAAGGTCGGCACGATCTTGTAATCCTTCTGGCTGTTGTTGAAGTCCTTGGCCAGGTCGTTGACCCATTCGCCCAGGGCGCCACCCATGGAGTGCCACCACTGGATTTCGGTCTGGGCCTGGGCGGACAGGCTGGCCAGGCCCAGGGCCACGGCGGTCAGGGAGAGTTTGAGTTTCATCGGAGGCGCTCCTTCCAAAAGCAAACAACCCGCCCAAGCTGGCGGGAACAACAGGGTCGACTGTACAAGACCCGCATGACCAAATGATTAAATGAATTTGAACTTTGCGTGACAACCCGGGGTAACCATGAGCCCTCAAAGGCTTTGGGGCTGCCTGACAGGGGTGGCCTGGCGATTGCTGCACTGCGGTAACATCGCACTTCGCTGTTTGTCAAGCCCGTGACAAGCAACGGCCTGTCCGAGCTCTGCACCCCCATGAATGCGCCCACCCCCTTGCAGCACCTGATGCCGTTGGAAGCCGATGCGCCACGGTTGCGTGAAATCCCCTACAACTACACCAGCTTCTCCGACCGCGAAATCGTCATCCGCCTGCTGGGCGACAAGGCCTGGGACCTGCTCAACCAGCTGCGCCAGGAGCGACGCACCGGCCGCTCGGCCCGCATGCTGTACGAAGTGCTGGGCGACATCTGGGTGGTCGAGCGCAACCCTTATCTGCAGGACGATCTGCTGGACAACCCGGCCCGTCGCAAGCTGCTGGTCGAGGCCCTGGAGCACCGCCTGGGCGAGGTGCAAAAACGCCGCACGCCCGAAGCCGACGCCGGGCGCGACGCGCTCGTGGGCGAACTGCTGGCACTGGCGCAGTCTGCGGTGCGCGACTTCAACGACCGCTTTGCCCACCGCAGCGAACTGCGCCGCAAGGTGCAGCGCGTGCTGGGCCGCCTGACGGCCAAAGACAACATCAAGTTCGACGGCCTCTCGCGCGTGAGCCATGTGACCGACGCCACTGACTGGCGGGTCGAATACCCCTTTGTGGTGCTCACGCCCGACACCGAGGCCGAAATGGCGCACCTGGTCAAGGGCTGCATCGAGCTGGGCCTGACCATCGTGCCGCGCGGCGGCGGCACCGGCTACACCGGTGGCGCGATCCCGCTGACCTGGAAGAGCGTGGTCATCAACACCGAAAAGCTCGAAGCCATGACCGAGGTCGAGCTGATCGACCTGCCGGGCATCGACCACCAGGTGCCCACGATTTTCACCGAAGCCGGTGTGGTGACCCAGCGCGTGGCCGATGCAGCCGAGCGCGCCGGTTTTGTGTTTGCGGTAGACCCGACCTCGGCAGAAGCCAGCTGCGTGGGTGGCAACATCGCCATGAACGCGGGCGGCAAGAAGGCCGTGCTCTGGGGCACGGCGCTGGACAACCTGGCCAGCTGGCGCATGGTCACGCCCGACGCCGAATGGCTGGACGTGGTGCGCATGGACCACAACCTGGGCAAGATCCACGACGCCGAATTCGCCACCTTCGAGCTGCGCTACTTCAAGGCCGACGGCAAGACGCCGTTACGCACGGAAACGCTGCGCATCCCGGGCGCGACCTTCCGCAAGGAAGGCCTGGGCAAGGACGTGACCGACAAATTTCTCAGCGGCCTGCCCGGTGTGCAAAAGGAAGGCTGTGACGGCCTGATCACCAGCGCCCGCTGGGTGGTGCACCGCATGCCCGAGCACACCCGTACCGTGTGCCTGGAGTTCTTTGGCCATGCCCGCAATGCCGTGCCGAGCATCGTCGAGATCAAGGACTTCATGTTTGCCGAGCAAAAGCGCACCGGCACCGTGCTCGCCGGCCTGGAACACCTGGATGACCGCTACCTGCGTGCGGTGGGGTATTCGACCAAGAGCAAGCGCGGCGGTTTCCCGAAGATGGTGCTGATTGGCGACATCGCCGGCGACAACGCCGACGACGTGGCCAAAGCCACCTCGGAGGTGGTGCGCATTGCCAACTCGCGCAGTGGCGAGGGCTTCATTGCCATCAGCGCCGATGCCCGCAAGAAATTCTGGGCCGACCGCAAGAAGACGGCCGCCATCAGCCGCCACACCAACGCCTTCAAGGTCAACGAGGACGTGGTGATCCCGCTGCCGCGCATGGCCGAATACACCGACGGCATCGAGCGCATCAACATCGAACTCTCGTTGCGCAACAAGCTCAAGCTCTGCGCCGAACTCGAAGCTTTCCTGAGCAAAGGCCAGCTGCCGCTCGGCAAGTCGGCCGAGACCAGCGACATCGCGCCCGCCGAGCTGCTCGAAGACCGTGTGGCCCAGGCCCTGGCGGTGCTGCACGATGTGCGCGAGCTCTGGCAGAACTGGCTCACGCAGGTGGACGTGCTCTTCCCGCAACTGCAGGACCACACCCTGCGCGCGAGCTGGAAGACGCAGATCCGCATCCCGTTCGAGACGATTTTTTCGGGTGAGGCGTTCCAGCCCATCCTGGCCGAATGCCAGACCATCCACCAGCGCGTGCTCAAGGGCCGCGTCTGGGTGGCGCTGCACATGCACGCCGGTGACGGCAATGTGCACACCAACATCCCCGTCAACAGCGACAACTACGAGATGCTGCAGACCGCCCACGAGGCGGTGGCCCGCATCATGGTGCTGGCGCGCAGCCTGGATGGCGTGATTTCGGGCGAGCACGGCATCGGCATCACCAAGCTCGAATTCCTGACCGACGCCGAGCTGGCCAACTTCAGCGCCTACAAGGCCAAGGTGGACCCCGAAGGCCGCTTCAACAAGGGCAAGCTGCTGCGCGGCGAAGCGCTCAGGCAACTGGGCGACGACGTGCATGCCGCCGACCTGACGCATGCCTACACGCCCAGCTTTGGCCTGATGGGTCACGAGTCGCTGATCATGCAGCAAAGCGACATCGGCGCCATCGCCGACAGCGTCAAGGACTGCCTGCGCTGCGGCAAGTGCAAGCCGGTCTGCGCCACGCATGTGCCGCGCGCCAACCTGCTGTATTCGCCCCGCAACAAGATCCTGGCGACCTCGCTGCTGATCGAGGCTTTTCTGTACGAAGAGCAGACGCGCCGCGGCATCTCCGTCAAGCACTGGCAGGACTTTGAAGACGTGGCCGACCACTGCACCGTCTGCCACAAGTGCTACACGCCGTGCCCGGTCAAGATCGACTTCGGCGACGTGACGATGAACATGCGCAACCTGCTGCGCAAGATGGGCCAGAAGAGCTTCCGCCCCGGCAATGCCGCGGCCATGTTCATGCTCAACGCCACCAACCCCGAGACCATCAAGCTGGCCCGCACGCTGATGGTCGATGTGGGCATGAAGGCCCAGCGCTGGGCCGCCGATCTGCTCAAGGGCCTGGCCCGCAAGCAGACCAGCGCGCCGCCGGCGACAGTGGGCACCGCGCCGATCAAGGAGCAGGTGATCCACTTCGTCAACAAGAAAATGCCCGGCAACCTGCCCAAGAAAACGGCGCGCGCCTTGCTCGACATTGAAGACAAGGACTACGTGCCGATCATCCGCAACCCGCAGACCACCACGCCCGAGACCGAGGCGGTGTTCTACTTCCCGGGTTGCGGCTCCGAGCGCCTGTTCAGCCAGGTCGGTCTGGCCACGCAAGCCATGCTCTGGCATGCGGGCGTGCAGACGGTGCTGCCGCCGGGCTATTTGTGCTGCGGTTACCCACAGCGCGGCAGCGGCCAGTTCGACAAGGCCGAGAAGATGATCACCGACAACCGGGTGCTCTTCCACCGCGTGGCCAACACGCTCAACTATCTCGACATCAAGACCGTGGTGGTGAGTTGCGGCACCTGCTACGACCAGCTGCAGGGCTACAAGTTCGAAGACATCTTCCCGGGCTGCCGCATCGTCGACATCCACGAATACCTGCTCGAAAAAGGCATCACGCTCACGCCCGAGCAGGCCGGGGCTTACCTGTACCACGACCCCTGCCACAGCCCGATGAAGCAGCAGGAGCCGATGAAGACCGTCAAGGCGCTGATCGGCGATCAGGTGCTCAAGAGCGATCGCTGCTGCGGCGAGTCGGGCACGCTGGGCGTCACGCGTCCGGACATTTCCACGCAGGTGCGCTTCCGCAAGGAAGAGGAAATCCGCAAAGGCGAAGCGGCGCTGCGCAGCAGCGGCGCGGTGGGCGCGCAGGACAACGTCAAGATCCTGACCAGCTGCCCGAGTTGTCTGCAGGGCCTCTCCCGTTATGGCAACGACCTGAACAACGGCTTGCTCGAAGCCGACTACATCGTGGTCGAAATGGCCCGCCATATCCTGGGCGAGCAATGGATGCCCGAGTATGTGCAGCGCGCCAATGCCGGCGGCATCGAGCGCGTGCTGGTCTGAACCGCTGGAGCAAGCCCATGGCTGGATTGAAAAAGGACACCCCTGCGCCCGAATCGCTGACGCTGCACTGTGCGTCGCGCGTGCTGGAAATCGGCTTTGCCGACGGCGCGCAGTTCCGTATCCCGTTTGAGCTGATGCGGGTGTATTCCCCCTCGGCCGAGGTGCAGGGCCATGGTCCGGGCCAGGAGGTACTGCAGACCGGCAAGCGCGAGGTCGCGGTGG
>Ga0255182_1000911_pt1 | contig 17085 bp, 11 predicted proteins | sample Atl_UVDOM_RepA_8_FD_188420 | JGI IMG/M metagenome (GOLD analysis project Ga0255182, IMG submission 188420) | Freshwater microbial communities from Altamaha River, Georgia, United States - Atl_UVDOM_RepA_8d | ecosystem: Environmental > Aquatic > Freshwater > River | place: USA: Georgia...
GGTGGTGTCTGCGGCGGACGGCCCGATGCCGCAGACGCGTGAGCACATTTTGCTGGCGCGCCAGGTCGGCGTTCCGTACATCGTGGTGTACATGAACAAGGCCGATATGGTCGACGACAAGGAACTGCTGGAGCTCGTGGAGATGGAAGTCCGCGAACTGCTGAGCGTGTACAAGTTCCCGGGCGACGACACGCCGGTGGTGATCGGCAGCGCGCTGAAGGCGCTGGAAGGCGATGAGAGCGAGATCGGCACGCCGTCGATCTGGAAGCTGATTGCTGCGATGGACGAGTACATTCCGGTTCCGGAGCGCCCGGTGGACATGCCGTTCCTGCTGCCGATCGAGGACGTGTTCTCGATTTCGGGCCGCGGCACGGTGGTGACGGGTCGCGTGGAGCGCGGCATCGTGAAGGTCGGCGAGGAAGTTGAGATCGTCGGCATCCGTGACACGGTGAAGACGACGTGCACGGGCGTGGAGATGTTCCGCAAGCTGCTGGACGAAGGCCGTGCGGGCGACAACGTCGGCGTGCTGCTGCGCGGCACGAAGCGCGAGGACGTCGAGCGTGGCCAGGTGCTGTGCAAGCCGGGCAGCGTGAAGCCGCACACGACGTTCGAAGCGGAAGTGTACGTGCTGTCGAAGGAAGAGGGTGGTCGCCACACGCCGTTCTTCAACAACTACCGTCCGCAGTTCTACTTCCGCACGACGGACGTGACGGGCGCGGTGGAACTGCCGAGCGGCGTCGAGATGGTGATGCCTGGCGACAACATCAAGATCACGGTGAAGCTGATCAACCCGATCGCGATGGAAGAAGGCTTGCGCTTCGCCATCCGCGAGGGTGGCCGCACGGTCGGTGCGGGCGTCGTCGCCAAGATCATTGCCTGAGCGAAGCCCCGGTTCGGGATTCGCGTCCGGCCGGCACCAGGGGTGTCCGGCCGGTTCCGACCAGAAAGTAGGTAAAGCAAGTACAGGCCAGTAGCTCAATTGGCAGAGCGGCGGTCTCCAAAACCGCAGGTTGGGGGTTCGAGACCCTCCTGGCCTGCCACCTACCCCCCCGGTAGGCGGCAGGTGCCACCATTTCTCAATGTGTCCGGGCGCCACGAGTTTTTAATGACATGAATTCCGAAGCAGAAGCCGCAGGTTCGTCGCTAGACTCGGCAAAGCTGGTCGTAGCGGTACTGCTCGTGGTGGGCGGCATCGCGGCCTTCTACTACTTTTCTGACGTCTCCCGATTGGTGCGCGTGCTTGGCCTGGTCGCAGCCGGCATCGTGGCGACATTCATCGCCGCACAGACAGGAAAAGGGCGCTCCACGCTGGAGTTCGCCAAGGATACGCAGGTCGAAGTCCGCAAGGTTGTATGGCCCACTCGGCAGGAAACCGTGCAGACCACTGGAGTGGTCATCGTCGTCGTCATCGTGACGGCGCTTTTCCTGTGGGTTCTTGATCTTCTGCTTGGCGGCATCACCCGCTGGTTGATGGGGCACGGAGGTTGATGGCATGAGTCTTCGCTGGTACGTCGTTCACGCCTACTCCGGCTTTGAAAACCAGGTCAAGAAGTCCCTGGAAGACCGAGTCAAGCGCTTTGGTCTCGAAGACAAGTTCGGGCAGATTCTCGTGCCGACCGAAGAGGTCGTTGAAATGCGGGATGGCCAGAAACGCAAGAGTGACCGCAAGTTCTTCCCGGGCTACGTGCTCGTCCAAATGGAAATGGCGGACGACTCCTGGCATCTGGTCAAGGACTGTCCGAAGGTCATGGGCTTCATCGGCGGTACCAGCGACAAGCCGGCACCGATCACGGAACGCGAAGCGCAGAACATCCTGAATCGAATTCAGGAGGGCGCCGAAAAGCCCAAGCCCAAAGTCCTGTTCGAGGTCGGCGAAGTCGTCCGCGTCATCGACGGCCCTTTCACCGACTTCAATGGTGTGGTTGAAGAGGTCAACTACGAAAAGAGTCGCCTGCGCGTTGCCGTGTCCATTTTCGGGCGCTCCACGCCGGTTGAACTCGAATTCGGTCAGGTGTCCAAGGACTGAGACGGACACCGTTCCCCGGCGACGCGGCCTGCCGGTCGCGCGCCATCCTGCTCAACACGGGGAGCCGCAAGGCGCTTGAACCCGAGGAGATGGCATCGTGGCAAAGAAGATAGACTCCTATATCAAGCTGCAGGTCGCAGCTGGTAAGGCGAACCCCAGTCCCCCGGTTGGTCCTGCGCTGGGTCAGCGCGGCGTCAACATCATGCAGTTCTGCAAGGAGTTCAACGCTCGCACGCAGACTCTTGAAGAAGGCCTGCCGATTCCCGTGGTCATTACCGTGTTTTCGGACAAGAGCTTTACCTTCATCACCAAGACGCCACCCGCGTCGGTCCTGATCCGCAAGGCGGCCGGCGTGCCCAAGGGTAGCGCCGTGCCGAACAAGGACAAGGTGGGCAAGGTCACGAAAGCCCAGATCGAGGAAATTGCGAAAACCAAGCAACCCGATCTGACCGCCGCCGACATGAACGCCGCCGTGCGCACGATCGCGGGCACCGCCCGCAGCATGGGCATCGAAGTGGAGGGTCTCTGAAATGGCCAAAGTATCCAAGCGCCGCCGTGCCATTCTCGAAAAGGTCGGCAACCCGAACCAGCCCCGTACCCTTGAAGACGCGCTGAAGCTCGTCAAGGAAGTGGCGTCCGCGAAGTTCGACGAAACCGTGGACGTGGCCGTCAACCTCGGTGTCGACCCGCGCAAGTCCGACCAGGTCGTTCGTGGCTCGACCGTTCTGCCGCATGGTACCGGCAAGCAGGTTCGCGTCGCCGTCTTTGCCGACGGCGCCGATGGCGAAGCCGCCCGTAACGCCGGCGCCGACGTCGTTGGCCTCGACGACCTCGCCGACCAGGTCAAGCAGGGCAAGATCGACTTCGACGTCGCCATCGCAACGCCGGCCACGATGCGCGTCGTCGGCCAGCTGGGCCAGGTGCTCGGCCCGCGCGGCCTGATGCCGAACCCCAAGGTCGGCACCGTCACGACCGACGTCGCAGGTGCCGTGCGCAACGCCAAGGCCGGACAGGTGCGCTACCGCACCGACAAGGCCGGCATCATCCATTGCGCAATCGGCAAGGCGTCGTTCGACGTCGCAGCCCTCAAGGCCAACTTCGAGGCGGTGCTCAGCGACCTTCGCAAAGCGAAGCCGAGCACGGCGAAGGGTATCTACCTGCGCCAGATCATGGTCTCTTCGACCATGGGTCCCGGCATCATGGTCGACCGCGCCTCGGTGGAGACGGCCTGAGCGGCCAACACCAGGGCCCCAGTTCCAAATTGATTTAGAAAAGTACTTTGGGCCGCCGGCGGATGCCGGCGGACGTCAAAGACCGCAGGCCCGAGCGGCTCTCGGTCGTCCGTACCCAGCCCTCCTCTACGGTGGGCGGCATGCGAGGCGACCGCGCCGTCGGTTAATCGGCTTCCAACCGGCCTGCGCAGACGGTGCTCCCCAAACAGGTTGACGCCTGGTCAGAGCGCCGTACAAGGGCGCCGGCGATTCCCGCCGGCCACCAAGTGGGATGGTGCCCGAAGCAATTCGGCGCGCCGAACCAGGAGTAGTAGATGTGAGTCTGACTTTAGAGCAAAAGCAGTCGATTGTTGCTGAAGTCAATGCCGTCGCAGCCAAGGCCCAATCGGCGATCGCCGCCGAGTACGCCGGGCTCAGCGTCGCGCAGATGACGACTTTGCGCAGCAAGGCTCGCGCCGCCGGCGTGTACATCAAGGTGGTCAAGAACACCTTGGCGCGCCGGGCCGTCGCGGGTACCGAGTTCGAGTGCCTCGTCGAAAAGCTCGCCGGTCCGCTCGTGCTGGTGTTTTCCTCCGATGATCCCGGTGCCGGCGCTCGCGTCGTGCGCGATTTCATCAAGGACAACCAGAAGCTCGTGCCCGTCGCAATTGCGATCGGTGGTCAGCTGCGCGGGCCTGCGGACCTGCCGGCCGTGGCTTCCCTGCCGACCCTCGACGAAGCGCGCGCGAAGCTGCTCGGCACCCTGCAAGCGCCGGCGAGCCAGCTGGTACGGACCTTGGCCGAACCTGCGGGCCAATTCGTGCGAGTGCTGGCCGCATACCGCGACAAGCAACAAGAAGCTGCCTGATTCAATTCCAAACACATTCAAGTTACCTGTTTTAGGAGATCCAAAATGGCCGTATCCAAGCAAGAACTGGTCGAGGCGCTGAGCAGCCTGACGATTCTCGAAGTCACCGAGCTGGTCAAGGAGCTCGAAGAGAAGTGGGGCGTTTCCGCCGCCGTCGCCGCCGCGCCCATCATGGTTGCCGCGGAAGCTGCTGCGCCGGTCGAGGTGAAGGAAGACTTCGACGTCGTCATGACCAGCTTCGGCGACAACAAGGTGAACGTCATCAAGGCGGTTCGCGCAATCACGGGTCTGGGACTGAAGGAAGCCAAGGACATGGTCGAAGGCGTCCCCTCCGTCGTGAAGGAAGCCGCGCCGAAGGCGGAAGCCGAATCGATCAAGAAGCAGCTCGAAGAAGCCGGCGCGAAGGTCGACCTCAAGTAAGGTCGAGCTTCCCGCCTCTGATGGCTGGAGCAAAGCTGGGAACGGCGGGCGGTTCGCGATGCGAACCAGCTCGCTGTTTCCATTTGTGTTTTCCGGCCCCGCAGGCACACCGCGAACCCCGCCGGGGCTACGCGCAGATGACAGAGTCATCAGGTAAATAGAGGACGAACATGCCCTACTCATATACCGAGAAAAAACGTTTACGGAAGGACTTCGGCAAGCGCCGCGCGGTGCTTGAAGTGCCGTATCTGCTGGAGACGCAGATCGAGTCCTACCGTGGCTTTTTGCAGGAAGAGGTTTTACCTGAGCAGCGCGACGATGTCGGCCTGCATGCGGCCTTCAAGTCCGTTTTCCCCATCGAAAGCTACTCCGGCAATGCGGTGCTTCATTACGACAGCTACCGCCTTGGCGCGCCGATATTCGACGTCAAGGAATGCCAGGTCCGCGGCCTTACCTACGCTGCATCGCTGAGGGTGAAGGTTCGACTCGCCCTGTTCGACCGCGAGACCAGCGGCCCTGACCGTGTGCCGCGCGAGATCAAGGAGCAGGAAGTCTACATGGGGGAACTCCCCCTGATGACCGAGAACGGCACTTTCGTGATCAACGGGACCGAGCGCGTCATCGTTTCCCAGTTGCATCGCTCGCCCGGCGTCTTTTTCGACCACGACCGCGGCAAGACCCATTCGTCAGGCAAGCTGCTCTTCTCCGCGCGCGTGATCCCCTATCGGGGCTCCTGGCTCGATTTCGAATTCGATCCGAAGGACCTCGTGTTCGTGCGCATCGACCGCCGGCGCAAGATTCCCGCGACGGTGCTGCTGCGCGCGCTCGGCTACAACACCGAGCAGATACTCGAAATGTTCTTCGAGCGCGACCAGATCACCGTCACCGAGAAGGAACTGACGCTCAAGCTCGTGCCTGAACGCCTGCGCGGCGTCACGCTCGATTTCGCGCTGACCGATGCCGACGGCAAGGTGATTGTGGATGCCGAGCGACGCATCACGGTCCGCCATATCCGGGACATCCAGAAGGCCGGCCTGACTGAGATTGTCGTCCCGCGCAGCTTCGTGACTGGCAAGGTGCTCGCGCGCGACATCATCAACACGACCACCGGTGAAGTGCTGGCCGAAGCCAATGCCGAGATCACCGAGGACATGCTGAACAAGCTGACGGCGGCCAAGGTCGGCGTCATCGAAACCATTTTCGCCAATGACCTTGACCACGGCGCCTACATGTCCGAGACGCTGCGGGCCGACGGCACGCGTACGCAACTCGAGGCGCAGGTCGAAATCTACCGGATGATGCGTCCCGGCGAGCCGCCGACCAAGGAAGCCGCCGAGAACCTGTTCAAGAACCTGTTCTTCACGCAGGACCGTTACGACCTTTCGTCCGTCGGTCGCATGAAGTTCAACCGCCGCGTCGGTCGTCCCGGCGCCGAAGTGCCCGAGATCCTGCTCGACGGGCTTTACTTCACTTCCCTGCTCGAGAAGGAACTGAAGCACCCCGACGACAAGGCGATGGTGTCCGTCTCGCACGTGCCAGCGGAGCTGCGGCGCTTGCCGGGGCTGGAGGACAAGAAAGACGGTCAGAAGCTGCCCTGGAGTGAAATCAAGGGCGTGCTGCTCGGCTACGGCTCCGACATCGTCGACGTCATGAAGACGCTGGTGGACATCCGCAACGGCAACGGCACGGTGGACGACATCGATCACCTCGGCAATCGCCGCGTGCGCAGCGTCGGCGAAATGGCGGAGAACCAATTCCGAGTCGGCCTGGTGCGCGTCGAGCGCGCCGTGAAGGAGCGCCTGAGCCTCGCCGAGTCCGAAGGCATCATGCCCCAGGAACTCATCAACGCGAAGCCGGTTTCCGCGGTCATCAAGGAATTCTTCGGATCCAGCCAGCTGTCGCAGTTCATGGACCAGAACAACCCGTTGTCGGAAGTGACGCACAAGCGCCGCGTCTCGGCGCTGGGCCCAGGCGGCCTGACCCGCGAGCGCGCCGGATTCGAAGTGCGCGACGTGCATCCGACCCACTACGGCCGAGTCTGCCCGATCGAGACGCCCGAAGGTCCGAATATCGGTCTAATCAACTCCCTCGCCGTCTACTCGCGCACCAACAAGTACGGCTTCCTGGAAACGCCGTACCGCAAGGTCGTCGACAGCCGCGTCACCGATGACGTCGAATATCTCTCCGCCATCGAAGAGAGCCAGTACGTCATTGCACAGGCCAACGCGACGCTGGACAAGGACGGCAAGCTCATCGACGGCCTCGTGTCCTGCCGCCACATGAACGAATTCACGCTTTCGTCCCCGGAGCGTGTGCAGTACATGGACGTCTCGCCGATGCAGATCGTGTCGGTGGCCGCTGCCCTGATTCCGTTCCTCGAGCATGACGACGCGAACCGCGCGCTCATGGGCTCGAACATGCAGCGCCAGGCCGTCCCCACGCTGCGCACCGAGAAGCCGCTCGTCGGCACTGGTATAGAGCGCGCGGTGGCGCAGGACTCGGGCGTTACCGTGACCGCGCGGCGCGGTGGCGTGGTCGACCTCGTCGACGCCGCGCGCATCGTGGTGCGCGTCAACGACGAGGAGACGAAGCCCGGCGAGTCCGGTGTCGACATCTACAACCTGACGAAGTACACGCGATCGAACCAGAACACGTGCATCAACCAGAAGTCGCTGGTCAAGCAGAACGACCGCGTCGCCCGCGGCGACGTGCTGGCCGACGGTCCTGCGACGGACCTCGGTGAGCTGGCGCTGGGCCAGAACATGCTCGTCGCGTTCATGCCGTGGAACGGTTATAACTTCGAAGACTCCATTCTCATCTCCGAGCGTGTCGTCCAGGAAGACCGTTACACCAGCATTCACATCGAAGAACTTACCTGCGTAGCCCGCGACACGAAGCTCGGGCCGGAGGAAATCTCCGCCGACATCCCGAACGTCAGCGAGAGCGCGCTTTCGAAGCTCGACGAATCCGGCATCGTGTACATAGGGGCCGAAGTGCACCCGGGCGACATCCTCGTCGGCAAGGTCACGCCCAAGGGCGAGACCCAGCTCACGCCGGAAGAGAAGCTGCTGCGCGCAATTTTCGGCGAGAAGGCGTCCGACGTTAAGGACACCTCGCTGCGCGTGCCGTCCGGCATGAACGGCACCGTGATCGACGTGCAGGTCTTCACGCGCGACGGCGTCGAAAAGGACGCCCGTGCGCTGGAAATCGAGCGCGCCGAACTGACGCGCGTCAAGAAGGACCTCGACGATCAGCTCCGCATCCTGCAGGACGACATCTACATGCGTGTCGAGCGCCTGCTGCTCGGCAAGAAGTCTGAGAAGGGCCCGCGCGGCATCGGCGTCGTCGAGAAGCTGGGCAAGGAGCACCTCGCCGCGGTCAAGCGCGAGCAGTGGTTCGAGATTCGCGTCGCCAGCGATGCGGTGAACGAGCAGATCGAACAGCTCGCCCGCCAGCTCGAGAAGCACAACGAGGAATTCGAGGAACAGTTCGAGGAGAAGCGCCGCAAGCTGACCTCGGGCGACGACCTCGCTCCTGGCGTGCTCAAGATGGCCAAGGTGTACCTGGCGGTGAAGCGCCGCCTCCAGCCTGGCGACAAGATGGCCGGCCGCCACGGCAACAAGGGTGTCATCTCGATGATCGTGCCGATCGAGGATATGCCCTACATGGCGGACGGCACGCCGGTGGACGTCGTGTTGAATCCGCTGGGTGTGCCGTCGCGCATGAACGTCGGCCAGGTGCTTGAAACTCATCTGGGATGGGCTGCGCGGGGGCTCGGGCTCAAGTTGAACAGGATGCTGCAGTCCATGGCGACCGAGCCCGAGCTGCGCGAATTCCTGGGCAAGGTCTACAACGCCAGCGGCCGCCAGGAGACGCTCGAGGAACTGGACGACCGGGAAATCCGGGAACTGGCCAAGAACCTCACCGCGGGCGTGCCGATGGCGACTCCGGTATTCGACGGCGCGCATGAAGCCGAGATCAAGCACATGCTCGAGCTGGCCGGCCTGCCGCGCAGCGGCCAGACCCGGCTTTTCGATGGCCGTACCGGCGACCCCTTCGATCGCGAGGTCACCGTCGGCTACATGTACATCCTGAAGCTCAACCACTTGGTCGACGACAAGATGCACGCCCGCTCCACCGGCCCGTACAGCCTCGTCACGCAGCAGCCGCTCGGCGGCAAGGCGCAGTTCGGCGGCCAGCGCTTCGGTGAAATGGAAGTCTGGGCGCTGGAGGCCTACGGTGCCGCATACACGCTGCAGGAGATGCTGACCGTGAAGTCGGACGACGTGAATGGCCGCACGAAGATGTACAAGAACATCGTCGACGGCGACCACAGCATGGAAGCCGGCATGCCCGAATCGTTCAACGTGCTGCTCAAGGAGATGCGTTCCCTGGCAATCGACATCGAGCTCGATCGCGAATGAACCGCATGCGCCGACCAGTGAAAGCCACCGTCTAAGGAGCTGTCAACGTGAAAGACTTACTCGATCTGTTCAAGAGCCACGGGCACGTTGAAGATTTCGACGCAATCAACATCGGCCTCGCGTCGCCGGAGAAGATCCGGTCGTGGTCGTATGGCGAAGTCAAAAAGCCCGAGACGATCAACTACCGCACGTTCAAGCCGGAACGCGACGGCTTGTTCTGCGCCAAGATCTTCGGGCCCATCAAGGATTACGAGTGCCTCTGCGGCAAGTACAAGCGCCTGAAGCATCGCGGCGTCGTGTGCGAGAAATGCGGCGTCGAAGTCACGCTGGCCAAGGTTCGCCGCGAGCGCATGGGCCATATCGACCTCGCGAGCCCGGTCGCGCACATCTGGTTCCTGAAGTCGCTGCCGTCCCGCATGGGCCTGCTGCTCGACATGACGCTGCGGGAAATCGAACGCATCCTGTACTTCGAAGCCTACGTCGTGGTCGAGCCGGGCATGACTGAGCTCGAGCGTGGGCAGTTGCTGTCGGAAGAGTCCTATCTCGAGGCCGTAGAGCAGTACGGGGACGACTTCGACGCGCGTATGGGTGCCGAAGCCATCTACGAACTGCTGCGCACCGTCGATCTCGCGGCTGAAGTCCGCAAGATCCGCGAAGAGCTGCCGACGACGACTTCCGACACCAAGATCAAGAAGCTGACGAAGCGGCTGAAGCTGATGGAAGGCTTCCTGCACTCGGGCAATCGGCCCGAGTGGATGGTGATGAAGGTCCTGCCGGTGCTGCCGCCCGAACTGCGCCCGCTGGTGCCGCTCGACGGTGGCCGGTTCGCGACCTCGGACCTCAACGATCTCTATCGCCGCGTCATCAACCGCAACAACCGCCTCAAGCGCCTGCTCGACCTGAACGCGCCGGACATCATCGTCCGCAACGAGAAGCGCATGCTGCAGGAAGCGGTTGACGCACTGCTGGACAACGGTCGCCGTGGCCGCGCGATCACCGGCACCAACAAGCTGCCTTTGAAGTCCCTGGCCGACATGATCAAGGGCAAGCAGGGTCGCTTCCGCCAGAACCTGCTCGGCAAGCGCGTGGACTACTCCGGCCGTTCGGTGATCGTGGTCGGTCCGACGCTGAAGCTGCACCAGTGCGGCCTGCCGAAGAAGATGGCCCTGGAGCTGTTCAAGCCCTTCATTTTCAGCAAGCTCGAACGCCGCGGCATGGCGACCACAATCAAGGCTGCCAAGAAGCTCGTCGAGCGCGAAGGGCCGGAAGTCTGGGATATCCTGGAAGAAGTGATTCGTGAGCATCCGGTGCTGCTGAACCGCGCGCCGACGCTGCATCGCCTGGGCATCCAGGCGTTCGAGCCGGTGCTCATCGAAGGCAAGGCCATCCAGCTCCATCCGCTCGTCTGCACCGCGTTCAACGCGGACTTCGACGGCGACCAGATGGCGGTGCACGTTCCGCTGTCGATCGAGGCGCAGCTGGAAGCGCGCAGCCTGATGATGTCCACGAACAACATCCTCTCTCCGGCGAACGGCGACCCGATCATCGTGCCGACGCAGGATGTGGTGCTCGGTCTGTACTACATGACCCGTGAATCGGTTTCCGCCAAGGGCACCGGCATGGTGTTCGCGGACGTGGCAGAGGTTCACCGCGCGTATGAAACGGGCGCCGCGACGCTGCACGCCAAGTGCAAGGTTCGCTTGACCGAAACACTGCTCGATGAAGCCCAGAACGAGGTCACCACGACCAAGCTGGTGGAGACGACCGTTGGTCGTGCGCTGCTGTCCTCCGTGCTGCCGAAGGGACTTCCGTTCGCGCTCGTGAACCAGGCGCTGACGAAACGTTCGATTTCCCGCTTGTTCGACTCCTGCTACCGCACCGTCGGGTTGAAGGAAACGGTGATTTTCGCCGACCGCCTCATGTATACCGGCTTCCACCACGCCACGCGGTCCGGCGTCTCCATCGGCGTCGACGACATGGTCGTGCCGGACGAGAAGATCGCGATCATCAAGGCCGCGGAAGAGGGCGTGAAGGAAATCGAGGACCAGTACGCGTCGGGTCTGGTGACGACCGGCGAGCGCTACAACAAGGTCGTCGACATCTGGTCGCACACCAACGACCAGGTCGCGAAGGCGATGATGGAGAAGCTCGGTTCGGAATTCGTCACCGACACCAAGGGCAAGCAGGTCCGGCAGGCTTCGTTCAACTCGATTTACATGATGGCCGACTCCGGCGCGCGCGGCTCCGCCGCGCAGATTCGCCAGCTGGCCGGCATGCGTGGCCTGATGGCCAAGCCGGACGGTTCGATCATCGAGACGCCGATTACCGCGAACTTCCGCGAAGGCCTCGACGTTCTGCAGTACTTCATCTCGACGCACGGTGCCCGCAAGGGCTTGGCCGACACCGCGCTGAAGACCGCGAACTCGGGCTACCTGACGCGCCGTCTCGTGGACGTCGCCCAGGACCTGGTGGTCACGGAGCATGACTGCGGTACCGAGGCGGGTATCACCCTGACCGCCCTCATCGAGGGTGGCGATGTCGTCGAAGCCCTGCGCGATCGCGTGTTGGGGCGCGTCACGGCCGAGCCGGTCTACCGCACGGGTACCGACATCGAAGTCGCGCCGGCGGGCACCCTGCTCGATGAAAAATGGGTGCAGATCCTGGACGAGATGGGCGTGGACGAGGTCAAGGTCCGTTCGTCCATCACCTGCGAGACGCGTTACGGCGTGTGCGCGTCCTGTTACGGTCGTGACCTGGCGCGTGGTCACATCGTCAACGTGGGCGAGGCCGTCGGCGTCATCGCTGCGCAGTCGATTGGTGAACCGGGCACACAGCTCACCATGCGCACCTTCCACATCGGTGGTGCCGCGTCGCGCGCCGCAGCGGTCAGCAGCATCGAAGTGAAGTTCGGCGGCAGCGTGCGCCTCCAGAACATGAAGACCCTGCGGCACCAGAACGGTACGCTGGTCTCCGTGTCCCGCTCGGGTGAACTGGTCGTGATGGACGACATCGGCCGTGAGCGCGAACGTTACAAGGTGCCCTACGGCGCGGTCATGTCGGTCGGTGACGGCAGCGTCGTCAAACCCGGCCAGAACATCGCGAACTGGGACCCGCATACCCACCCGATCATCACCGAAGTGGACGGTTTCGTCCGCTTCAAGGACATCGTGGAAGGTGTGACCGTGGTTCGTCAGCTCGACGAAATCACCGGCCTGTCGAGCATCGTGGTCACCGATCCGAAGCAGCGTGGTTCAGCCGCGAAGGACCTGCGACCGATGATCCAGCTCGTCGACGGCGCCGGCAAGGAGATCAAGATCCCCGGCACCGAGCTCCCGGCACAGTACTTCATGCCGCCCAACGCCTTGGTGGCGGTCGAGGACGGCAAGGAAGTCAAGATCGGCGACACCGTGGCGCGCATCCCGCAGGAGTCCTTGAAGACCCGCGACATCACCGGCGGTCTGCCGCGCGTCGCCGACCTCTTCGAAGCCCGCAAGCCGAAGGAGCCGGCGATTCTTGCCGAGGCCAGCGGCACGGTATCGTTCGGCAAGGACACGAAGGGCAAGCAGCGCTTCGTCATCCGCACCGACAGAAATGACGAAATCGAGACGCTGATTCCGAAGTGGCGCCATGTGACGGTGTTCGAAGGCGAGCACGTGGAAAAGGGCGACGTCATTTGTGACGGCGCGCCTGATTCGCACGACATCCTCCGCCTGAAGGGAGTGCCGGAGCTGACTCGCTACGTCGTCAACGAGGTGCAGGAGGTCTACCGCCTGCAAGGCGTCAAGATCAACGACAAGCACATCGAGACCATCGTGCGGCAGATGCTGCGCAAGGTCGAAATCATCGAGTCCGGGGACACCCGCTTCCTGGCCGGGGAACAGATCGAGAAGGAGCGCCTGTTCGAGGAGAACGACCGCATGCTTCGCGAGGGCAAGCAGCCTGCGACCTACCAGCAACTGCTGCTGGGCATCACGAAGGCGTCGCTGGCGACCGAGTCCTTCATCTCGGCGGCATCGTTCCAGGAGACGACTCGAGTGCTGACGGAGGCTTCGGTGGCCGGCAAGCGCGACGAGCTGCGCGGCCTGAAGGAGAACGTCATCGTCGGTCGTCTAATCCCCGCGGGCACGGGCTTCGCTTATCACTCCGATCGCCGTCGCCGGCGGCGGCAGGGAGCGGATGCACCGAATTTCGCGTTCACGAACCCGGTGGCAGAACCCCTGCCGTCCGTGGCGACTGAACCGGAGGCGCCTCCGGCGGACGATCTTTCCAGCGAAGACTAGCGAGATCGTTGACACCCGTTTACCCGGGTCAATATAATTCCGCTCCTACGACAGGCCCGGTCTCCGAGCCTGTCGTTTTTTTCACGCTGGATATTCCCGTTCTCAGGACACCCGCCGCGGCACAGTCTGCCCGGTGACCGGCAGTCGCCCGGTAGTCTAGCGGTGGGAACGGGGGTTTAAGCCCCCTGGCGCTAATTAAAAATCGAGAAGGCGTGGCCTGTCCGGGCTGCAGCCTGCGGTAACTTGCACAGCCCCTCACCGGGCCGAGAGATGGAAAAGGGCACATGGCCACAATCAATCAGTTAGTGCGCAAGCCCCGGAATACACAGCGGAAAAAGAGTGCTGTGCCGGCGCTGGAAGGATGTCCGCAGAAGCGCGGCGTATGCACCCGCGTCTATACGACGACCCCCAAGAAGCCGAACTCGGCGCTGCGTAAGGTCGCCCGCGTGCGGCTCACCAATGGCCAGGAAGTCACCACCTACATCGGCGGCGAAGGCCACAACCTGCAGGAACACTCGGTCATCCTGATCCGCGGCGGCCGCGTCAAGGACTTGCCCGGTGTCCGCTACCACACGGTTCGCGGCACGCTCGACACCTCCGGTGTCAGCGACCGTCGTCAGGCTCGTTCGAAGTACGGCGCGAAGCGCCCGAAGTCGAAGGCCAAGTAACCGCCCCACCCACGCAACAGATTCGAGATTCCGCCAGCCATGTCTAGACGTCGCGTCGCAGCTAAACGGGAAATCCTGCCTGATCCGAAATACGGAGATCAGGTCCTGGCCAAGTTCATCAACATGATCATGTCCGCGGGCAAGAAGTCGACTGCGGAAAAGATCGTCTACGGCGCGCTCGACGAGATGGCCAAGAAGGGCCGTGGCGAAGCGCTTGATGTCTTCAAGCACGCCCTTGGCAACATCGAACCGCGCGTGGAGGTGAAATCCCGCCGGGTCGGTGGTGCGACCTACCAGGTGCCGGTCGAAGTCCGTCCGGGCCGGCGCAGCGCCCTCGCCATGCGGTGGCTGGTCGACGCAGCCCGCAAGCGGGGCGAGAAGTCGATGGACCGCCGCCTCGCCGGCGAACTCCTCGATGCCTTCGAGAACCGCGGCACCGCCGTGAAGAAGCGCGAAGACACGCACAAGATGGCGGAAGCGAACCGCGCTTTCGCGCATTACCGCTGGTAACGCTCCGGCGGCCTTAAGGAACAGCAATCGTGGCACGTACGACACCCATCGACCGTTACCGAAACATCGGTATCGCAGCGCACATCGACGCCGGCAAGACGACGACGACGGAACGCATCCTTTATTACACCGGCCGTTCGCACAAGGTCGGTGAAGTCCATGACGGCGCGGCCACCATGGACTGGATGGAGCAGGAGCAGGAGCGCGGCATCACGATTACGTCCGCCGCGACCACGTGCTTCTGGCGCGGGATGGCGAAGCAGTTCCCGGAACATCGCATCAATATCATCGACACCCCGGGCCACGTGGATTTCACGATTGAAGTCGAGCGCTCGCTGCGCGTGCTGGACGGTGCGGTTTCGGTGTTCTGTGCCGTCGGTGGCGTACAGCCGCAATCTGAAACCGTCTGGCGCCAGGCCAACAAATACGGTGTTCCGCGCGTTGCTTTCGTCAATAAGATGGACCGCGCCGGCGCCAACTTCCTGCGCGTCGTCGAGCAGATGCGCGAGCGGCTCAACGCGAACGCAGTCCCGATCCAGTTCCCCATTGGCGCCGAAGACAGCTTCGAAGGCGTGATCGACCTGATCCGTGAGAAGGCGATCTACTGGGAAGAAGAGAACATGGGGATGAACTTCGTCGAGAAAGACATCCCTGAAGCGCTGCAGGCCCAGTGCGCAAAGCTGCGTGAAGGCCTGGTCGAGGCCGCTGCCGAGTCCGACGAAGCCCTGACCGAGAAATACCTGAACGGCGAAGCGCTCACGATCGAAGAGATCAAGCGCGGCCTGCGCGTGCGCACGCTGAAGAACGAAATCGTCACCGTCGTTTGCGGCTCCGCCTTCAAGAACAAGGGCGTCCAGGCCATGCTGGACGCGGTCATCGAGTACCTGCCGGCGCCTGGTGACGTCGAAGCCATCAAGGGCGTGCTCGAAGACGGCAGCGAGTCCGAGCGAGTGGCCTCGGACGAAGCGCCGTTCGCCGCACTGGCATTCAAAATCGCGACCGACCCGTTCGTCGGCACGCTCGTCTTCTTCCGTGTTTACTCCGGCGTGCTCAATTCGGGTGACTCGGTCTACAACCCGGTCAAGGACCGCAAGGAACGCATCGGCCGCTTGCTGCAGATGCACGCGAACTCCCGCGAGGAAATCAAGGAAGTTCGCGCGGGGGACATCGCGGCTGCGGTGGGCATCAAGGACGTCACGACTGGTGACACCCTGTGCGACCTGAACAACATCATCACGCTGGAACGCATGGAGTTCCCGGAACCCGTCATCGCCGTTGCCGTCGAGCCGAAGACCAAGGCTGACCAGGAGAAGATGGGCATCGCGCTGCAGCGTCTCGCAGCCGAGGATCCGTCTTTCCGTGTGTCCACGGACCAGGAATCGGGCCAGACCATCATCGCCGGCATGGGCGAGCTCCACCTCGAAATCATCGTCGACCGCATGCGTCGCGAGTTCAAGGTCGAAGCCAATGTCGGCAAACCCCAGGTCGCCTATCGCGAAACCATCCGTGGCACCGTCGAGAAGCAGGAAGGCAAGTTCGTCCGCCAGAGCGGTGGCCGCGGCCAGTACGGTCACGTGGTGGTCAAGATGGAGCCGAACGAGGCCGGCAAGGGCTTCGAGTTCGTCAACGGCATCGTGGGCGGCGTGATTCCGAAGGAATACATCCCTGCCGTGCAGAAGGGCATGGAAGAAGCCATGCAGAATGGCGTCGTTGCCGGTTATCCGATGGTGGATATCAAGGTCACGCTGTTCGACGGCTCCTACCACGACGTCGACTCGAACGAAATGGCGTTCAAGATCGCGGGCTCGATGGCTTTCAAGGAAGCGGCTGCCAAGGCCAAGCCGGTTCTGCTCGAGCCAGTCATGAGCGTCGAAGTCGTCACGCCTGAAGACTACGTCGGCACCGTCAACGGCGATTTGAACCGCCGCCGCGGCATCCTCGAGGGCGCTGAGGAATCGGCTGCCGGACGCGTGATCAAGGCCCAGGTGCCGCTGTCCGAGATGTTCGGCTACTCGACGGACCTGCGCTCGGCTACCCAGGGCCGTGCGACCTATACGATGGAATTTGCGCGCTACGTCGAAGCTCCGAAGAGCGTGGCCGACACCGTCACGAAGCGTTCGTAAGCGCAACAAGAAACACCACCAGATAACCGTCAGAACCGACGAAGAGGCTAGAGATTCATGTCCAAGGGAAAATTTGAAAGAACGAAACCGCACGTGAACGTGGGGACGATCGGTCACGTTGACCATGGGAAGACGACGTTGACGGCGGCGCTGACGGTGGTGACGGCGAAGAAGTACGGCGGCGAAGCGAAGGCGTACGATCAGATCGACAACGCGCCGGAAGAGCGGGAGCGCGGCATCACGATTGCGACGTCGCACGTGGAATACGAGAGCGACAACCGCCACTACGCGCACGTTGACTGCCCGGGCCACGCGGACTACGTGAAGAACATGATCACGGGTGCGGCGCAGATGGACGGCGCGATCCTGGTGGTGTCTGCGGCGGACGGCCCGATGCCGCAGACGCGTGAGCACATTCTGCTGGCGCGGCAGGTCGGCGTTCCGTACATCGTGGTGTACATGAACAAGGCCGATATGGTCGACGACAAGGAACTGCTGGAGCTCGTGGAGATGGAAGTCCGCGAACTGCTGAGCGTGTACAAGTTCCCGGGCGAC
>Ga0255182_1000914_pt1 | contig 17069 bp, 17 predicted proteins | sample Atl_UVDOM_RepA_8_FD_188420 | JGI IMG/M metagenome (GOLD analysis project Ga0255182, IMG submission 188420) | Freshwater microbial communities from Altamaha River, Georgia, United States - Atl_UVDOM_RepA_8d | ecosystem: Environmental > Aquatic > Freshwater > River | place: USA: Georgia...
TGGAACTCTTTCTTGTGGTTGGCGTGCTCTTTCAAGAATGCGTTTTTGGCAGCATCATCTTTCAGATACACCTTCTCTTTGCCCACCTCGGTGGAATACAGCGGCGGTTGTGCGATGTAGATGAAGCCACTCTCGACCATCGGGCGCATCTGGCGGTAGAAGAACGTGAGCAACAGCGTGCGAATGTGGCTGCCATCGACATCGGCGTCGGCCAAGATGATGACTTTGTGGTACCGCGCTTTTTCGACATTGAACTCGTCATTGCCGACACCACCGCCAATCGCAGTGATGAGGGCTTGGATCTCGTTGTTCTTCAGCATCTTGTCGAGGCGCGCACGCTCGACGTTCAAGATCTTGCCGCGAATCGGGAGAATTGCCTGCGTGCGTGGGTCGCGTGCGTCGACGGCTGTGCCACCGGCTGAATCGCCCTCGACAATGAAGAGTTCGCTTTCGCCGGGGTCACCGCTCGTGCAGTCCTTCAACTTGTCAGGCATACCCGCACCCGAGAGCGCGGTCTTGCGACGAATTGCGTTGCGCGCATTCTTGGCGGCAATGCGCGCCTGCGCAGCAGCGACCGCCTTCTTCACCACACGGTTGGCTTCAGTCGGATTTTCTTGCAACCACTCTTCCAACTTGGTGTTGGTTTCTTTCTGCACGAACGAGCGCATCGACACGTTGCCCAACTTGGCCTTGGTCTGGCCTTCGAACTGCGGCTCGCGCAGCTTGACCGACACCACCGCGGTCAAGCCCTCACGAATGTCTTCGCCGAGCAGGTTTTCATCCTTCTCTTTGAGGCCGCCAGATGATCGCGCATACTTGTTGAGCACCGAGGTGAGTGCGGTCTTGAACCCCTCCACGTGCATGCCGCCTTCGACCGTGGAAATGCCGTTGGCATAGCCATAAATGCCCTCGTAGTAGCCAGTGTTCCACTGCAGGGCGATATCCAACGTTTGGTCGTCTTCACTTGCTTCGTAGTGCGCCACCTTGGTGAACAGTGCCTCGCGCGATTGGTTGAGGTGCTTCACGAAATCGACGATGCCGCCCTTGTATTGGAACGTCACTTTTTGTTTCTTGTCACCACGATCATCAACGAAGACAACCTCAAGGTTCTTGTTCAAGAATGCGATCGTCTGCAGTCGTTCAGTCACGGTTCGCGCAACGAACTCGGTGCCTTCGGCCTTAAAAATCTCGGGGTCGGGCCAGAAACGAATCGACGTGCCGCGTTGCGTCTTCTCTGGTGACGCTCCGACCTTCTGCAGTTTGCCTTTCGGTTTTCCGCCTTCGACGAACTCTTGGCGGAAATGCGTGCCTTCGCGGTGCACTTCGGCAACGACGCGCAACGACAATGCGTTGACGACGCTCACACCGACGCCGTGCAGACCACCCGACACCTTGTAGCCGTCGCCACCAAACTTGCCACCAGCGTGCAAGACTGTGAGCACGACTTCGAGCGCGCTCTTGCCCTTATGTGGGCCCGAGGGGTACGGGTCGACGGGGATGCCACGGCCGTTGTCGACCACTTCGCACGACCCGTCGGGGTGCAGGGTGACGATGATCTTGTTGCAGAACCCGGCCATCGCCTCGTCGACTGAGTTGTCGACAACTTCCCAGATGAGATGGTGGAGGCCCGCCAAGCCTGTCGAACCGATGTACATGCCCGGGCGACGGCGCACGGGGTCAAGACCCTCAAGCACCTGGATGTCTTTGGCGCCGTACGACGCCGAACCTTTGCGAGTGGTGCCTTTGGTGGCGTCAACGGACATACTGAACCTTTTGATTCTACCTTTTTTGCGGTTGCCACAGTGGCAATCGAAGTACGAAAACGCTCGGATTTACCGACGTTTTACGCGTACTTCGAGTGCTGTGACTGGTGTCGTGGTGAACGACGAAATCTTGGCGCACAACGATGCTTCCAGGAAGCGCAGTTCGGTCGCCCAACTCGGGTCATCAACCTCGACGACGAGCGTTGCATGATCAAGTCGCACCGGTTGCACGTGCGCGGCCACTGAGTCGCCCACCAGTTCACGCCAAGCGCCAAAAACCCCCGTCACGCTGTCGGCATCGTCAGAACCGAGCGACTGCAAGAGCCGCGTGAGCTGGCCCTGCAGGGTGGTGTGTGGAGGCAGGTCGTTGGTGTCGCTGCGACGATCGTCTGGGGTGTCGTCTGGCGTATTGGGGTGGTTCATCATCCCTCTGGTGTGACGTCGGTGATGGTTCCGGCAAATACTCGTAGCACGCGGGTGATACGTGGCGAATCGGGCAGCGCCTCGGGGCTGGTAACAAGCACCTGTCTCGTCGGCAAATGGACGAGCAGCTGTTCAAACACGGCCGCCTTGCGCCGTGGGTCGAGCCCGGCCAACACGTCGTCAAGCACCAACACGGGAGGCGAACCCCAACGATCACTCACGGCATGGTGGATACCCATGCGCAACGCCAAACCGAGCGAGTGTTGTTCGCCGTGCGACCCTTGGGTGCGCGCGGCCAGTGCGTCAATCGACACGACGAGATCGTCGCGGTGCGGCCCAACAGTGCTGGTGCCGCGCCGCAGGTCGGCTGCGCGTGCCTCGCGTAATGCGACCATCAATCCTGTTTCACGCCACGGTGCCGCGTACTCGAGCGTCACCTGCACGCCGCCACCGGCCAGTGCGGTATATGCCGCTTGCACTCGCCCCATGATGTTGTCGACCACTGCTGCTCGCGCACGACCGAGTTCGTCGCCGACGGCGGCAAGTTTGTCGTCCCACGCATCGAGACTTGCCAACGCGGTCGCACTGGGCCTCAAGCCCAACTCTTTCAGCAGCGAATTGCGTTGTCGCACCACCCGCTCGACTTCTCCCACCAAATCGTGTCGTGCCGGGTCGAGAGCAACGACGGCATCATCCAAGACGGTGCGTCGTTCTGTCGCCGCCCCCCGTATGAGATAGAGGTCTTCGGGCATGAACACTGACGTACGCAGCGCGGTGAGTAGATCACGGGTTCGGGCAGCTCGCTTACGGTTGATCTGCACGGTCGAGCGACCCTCGCGCTTCAACTCGATCTCAATAAGAAACTCGCGACCATCGTCATGCACGACGTCAGCGCGCAACACGGCAGCCTCTGCCCCGTCGCGCACGACCGCATCGTTGGCCACGCCGCGAAACGACTTCAGCGTCGATAGCACCACCAACGCCTCGACGAGATTCGTCTTGCCCTGGGCATTGTCGCCGACCAGACCAAAGACGCCGCCACCGAGTGACAGGTCAAGGGCGGCGTAGTTGCGGAAATTGCGCAACTGCAACGAGCGAACGATCACGGGGCGTTCACCCGATCGTCACGACGTAAGTCGTTGCGGCATCACCAAGTAGAGGTATCCATCGTTCGTCGATCCGCGCAACACCGCAGGCTTGATTGCCTCACTCGATTCGATGCTGATGGTTTCACCCGCGCATGCATCGATGCCCTGCATGAGATAGTCGGGATTGAAACCAATCGTGAGCTCTGGACCCTTGTAGTCGGCATCAAGTTCTTCGATGGTTTCTCCGGTGTCTTGGGTGTGCACTGACAACTTGAGTGAACCGCTGCTTTGTGTGAGACGTACCGGAATGTTGTCTCGCGCAAATACCTTCGATCGCCGCACGGCATCGAGCAGCGCTTCGCGATTCACTGACAGTTTGTTGGGGTACGACGGCTGGATGAGTTGCTTATAGTTGGGGAATTGCACCGCCAGGAGCGCGGTCGAGAGCATCGTGTTACCGACACCAAACGTGGCGCGATCAGAGGCCAGGCGATACGTGATTGTGTCGTGGTCCTTGATCAATCGCAACAATTCTCCGAGGGCTCGAGCGGGAATGATGACCGAGCTCTCGCCCGCCAGTGCCGTACCGCTGATCTGGCGTACGGCAAGGCGATAGCTGTCGGTGGCGACGAACGTGAGACCCTCGGGTTGATTGCTGATGAGCACACCGGTGAGCGCAAGTCGCGAGGCATCGGCACTTGCCGCGCGCACCACTTGGCGCAGCGCATCGCCAAAGACGGCGGCCGACATCTTTCCTTCAGGTGCGCTCGCCTGAATGATCTTGGGGAAGTCATTCGCGGCGTAACACAGCACCGACGAACGGTTGCGGCCAGCCTCGACGATGAGGGATTCACCCTCGAGTGCCACCTGTACCTTGCCGTCAGGCAGGCCACGCACCAGTTCGGTGATGATGCGCGCGGTCGGCACGACGACCCCGTCTTTTTGGCCGCCGATAGCGAGCGTGGTTTGAATCGAGAGTTCTTTGTCGGTGCAGGAAAGCGTCAGGGTGTCGCCGCTAACGGCAAGTTCGACGCCGGCAAGGGCGGGCATCGCGCTGGTGCGTGCGGTGGCGACACGGCTCACGTCACTGAGTGCTTCGTTGAACTCATCGCGTTCGATACGGAATTTCATGATGTGGGCCTCGTGAGGTGGTTGTTGGTAGTGCTCGGATACATGCTGATAGCAGTAATAAGACCTGTGGATTGTGGATAACTCGGGTTGCGCCCAGCGTAGACAAGGGCCGTGATATCCACAGGCACGGCAGGTCGGTGCACAACACACAGTGGTGTGATTTGTGATCTGGGGATACCGCGTGGGTTGTCCACACGTCGTCCACGCGACGCGCGCAGATCATCCACGGTGGTGGGTCGCGGGCTCATGCGGTTTTGAACAGTCGCAGCAACTCGTTGACCTGGTCGAAGACCTGTTGGCGGTCTTTCATGACGTGCTGGGTCTTTTCCACGGCATGAATGACGGTCGTGTGGTCGCGACCACCAAACAGCCGGGCGATGGCCGGATACGACAGATCGGTCAGCTCACGCACGACGTACATTGCGGTTTGACGGGCGGTGACGATCGGTCGCTGACGACTGCGCCCACGAATCGCCTCGACGGTCACACCGAGGTAATCGCAAATCTCGGTGAGCAACTGCTCATCACTGCGTTTTTTGCCGGCGCGTCGCGACACCAGGTCAACGAGCAGCTCTCGGGCGAGGTTGACGTCGATCTCCGTCTTGTTCAAGGAGGCGTAAGCCGCGACACGCACGAGGGCACCTTCGAGTTCGCGGATGTTGGTGGTCACGCTCGAGGCGATGAACTCGAGCACTTCGGGTGCAGCATTCAGACGTTCACGTTCTGCCTTGTTGCGCAAGATCGCGAGACGGGTCTCAACGTCGGGCGGCTGAATGTCGGTGATGAGTCCCCAACGGAACCGGCCACGCAGACGGTCTTCGAGGGTCGGAATCGCATCAGGCACGCGGTCACTCGAGATGACAATCTGCTTGCTCGAGCCATGCAACGAGTTGAACGTGTGGAAGAATTCTTCCTGTAGGCCCTCTTTGCCTTCCATGAACTGCACATCGTCGATGAGCAGCACGTCAACCTCGCGATAGCGGCGCTTGAATGCGCTAATCGTGTTGTTGCGAATGCCGTCGACGTATTCGTTGAGGAAGGTTTCGGTCGAGACGTAGCGCACTTCATAATTTGGATAGTGCTCGTGTACATACGAACCAATCGCGTGTAAGAGGTGGGTCTTGCCCAAGCCTGCCGAACCATAGATAAACAGCGGGTTGTAGGAGCGCCCTGGGGTTTCAGCGACTCGTTGGGCGGCCGCAAGAGCAAACTGGTTCGACGCACCTTTGACGAACGTGTCGAAGGTGTAGCGCGGATTCAAGCCGACTGCTGCACCGCGGCCAGCACGACCAACGGGCGTGGTGGTGCTGGTTGTCGGGGCAACGAGTGGAGTGGTGGCGGGCGACGTGACGACGGCGGGCTCGTGTGCGGTCGGGTCGGCGGCCAGCGTGCGCACATCGACACTCAACTCATGTGCGCTGCCACCGGCCTCATTCAAGGCGTCACGCACAAGCGACATGTAGCGCGTCAGCACACGCTCGCGCACGAAGGCATTGGGCACCCGTAGCCGCAGGCTCATGTTGCCGCCGAGTTTCGACTGGTTGCGCTCGACGCTGATGTCGTTGAAGGTCGAAAACCATACGGCTTCCGACACCTGCTGGCGCAGAACGAGCGCCGCGCGTTCCCACAGCGCCCCCGCGTCATCGATTTCTGTCGCTGGTGCGCCCGTTGTCTCTGGTTCAATCGTCGTGTTGATCATGGTGTCGGTGGTGTTGTTCGTCATCGTGTTGGTGCTTTCGTGTCGTCGTCCACAGTTCTCCCCACATGGTGTGGAGAATGTCAGCGATGTAACTTGTCGTTGAGATAAAACTCGTACGTTCCCCGTCGACGACCCGGTGGCACCGGATGTGTCGGCCGTGGGGTGAGGGAACGTAGCACGTTTTCCACAGGGGGCAAAATGGTGAATCACATGGTGCAGATTCGCACGCTGCGCCCTAGCCTGAACGCGTTGCTTCCAATCGCCTTGTAAGTGACTTGAGGAGACAGGCGTGAAACGTACATTTCAACCCAGCAAGCGTCGACGAGCCAAGAAACACGGGTTTCGCAAGCGGATGAAGACCAAGGGCGGTCGGGCCGTGTTGCGGTCACGACGCTCTAAGGGTCGCGCTCGTTTGTCGGCGTGATCAGTCGCATCACCAAACGCGCTGGTTTCGCCCGCTTTCGCGGCGTTCGCACGTTGCGGCACGGGTCGTTGACCCTGCGCGCCCTGCCCGACCCAGTAGTCGGTGCGGTGCATCTTGCCATCGCCACTCCGAAGCGCAGCGGCTCGGCGGTGGCCCGCAATCGAGTGCGCCGGCAGGTGCGTGCGGCGATGCGAGCGCGGGCCGATCGAGTGCCGTTCGGCTGGTACCTCGTCTCACTCCAGGGCGCAGCTGTGGATACCGACTGGGGACAACTGGGGATATCGCTGGATGCGCTGGTTGACCAGGTGCGTGCACAGACGGCGGATGTCGTGCAATCCGCACCATCACTGACGATGAGAGCTGGGCGGTAATAGTGTGACAAGCGTCACTTCACGGACTCCCACTGTCCACAGGCTGGGGACACTGCAGCGAGCGATGCTGCGGGCGATTCGGTGGTACCAAGACCAGCGCACCGGGGCACTCTCCCCCTGTCGGTTCTTCCCAAGTTGTTCGGAATACGCCCATGACGCCATTGAGCGCCACGGGGCTTGGCGTGGTGGGCTTTTGGCGGCGCGTCGGCTGGGCCGTTGTCGTCCGTTCGGGCCGTCAGGGTTTGACCCAGTGCCCGAGCGCGTAGTTGGCGACGTGGATTCAGAGGATCGCGGCAACGGATGTTGTACACACGGTACTCAGGTGCACAAGGAGCAACTCACCAATGTTTGATTGGCTGTTTCGTGGCGTCGGCTGGCTGATCGCCTGGATTTACTCCTGGAGCAACGATTACTCCATCGCCATTGGCTCGATGGCCATCGTGGTGATGCTCGTCATCACCCCGCTTACCTTGAAGAGCACCCGCGGGATGCTGGAAATGCAGCGCCTACAACCCGAACTGCGCCGCCTACAGATCGAGCACAAGGGCGATCGCCAGGGTTTGAACGAAGCGATGATGAAGCTCTATCAGGAGCACAAGGTCAACCCACTCGCCTCCTGCCTGCCGCTCTTGGCCCAGATGCCGGTGTTCATCATCATGTTCCGGCTGTTGAAAGGACTCACCTACCGCCCGTCCCCCGGCGAGGGGTTTGCGCCAAAGCATCTCGACACGGCCTCAGATCTGTATCGCTCGCTCGTTGGTCAACAAGAGATGCGTTCGATCGGGCTCGATCTTGCGGTGCGACCCATCGACGTGATGCGCGACAATTTCGCTCAAGGGCTCATCTATGCCTCGCTCGTTGTCGGTCTCGCACTGTTGTATCTCGTGCAGCAACGCATGGTGGCATCACGCACGGTGAGCCCGACCATGTCAGCCAGTCAACAAAAGTTGCTGCAGTACCTCCCGGTGGTATTCGCGGTGTTCCAAGTGGTGTTGCCGACGGGTCTCGTCGTGTACTACGCGGTGCAAGCAGTCTTCCGCATCGGTCAGCAGGCCTACATCACCAAACGGTTCTACGGTGACGACGATTCGATCGGTCGTCAGGCGCAGCAGGCCAGCGCCAAGGCCCGTGAACTCAAGGATGATGACGTCAAGAAGACAAAAAAGAGCGAAAATAAAGGCAAAAACGACGATTTTTCAAGCAAGCGCGTGACCCCACCGAAGGGCAAGCAACAGCCCCAACGCCGCCCGACACCACCGCGCGGTGACGGCCCACCACAGCGACCGAAGCCGCCGAAGCGCTGACGAAGAAGTGCGCATACCAGAAACGCCCCACACGACTCGATACCGATAACACCAAGGAGACAATGACATGGAATGGGTAACAATCACCGCCGCAACAGTCGAAGACGCAAAGACGCTCGCCCTTGATCAACTCGGCGTTGCACCAGAAGACGCCGACATCGAAGTGATCGAAGAGCCAAAGCCCGGTTTGTTCGGTCGCTTGCGCGGCGAAGCGACGGTACGTGCACGCGTTCGACCCACGATGGTGCGCGACACCGGTTCGCGCCGCGAACGAGGTGGTCGTAACGGTGAGCGCAGTGGGCGTTCGCGCGGCGGCGATCGTCGTCGCCAGCGCAATGACGATTCACGTCGTGGACCCCGCCGTTCTGAGCGTGATACGGCGTCTCGCGATGATGCTCGCACCGACTCACGGTCTGATGAAGGCGACAACGAACGCGATGATGAGCGCCAGTCACGCCGTCGCGCAGATTCCCCCAAGGTGCCGGCGACCACGGTGCGTGACGCTGCGACCACATTTCTCGAGGGATTGGTGGCTGCAGCGGGGCTGACCGCCACGGTGGAGTCCACCGTCGACGGCGACGACATCGAGATCGCGGTGCGCGGTGACGACCTGCAGATGTTCGTAGGTGCTCGCGGGGCAACCCTCACCCAAGTGCAAGACCTCACCCGAGTGGTGAGTCAGCGCCGGCTCGGCGATCACGACACCAGGCTGCGGGTAGATGTGGGTGGCTACCGTGAACGCCGCCGCGAAGCCCTCGGACGCTTCGCGATGAAAGTCGCCAATGACGTTATGGAATCGGGCACTCCGCGCATCTTGGAGCCAATGAACTCCGCTGATCGCAAGATCGTGCACGACACGCTGGCCGATGTCGCGGGCGTGGTCACCCACTCGGAGGGCGATGACCCCTTCCGTCGAGTGAAGGTGTCAAAAGCCCCCGACGCGTGAGCGCGCTGCCCACGCCCACGGCGCTCGACCTGAACGTCTGAGGGCGTGGGCTGTCTGGCTTTAGGCTGGGCGAGGTGGCGACTGACTCCCCCGCCGACGAGGTCGTTCGCGTCTTGACCCGAGCCCAGCGCCATGGGGCGCTTGGCGTTCGGCCAATTACTGAGGTCATTGAGCACGCCCGGTCGTTCGTGGCTGCCCTGCCGGCCGACGTCGAGCGCGTGGTGGATCTTGGCTCAGGGGCAGGCGTACCCGGGCTTATCGTTGCTCTTGATCGCCCAACGGTGAGCGTGACGCTCGTTGACCGTCGGGCAAAGCGCACCGACGAGCTGGCGCGCGCCGTGCAAACACTGGGCTGGAATCCGCGTGTGCGGGTCGTCTGTGCCGATACGGCGAGCCTGGTTGACGACCCTGGGTGGACTGGAAGGTTTGATGCTGCGGTAGCCCGGGGGTTCGGTCCACCGCTCGACACACTGGCAACCGCCGTTCGCTTCGTGCGTCGAGGCGGTTGGGTCATCGTGAGCGAACCACCAGTTGATCAGGGCACCCGCTGGGACCACCTCGACTACTCCGGGCTGGGGGTTAGTGTCCCCGAACGCTGTGGTGCGGTCGTGCGGTTCCACGTGGAACGCTGATTGACACCTGGCCACTCTCGTTCCACGTGGAACACTGCGGGCTATCCGTAGCCGTGGGGGAGCCCCACGGTACAGTGAGGTCGTGAGTCCGACCACCCCCCGCATCCTCGCCGTGGCCAACCAGAAGGGTGGGGTTGGCAAGACCACGGCGGTGGTCAACCTCTCGGCCAGCATCGCCGCCCTTGGGCATCGGGTACTGGTCATCGACCTTGACCCGCAGGGCAATGCCTCAACCGGGTTGGGCATTGATATTCGCACCTTGGAACACAGCGTGTACGACGTGCTGCTGCACGACATTCCGATCGAAGATGCCGTGCAATCGAGCAGCGTGGCCAACCTCTTTGTTGTACCCGCCAACCTTGACCTGGCGGGGGCCGAGATTGAACTCGTCCCTGCGATGGGTCGCGAAACCCGCTTGCGCCGGGCCGTTGAGCGGGTGGCGTCGGACTACGCCTACGTCTTCATCGACTGCCCGCCGTCGCTGGGTCTGCTGACCGTGAACGCCCTGACCGCCGCTCACGAGGTACTGGTGCCGGTGCAGTGCGAGTACTACGCCTTGGAAGGCTTGGCCCAATTGCTGCGCAATATCGAACTTGTCAACCAAAACCTGAACCCGACTCTGCAGGTAAGCACGATTCTCTGTCAGATGTACGACAGCCGCACCAAGCTGTCGGCCGAGGTGGTGGCCGATGTGCGCGGTCATTTCGGGGCCAAAGTGCTGCACACCGTCATCCCGCGCACGGTGCGCATTGCCGAGGCGCCCAGCTTCGGGAAGCCCGTCGTGGTGTTGGATCCGTCAAGTGTCGGAGCACAGGCCTATCGGGCCGCTGCCAAGGAGGTTGTCGATGGCCGGGCTTAAACAGGGCAAAGGTCTTGGGTCGCTCATCCCCAGCGGTGGAGGTGTGCCGCCCGTCACAGGGGGAGTGTTGGAGATTGCGGTGTCGGCAATTGAACTCAACCCGCATCAGCCACGCACACGGTTTGCTGATGCACCGCTCAGCGAACTCGCCGATTCGATTCGAGCGGTTGGCGTGCTGCAGCCGCTCTTGGTGCGCACGGTGCGCCCCGGGGCATATCAGTTGATTGCCGGTGAGCGGCGATTGAAGGCTGCGCAACGTGCAGGTCTGGCGACCGTACCCGTCATTGTTCGTGACACCGACGACGCCGGGTCAGCCGAACAAGCGTTGATCGAAAACCTGCACCGCGAAGACCTCGGTGCGCTCGAAGAAGCAGCCGCTTATCAACAGTTGCTCGAAGATTTTCGTCTCACGCACGACCAACTCGCCAGTCGCGTGGGCAAAAGTCGTGTCACGATCACCAACGCGCTGCGTCTACTCACGCTGCCCGCGTCAGTACAGCAGTTGATTGCCGATCAACGACTCACCGCTGGTCACGCCAAGGTGTTGCTGGGCGTGACGGATCGAGCCGTGCTCGAACGACTCGCCCAACAGGTGGTGCGTGAGGGCCTGTCGGTGCGGGCCACCGAGTCTTTGCTTACCACTTCTGGTACACCCGTTCGGCGTAAGTCGCTAAAAAAGGCAAAGGCTGCCCCTGATGCCGCATTGGGCGAACTCGCGCACGTGATCGGCGAGCGACTCTCGACGCGGGTTTCGGTCAGTGAACCCAGCCCGGGTAAACGAGGGGTGTTGAGCGTCGAGTTTGCCGACCTAGACGACCTCGAACGCATCGCTCGACTGATGCTGGGCGCTCCGTAACCCTCAACCTTCAGCCTGAAGCGGACGGTGACCTCATCCCCAGCCTGTGGATAACGCTGTGGGTGGTGTTGGGGATGGGTGTGGAGAGTGCGACTAGCCGAGGAACGGCGCCAGGTCGTTGAGCAACGCCTGTTTGCCGCGTGCGCCGACGAAGCGCTGCACTTCGCTGCCGTTCTTGAACAAGATCATCGTCGGAATACTCATCACGCTGAAGCGCGCCGCGACGTCTCCCTCATCGTCAACGTTCAGTTTGGCAATGGTGAGCGCACCTGCCTTTTCGACGGCGATGTCACGAATGACGGGGTCGATCTGCTTGCACGGCCCGCACCACTCGGCCCAGAAGTCGACGAGCACGGGCGTCGTCGCCGAGCGAATCGTTTCATCGAAGTTTGCAACGGTGAGGGTGACGACGTTTCCAGCCATAGCGACGACGCTACTTGCCCGCGTGCGTGGCTTCGAGCCAACGTTCGGCGTCAATCGCCGCCATGCATCCCGAGCCGGCGGCGGTAATCGCCTGACGATACGTGTGGTCTTGCACGTCACCGCACGCGAATACTCCGGCGATGTTCGTGCGTGACGACCCGGGTTGGGTAACGAGGTACCCCGTTTCATCCATGTCGAGCACACCCGCGAAGAGGTCGGTATTTGGTCGGTGACCGATGGCGACGAAGAGACCCCCTACGGCCAATGTTTCGACGGCACCAGTTACGGTGTCAGTGACTTCGACTGCCGTCAATTTTGCGTCGCCGATGAGTCGTGTGACCTGTGAGTTCCAACGCACGACGATCTTTGGGTTGGCGAATGCCCGTTCTTGCATGATCTTTGAGGCGCGGAACTTGTCGCGACGATGGATGATCGTTACCTTCGTCGCGAACTTGGTGAGAAACGACGCTTCTTCGATCGCCGAGTCGCCGCCGCCGACGACCACGATCTCTTGTCCGCGAAAGAAGAAGCCGTCACACGTGGCACACGTTGACACACCATGGCCGATCAGTCGGGTTTCGTCGGGCAGATTCAGCATCAACGACCGCGCTCCGGTGCTGACGATGACGGCGTCGGCGGTGTATTCGTCGTCACGCACCCACACCCGCTTCGGAGTTGAGGAAAAGTCAATGTTTGTGGCCTTTTCGGTGAGGTATTCGGCGCCGAATCGCGCCGCCTGGTCGCGCATGCGCTGCATCAATTCGGGGCCTTGCACACCCTCGGGAAAGCCCGGGAAGTTCTCCACCTCTGTGGTGAGCATCAACTGACCACCTGGTTGGTCGGACGTCGACGACGGTTCACCCTCAATCACAAGAGGTGCCAGCGAGGCGCGCGCGGTGTAGACGGCAGCGGTGAGCCCGGCAGGGCCCGAGCCGATGATGATCACGTTGCGGTGCGGATGCGTCGTCATAGTGTTTCGCTTTCTTCGGGGGATGAATGTCGGGCACGCATCAAGAGCGCACCGATGAGCATGAACGAGCCGCCGACAACGAAGTACGACGCCCATACGGCGCGTCGCTCGCTGAGGAACAACTCGAACAACTCTTGCGCGCCGCGCATGATGGCGATGAGCGCGAGCACGACGAGTGAGATGGCGACGACGGCGACGATTGAGCCAAAGACGATGCCGCGGGTGACGGCGACGACGGGCTTGGTGGTGCGGTCACGCACTGCGCCAACGATGCGGTCGATGAAGTCGACGGTCTTTTTCGGAAACTCCGGATCGCTAATCGGGTTGCCCGCCACGGCGTCAGGCTAACGCTGCACATTCGGGTCGTAGAACGTGCTGCACCCGTGGGTGTGTGCTTGGTTCGTGCCAACGAGCGTGACACGCTCGTCGTGATGTGTGTCGCTACGCCGGAACGAACGCCACTTCGTTGATGCGACCCTGGAATGGGTTCGTCGTGCTGCAGGTCGAGCTCTTGCCGATTTCGGTGAGCACGACCAAGAGATGCGTGACTGGTGCTGTCACCGAGAACTTCACGATCTCACCGCGCGTGCGATAGTCGGACGCGAGCGGTGCACCCCAGCCATCAAAACCCGATGGTGGTGTGCCGTTCACACCAAAGACCTCCGCACCCCACGGACCAGTAGCAAAATTCACCCGCAAGGTGCCGGTGCCCGCACCTGTCAAGGTGACGAGCACGCCAACTTGGCCTTTAGCTCCAAAGAACTTGTCGGCATAACACGACGTAGCCCACGAACTCTGCGGATTTTTGTCGGTGAGCGCACCAATGAGTTCCTCGTTCTCCACTCCGTCGTCACCCAAGGGATCAAACGAGTTGACCGCTGCAATCGTGGCGGGGCCGTTTGGGGCGATGGGAGTCTGTGTCTCTTCCACCGGTGCCGTGGGAATCACGACGTTTTCCGGGTCACGAGTGCGCACCACCGCGACAACTACAAGACCGGTGAGCACGACGATTGCAGCCAGTAGGCGCGCAGTCGTCGACCGCAGGAGTCCACCACCTGCCGCGCCAAGTCGGAACCGGGCGGGGCGCACCGAATCACCCGACACGGAGCGCACATCGTTGCGCTGCAGTGTCACACGCTGGCCTGACGGTGGCGTCAGCGTCGTTTGGTCGTCGTGTTCATCGTTGAGTGCCTGCAAGAGCGCGACGCGGGTCTCTTCACCTGTTTGGTAGCGGTGGTCGGGGTTGCGTGCCAGCAGTTTGTGCACCACGCGCACGAGCCGCGGCGACAGTGTCGGTCGAAGATGGCCGAGGTCGGTCGGTTCGCGTTGTAGCCGAGCGAGAGCGGTGTCAGCGTCGTTGTCGCACACGAACGGCACCTTGCCCGAGAGGCATTCGTACAACACCAGCCCGAGGCTGTAGAGATCGGCGCGGCCGTCGAGTGGTTTACCGCGCACTATTTCTGGCGACAGGTATTTCGCCGTACCCATCATGATGTTGTCGTTGGTGAGGTCGTTGCCTTCGGCAGCGTGCAGCGCCTTGGCGATGCCGAAGTCGGCAAGGAGGAAATGCCCGTCGGGTCGCACGAGGATGTTGCCCGGCTTCACGTCGCGATGCACATAGCCGTGCGCATGCGTGGCATCGAGTGCCGCAGCAATCGCCGCGCCCATCATGATGGCGAGGCTCGGAGTGAGACGCTTCTTTTTGTCGAGCAAGTCGCGCAGACTGCGGCCTTGTACGAATTGCATCACGACGACCTGGAATCCTTCGTGGGCGAACGAGTCGTACACCGCGACGATGTTCGGATGGTTGAGCCCCGCGCAGGCGAGCGCCTCGCGTCGGAATCGTTCGATGGCCGTTTCGTCGCGCGCAATCTGCCGCTTCAGTACCTTGATCGCCACCTGGCGGTCGAGGAACGTATCGTGACCCAGCCATACTTCAGCCATGCCGCCGCGGGCAATCATCCGCTCAAGTCGGTAGCGGTCGCCGATGAACCCGGGTGCGAGTTCGGCAGCAGACATGATTGACGAGCGACGCTAGTTTCGCGCCGCCCGTAAATCGGGGAATGTCAGCGCAGGCGCGCCAACTTACGCCACGTGGTAGGTGACGCCAATCGTGCCGGGTCCGGTGTGTGAGCCGATGACCGAGCCGATGTTGCCGACGACGATGTCACCTTTGTAGGTTTCGCGCAGGCGGGCGACGAATGCGTCGACATCGCTGCACTCAGCGTGTAGCACCGCGACATTCGAGACTGCACCATCGTTGCGGAATTGTTCAACCACGAACTCGAGGGCCTTGCTGCGTGTGCGCTGCTTACCGCCCTCGGCGACTTTGCCGTCTTTCACGGTGATGATCGGTTTGATGGCCAGAGCCGAGGCCAACAATGCCTTGGCGCCACCGATGCGACCGTTCTTCTTCAGGTTTTCCAGCGTGTCGAGCGCCCCCCACACACGGGTGCGTTCGGCCAGTGCCCGTACTTGTGTCGCCAGGTCATCGATGTTGGTGACCGACGTGGCGAGGCGGGCGGCAGCCAACACGTTGATGCCTTCACCCATCGAGGCTGCACGGCTGTCGACGAAACGAATCGGAATCGAGAGTCCGGCTTCCTTCGCGCCTTGTTCGGCGGCCTGCAAGGTGGCCGAGAGTTCTGCCGAGATGGTGACGACGAGAATGCCCGTCGCCCCGCTCGCTGCGAGTTTGCTGAAGGCCGCCGCAAACTGGCCAGGGGCGGGGGCTGCGGTTTGGGGCAAGACAGGGGAGGCCGAGCAGCGGGCCCAGAACTCGGCTGGGCTGAGGCTTTCGCGATCGACGAACTCTTCGTCGCCGAATCGGAACGTGAGCGGCACGATGGTGATGCCGTGTTGGTCGGCGAGCTGTTGTGGCAGGTCGCAGGCAGAGTCGGTGACGATGCGAATGGTCATGGTGATGAGCGTAGTGCTGGATGCTGCTGAGTCTTTTTCTTGCGGTGATTACGCCGCAGATGGATGATCCACCACAGTGTCAGGAGCGCCAGGAACACCACACTCACGCCGCGCCCGAGCCCAGCGATGGCGTTCACGCGCACCCGTACGTTTTGAGAATCAAGCACGACACCAGACGGCGTGGTGAGCACCAGTTCGACGGTGAGCAGACCGTTCGAGCGAGCAGTCGCATAAACGAAGAGCTCACGTTGTCCGCGTGCTGCGAGTTGTACATCAATCACGTTGGGGGTGAACGTCATCTTGTTCGCTGCACTCGCGACGCGCAGTTGCAACGTGAGTGGATACTCACTCGTGTTCGTCAAGGTGATTCGTAACTGACTTTCGCGGCTACCGAAGGTGTAGGAGTTGCGCGGCAGCGCCACCGCGTTGCGCACGTCGGCGACACCGTCGAGCACCGTGCCGAGATAGGTCTGGCGTTGTTCAGCAGTGAGACTGGTGTCGTTGGCGACATCGAGAAGTTCGATCCATCGCGCAACGACATCATCAGCGTCTCGCAGGGTGTCGCCGATTGCCGCGATGCTTTCTCGCGCGGCGTTCGTGCTCGCTTGAATCTTGGCCACGTCAATGAGTGGCACTTGTGGCGGGCTTATCGTTGGCAACCCCTCGAGGGTCGGTGCGAGGTCGGTGACACGAACGACTGAAATCTGCGGAGCGCTTCGCAGATAACGCAAGGCGAGAGCAGCAATGAGTGGCTCGCGTGGCACGCCAGTGGCCGATGACAAGACGACCTGTCGGTTGCTCAAAGCAGCCGAGCCCACGAATGATGCCGCAACTTCATAGCGCTGGGCGATGACTTCAGCGGTGAGCGCCGCCGCCGACTCATGTGCAGTACCAGTTGGTTCGTCGAGCAGGGTGGCATATCGCTGGTCAGCCAAACCGAGCACTACACCGGCCGTCGGTGAGGTGAGTGCATACGGACGGTTCGGGTTGGTTTCTGGTCCGTAGGCCTGCACTGCGGAGCCGACCACGACCACGTTGGTGACACCAAAGCCGCGAACGAAGTCGACGCTCGCAGTGTCGAGCGGCTCGCTCGTCAGCCATACCGCACGCGATGGCAGTGCAGCCCCATTCACCGCGTCAAGCGTGGACTCGCCGCGTACGAGTTGTGCTTCGAATTGTGCGCGCAACTGTGCGGCAGCATACGAAGGAACACTGCTCTGGCGAAAGGTTGCGACGAGTACGTCGTTGTCGGCCAACAACG
>Ga0255182_1000915_pt1 | contig 17048 bp, 11 predicted proteins | sample Atl_UVDOM_RepA_8_FD_188420 | JGI IMG/M metagenome (GOLD analysis project Ga0255182, IMG submission 188420) | Freshwater microbial communities from Altamaha River, Georgia, United States - Atl_UVDOM_RepA_8d | ecosystem: Environmental > Aquatic > Freshwater > River | place: USA: Georgia...
GGTCTCACCGGCCGGATGTACCTCACTCCGCTGATTGACGGCTTGGCCACAACAGCCAAGCACTTTCTGTCGACGGTGAAGGGAGATGGCTTTACGCGCCAGTTTCCCGAGGAACGTCCCGAGTTCGGCAACCCGCTGATCTATCGCGGTGTGCATCGCCTCAACAAGGATGACCAGGGACGCGTCAAGTGCGTCGCCTGCTTCCTGTGTGCGACGGCTTGCCCGGCCCACTGCATCGACATCGTCGGGACCGAGGCCCCCTGGAACGACCGCGAGAAGTATCCGCAGAGCTTTGTGATCGACGAACTGCGTTGCATCTACTGCGGCATGTGTGAAGAGGCGTGCCCTGTGGACGCCATCGAACTGACCTCGCTGTTCGATCTCACCGGGGCCAGTCGCGAAGAGATGATCTTCGACAAGCAAAAGTTGCTGTCCGTTTATGACATGACAGCGGCGGCCGAGCCCTCCCGGAAAGAGCGCGAAGCGCGTGACCGGGCTCCCGCGATTGGAAAGGGGCACTGAGTTGATGGCTGGTCCGAGTCTTTGGGGCTTCGCCCCGCTGTTCGCCGCCGGAATGCTGGACGGGCCTCTCGCGCAGTACTCACTGCGTGTGCTGGGAGCGCTGCTGCCGCTGTTCCTCGGCGTGTTTTTGATGCTGCCCCGGGGGGGGGCCGACCGCTCACCGATCCGGTGGCTGGGGGCGGCCCTGGTGGTTCTGTCGCTGGTGCTGCTGGTGACATTTCCGCTGACTTCAGCCGATGGCGCGGTCCCCGATTCTGCCGCCACAACCCTGTGGGGTCTGCCGCAGACCATCTCGTGCTACACATTCCACGCCTTGGCTTTTGTGAGTGTGACAGCGGCCGCGTTGATGATCACCGCCCGCAACCCGGTCTACTCGGCACTGTGGTTTTCACTGGTGCTGTTGTCGAACTCGGGTCTTTACCTGCTGCAGGGGGCCGATTTCCTCTCCGCCTCCACAATCATCGTGTATGCCGGTGCGATCGTCGTCACTTTTCTCTTCGTCATCATGCTGGCTCAGCCGAATGGTGCGGCCCGCTACGACCGGTTTGCCCGGGAGGGGCTGCTCTCGGCAGTGACTGGGCTGTTGCTGTCGGGGGTGCTGATCGCGGCTTTGCACCTGGTCCTGCGGACCGAACCGCGTGGCCCGGTGGCTGGGATCGCCAGCCGTCCTGCGGACTCGGTCGTCACCATTCACGCCGCTGCCAATCGCAATTCGCTGCTGGCCAGTCATCCGCACGTCGCCGGGTTGGGACGAACATTGTTCACCGATCAGGTGGTGAGCGTGGAGATCACCGGACTGCTGCTGCTGGCGGCGGTCGTGGGAGCCATGCTGATCGCGGGACACCGTACCGAGGAATCCCATGACCGGAAATGACGCCTGGCTCAACAACTACCTGGTGGTGGGGGCTTTGCTCTTCTCACTGGGGGCGGTTGGATTCCTGACCCGACGTAACCTGATTGTGATCTTTCTCTGTGCCGAACTGATGCTGCAGGGGGTCTCGACGACTCTCGTGGGATTCAGCGGCTTCCACGGAACGTGGGGGGGACAGGTCTCCGCCATTTTCAGCCTGGCACTGGCTGCGGCGGAAGCGGGGGTTGCCCTCGCTCTGTTCGTGATGCTGTTCAAGCGGGGCTTCTCGCTGGATGTTTCGATCTGGAGTGACCTGCGGGAAGAAGACCAGCCGCCGGTCGAGGAGGAACCGTTGGGAGACGAACCTGTGGAGAAACCCCGCGAGTGGCCGCACCTGGCACCGGCGGGGCGGTTGCCCGAGCGCCAGTCCGCCGGAACGTCGGTTGGTGGTGCGGCAGTGGCCGGTGCCGCTCGCCACGAACCGGTGACAGCCGGGGAAGGAGCTGGCCACCATGGCTGATTTCCTGGTGCGGGCCATTCCGCTGTTTCCTCTGCTGGCCTGCTTTTTCGTGGCGTTGTTCGGTGCCCGCTGGCTGAGGGACAAGAGTCATCTGCCAGTGGCCTTGGGGTGCGCGCTGTCGTGTGCCTGTGCCGTGCTGTTGCTGTTTTCGCTCCCTCCCTCGGCGAGCAATCCCTCTGGACAGAAGACGGTCACGCTGTACCAGTGGATGCAGGTGACCGAGCCTGTCGTCTCGGGCATTCCTCCCTGGCAGGCGGGGGGCGCGGGTGGCTCTCCGGGCCTCGATGCCCAGATCGCGCTGCGGGCCGATTCGCTGTCGGCGACGATGCTGGCGATGCTGACCTTTGTCGCCACGCTGGTGGTGATTTATGCATCCGGCTACATGCACGATGACCGGGCATACTGGCGGTTTTTCGCCATCGTTGGCCTGTTCGTCTTCTCGATGATCATGCTGGTCCTCTCGGCCAGTTTCCTCCAGCTGTTTGTCTTCTGGGAAGCGGTGGGGCTCTGCAGCTACCTCCTGATTGGTTTCTGGTATGAGAAGCCCGAGGCTGCTGCGGCCGGCATGAAGGCGTTTGTTGTCAACCGGATCGGCGACTTTGGGTTCGCCGCCGGTGTGTTTTTGATCTGGGTGACCTTCGGCAGCACCGACTTCGCAAAGGTTCTGGATGCCTCGGCGATTGCCGAGGTGGCCCAGCGGAATCCGTACCTGCTGACGACCATCTGCCTGTGCCTGTTCACGGGAGCGATCGGCAAGAGTGCCCAGTTCCCATTGCATGTCTGGCTGCCGGACGCCATGGAAGGGCCGACTCCGGTCAGTGCCCTCATCCACGCCGCGACCATGGTGACCGCCGGTGTCTACCTGGTGGCGCGGTGCACTCCGCTGTATCAGCTGTCGCCGACCGCGCAGTCGTTTGTGTCGGTCATCGGCTGCATCACTGCCCTGCTGGCGGCGCTGATCGCCCTGACCCAGAACGATCTCAAGCGGGTGCTGGCCTATTCGACCGTCAGCCAACTCGGCTTTATGTTCCTGGGGTTGGGGACCGGATCGCTGGTGGGGGTGGGAGGGGCGATGTTCCACCTCGTGACGCATGCGTTCTTCAAGGCTCTGCTGTTCCTCGGTGCGGGCAGCGTGATGCATGCGATGGGGGGCGTCATCGACATGCGCGAGTTCCGCGGATTGAAGAAACTGATGCCCCAGACGCACACCACGTTCCTCGTGGGAGCGCTGGCCCTGGCTGGTCTCCCTCCGTTGTCGGGGTTCTGGAGCAAGGACACGATTCTCGGTGCCGTCTACGAACAGGCGCATCCCCATCATGTGACCGTGTCCGCTGATGAGGGGACTGTTCCTGAAGCGACCGGAGAAGTGAATTCCCAGGTGACACCGTTCGGCCTGCCTCGTGCCAAGCTCTACAACCTGTTGTACTGGCTGGGGACATTCACGGCATTTCTGACGGCTTTCTACACCTTCCGGGCGTTCTTCCTCACCTTCTACAACGGCCCCGAAAAGGTTCCGCACGCGGCCGGGCATCACGCCCATGAGTCGCCGGCGGTCATGTGTCGCCCGTTGTGGGTGCTGTCGGTGGGGGCGGCCCTGTTGGGGCTGTTGTTTGGTCACCTGACGGGCGTGTTCGATGGATTCCTCGGCCGGACCATTCCCGGATTGGCTGAGGCGGCCCACGAGCATGGCATCAATTGGACGGTGGCTGTGGTGAGCACCCTGGTCGCCCTCGCTGGGGTGGCTCTCGCGTGGGTGATGTACAAGGAAGAGTCGCCGATACCGGCACGGGTCGCCGCCCTGGCGGGGCCATTCACCCGGCTCAGCGAGCAGCGGTTCTACCTCGATGAAGTCTACAAGCTGCTGGTGGTCCGGCCGCTGGAGGCACTGTCCCAGGTGAGTCGGTTCGCCGACTGGCTGCTGGTGGACGGAGCCCTGGTGACCGGGGTCAGTCGCATTCCCTCCCTGCTCGGACAGCTGCCCCGTCCGATCCAGAACGGGCTGGTGCAGTTCTATGCACTGGCCATGATGCTGGCGACGGCAGTTCTGATGTGGGCCCTGTTGTCCAAGCAAACCTGAGTGGCAGATGTTTCCCATCGATTATCTTCCCTTCGTGATGGTGGCGGTCCCCCTGGTGGGGGCGGGGCTGGTGCTGTTGTCAGCACCAGCCAGTCGTGACCAGGCCCGGTGGACGGCACTGACAAATGTGATTCTCACGTTTGTTTTGTCGTTGCTGCTGGTCTCCCGCTACCGCGTTCCAGAACTGCTTCCGCCCAATGCTGATGCCGTGGATCGCCAGCAGCTGGTCGATCAGACACTGCAGATGCGGTCGTCTTTCTCGTGGCTGTCCCCCCGAACCGTGGAAGATCCGGTGGCGGGCGCGCAGCGTGTGGTGGATACGCCGGTCAGGCTGGCCTTCGCCGTGGACGGGATCAGTCTCTGGCTGATCGTGCTTTCGGCCCTGCTGATGATTCCGGCCGTGCTGGTGAGTTGGAATGCCATCGAGGAACGTCCCGCCCGCTTCTATGCCCTGATGCTGCTGCTGGAAGCCGGTTTGATCGGCGTCTTCTCGGCCCAGGACATCATCCTCTTCTACATCTTCTTCGAGTTCACGCTGATTCCGCTCTTTTTCATGATCGGGATCTGGGGTGGTTCGGATCGCCGGTGGGCAGCCCGCAAGTTTTTCATTTACACCCTCGCGGGGAGCGTGCTGACCTTTCTGGGATTGCTGTTCATCGTTCTCTCAGAGCAGTGGATGAGCAATGCTTCGACACTGACGTTTTCGATTCCCGAGTTGACCGCCAGTATCCAGCAGCAGATTGCCAGTTCGCCCCGCAATGCCGATTACTGGCAGCATGTCAGTCCCTGGATTTTTGCGGCCCTGTTCGCCGGGTTTGCGATCAAGGTGCCGTTGTTCCCGTTCCACACCTGGTTGCCCCTCGCCCACGTTGAGGCTCCGACCGCCGGCTCGGTGTTGCTGGCCGGGGTGTTGCTGAAGATCGGTTCGTATGGCTTCCTGCGGTTCGCCCTGCCGCTCGTTCCCGGGGCCAGCGTGGCCCACTTCCATCTGGTCGCGATTCTCGCGGTCGTGGGAATCATCTATGGCGCACTGCTGGCTCTTGCCCAGGAAGACATCAAGAAGCTGGTGGCGTACTCGTCGGTCAGCCACATGGGATTCTGCCTGCTGGGGCTGTTTGCCTTCAACACGGTGGGGTTGACCGGTGGGCTGCTGCAGATGATCAACCACGGCCTTTCGACCGGGGCACTGTTCGCGCTCGTGGGCATGCTCTACGAGCGGTACCACACCCGCGACATCGCTTCGTATGGCGGGTTGGCCCGCAAGTATCCCCGCATGGCGTTTTGCCTTTTGGTGGTGGCGTTCTCCAGCATTGGTCTGCCGGGCTTGAACGGCTTCACCGGGGAGGTCACTTCACTGATGGGGATGTTCGCGACCAATCGCCTGTACGGGACCCTCTCGCTGGCAGGAATCATCCTGGGGGCCTGGTACACCCTGTCACTGGTTCGCCGGACCTTTTTTGGCCGGCTGCGTGAACCAGTGCAGTCGCATCAGCACAGTCCGGTCGTGTCGCATCATCAAGCGCATGATCATCATCACACTCCTTTGGCCGATCTCAACCTGCGGGAACTGTGTGCCCTTGGTGTGCTGATCGTCCCGATTTTCTGGATCGGACTCTATCCGCAGTTCTTCACCCGCCGGATGCAGCCCTCCCTGCAGCCGATCGTCGCGGTGCTGCAGGAAAACGGAGCCGTGATGCTGTCGGGGACCGCGACCCCGCGCGGCGAGCGACCTGTACAGGCCGCCCGGCCCGAACAACAGTCCGTGAACAACACCACTTCCCGTTGAGTGCCACCGTGTCGGAAACATTCACCATCCTGTTGCCGCATGTCGTTCTGGCGCTCGCCGGTGCCCTGTTCATGCTGGCGGGAACCTTTGCGATCCCCCGGCGCTGGTTCGGGCCCGCCGCCCTCGCCGTATTGGGGATCACCGCTTTGTGCCTGCGTTCCAGTCTGGCAAGCACGCTGGCTGTTGGGCTCGACAGTGGGCTTGCGGTCCGCACTTCGGCCCTCGCGGCTGGCTTCCAGTACTGCTGTCTGGCGGTGGGAGCCCTGTTCGTGCTGCAATCGCTGTCGAACCAGGCGAGTGAAGAGGGGCCGACGGGTGAGTTCTACGGCATGCTCCTGCTGATGCTCGACGGCCTGCTGTTGGTGGCTGTGGCGAACGATCTGATCACCTTGTTCCTCTCTCTGGAACTGATCAGCATTCCAACCTACGTGCTGCTGTACCTGGGTCGTCGTGATCCGAAATCGCAGGAGGCGTCGGTCAAGTACTTTCTGCTGAGCATCTTTTCGGCTGCCATGCTGCTGTATGGCATGGCATTCATCTACGGGCTGACCGGGTCGACGCAGTTCGATTCGATCCGGCAGGTGCTGATTGAGACCTATGCCCCGATCAATCCCGAGGCGATTGTTCCCGCTCCGTCGGCACTTGGCTTGCTCGCCATTGTCTTTCTGCTCGCGGGGCTCTCATTCAAATTGGCGGCCGTGCCATTTCACTTCTACGCCCCCGACGTTTACGAGGGGACCTCGGCGTTCAATGCCGGCCTGCTGGCTGTGATTCCCAAGGCGGCCGGTCTGTTCGCTCTGGTCCGTCTGATCGGCCAGGTCACCGTGGGCTTTGAGGCCACTGGCCAGCAACTGGCGCTGATTCTCGCGGCGGTCACCATGACCGGGGGGAATTGTCTCGCTCTTTTGCAGTCAAACGTGCGCCGAATGCTGGCGTACTCCAGCGTGGCCCACGCCGGGTACATGCTGATCGGCATCGCTGTCGGTTTCTGGGAACAGGCCCATCCTTCGCTCGGTCTGACGGCACGGGGTGGTTTGGGTCTTCCTGGCGGGTTGCAGTCGAGCCTGCTGTACCTGCTGGCGTATTCGGTCGCGAGTGTCGGGTTGTTCGCCTGCCTCGTTTACCTGGGACGTCCGGGTCGGCAGATTGAGCACCTGGAAGATCTCACCGGCCTGGCGAAGTCGAACCCCATCCTCGGAACAGCGATGGCGCTGTTCCTGTTCAGCATGGCGGGAATTCCGCCCCTGCCAGGTTTCTGGGGCAAGTTTGCGGTGTTCGCGAGCGCCCTCTCGGTCCGTCAGCCCACTTTGGATGGGGGATTCCATCTGCATCCGGCCTTCGCGATTCTCGCGGTGGTGGGGGTGCTCAATGCGGCGATTGGCGGTGTGTATTACCTGCGTCTGATCGCCCTGATGTTCCTGCACGAACCCCTGGGGGCTCCCCGCCCCACGGGAGGACGCTCGGCGTACTTTGCCGCGATCCTGTCGGCGGTGGCGGTCGTGTTGCTCGGCCTGTTTCCCGGGCCGTTGTTCCACTTCCTGCAGAACGCCCCGCGTGAAAACCTGGGGCTCCGCCCGGCGACCGCGCAGGTCAGACCCGCTGTCGAACAGCCCGCCCAGTAAAGAATCGCATTAAGTCGCTTCGTACGAGGCTGTTGGCGTTGAACCCGAATACTCAGGGAGAAATTCATCCCTGAAGCCTCAGGGTGTCAACTGCTGTCGTTGGGGCTCGAGCGGTTTGCCGAACGACAGTTTCCCCGACTTGGCCCATCCCCGATGGGCCGGGCCGCTGCCGGGATTGGTTGATTCTGCCGACCGGTGGCCGTCGGAGCGATCCGGAATGCGATCCGGAATGCAGTTCGGAATAAAATCGCGGGCCGTGGATCTCCAAGCGGGACAAGGGAGACATTCGCCGTCTGGATCCCGCGGCATAAAAAAACTGGCCGACAGGGAGAATCCCGCCGGCCAGTTGCGATCATCCGGAATTCAGAGTGACTGAGACTACTTCAGCGTCTCGGGCTTGTAGTCATGGTCTCGCTTCGAGACGACAGTCGCTTCCTGGATCACGTCCCCCTTGCGGAGCTTGTCGACGACATCCATTCCCTTGATGACGTGACCGAACACCGTGTGCTTGCCGTCGAGGTGCGGGGTCTTGTCGAAGGTGATGAAGAACTGCGAGCCGCCGGTGTCCTTGCCGGCGTGGGCCATGCTGATGACTCCACGATCGTGGTTGCGATGGTCCTTGCGTCCACATTCGCACTTGATGCGATAGCCGGGACCGCCCGATCCCGTTCCCTTGGGATCTCCTCCCTGGGCCATGAATCCCTCGATCACGCGGTGAAACTTCAGGCCGTCGTAGAACTTCTTCTCCACGAGGCTGATGAAATTGGCGACGGTATTGGGAGCCTCGTCTTCGTAGAGTTCCAGCAGGATTTCTCCCTTGTTGGTCTTCAACAGGACCTGGGGAAGTTTCGCATCGTCCTTCTCATCGGCCGTAACCGGGAACGAAGGCAAAGCCGCTGCAACGAGTCCGCCGCACAGGGCGGCGACAAATGACAAACGCTTCATGACAACATCCAATCCGTGGGAACTCGGGACAACCGCTCTGGAGGAAGCGGCCAGTGGTGCCAGCCACCACTGTCGAAACTACCGATCAGCAGGCCGAATTCCAACCCCGCGGGTCGACACTGGCGAGACCGGTTGAAGATTGGAGCAGAAGCAGGGCCAGTGGGCGGGAATTCCGCCCGGACTGGCCGACGACCAGGTTTTTGGCTGGTGAGTTTCTGCCTGGCGAGGTTCGGCACACCTGAGACCGCCCGCCCTTGGCTGTGAACTGCGGGGCGGACCTGGAAAAATCGGCTATTGCTGCCGGTCGACCACGCCCTTGGCCGACAGCTCGCTGTGTCCATAGGCGCCCGACGGATGAGGGCGGGCCACGTATTTCGGCAGCTTGACCTGGGTGAAGAACTTCACGTTGGGTTTCTGGTATTGAGCCAGTGCCTGTTGGACCGTCTGGCCTTCCTTGAGCGAGAGCATGTGCGGGGCACCGGAGTGGGCCTCGGCCATCCAGATCACATTGTTGTCTTCGACAAACTGGATCTTGCTGATGTACTCGGTGACCCGAACGGTTTCCCCACCTCCGCCAAAGAAACGGCCGAAGCCCCGATACTGGATCTCTTTCGTTTCGCCGGCGGCCGTGCTGACCTGGAGCACGAGCCGGCTTTTCTCGGCATAGGTCATGCCGATGTCCTGCAATTGCTGGATCAACGACTGGTACGAGTCATTGACTTCTTTTTGGTCTCCCTGGACCGACCACTGGATGGCGATTGAAGCCCCCGGCTTGATTGCCAGGATGTCATCGGGCTTCATCTTCTGGGCCATCTGAAGAGCCGAGTTGTGGGGCAGTTTCGCCGGGAACAGGGCCCGTGCCGACCGGTCGTTGGCGGTCAGCAGGTACCAGTAATTGTCCCCCACCTGGGCGCCATTCTTTCCATGGAAGCCGCCGGTCTGGTTGTATTCCCACAAGACGACGCGTCGTTCGAGGTCGATCAGGTTCTGGCCCCCCACCAGCAGGTAACCGTCACTGACCCAGTCGATCGAACTCGCGACCTGGGGTTTCGTGAAGTAGATGTCACGATCGATCGACCCCTTTTCGAGGTCCCAGACCATCAGTCGCTGCATTGCCAGGGCGGCCAGTTGCTTGCCGTCGGAGCGGAAAGCGATGGCCTGGATCTGCCCCGGGTTTCCCCCGGGAAGTTTGCCGATGGAGTCCCCCGTCAGGGCGTCGTAGAGACAGACTCCTTCCGTGGTTGCGACGGCAATATGCTTTCGACCCGGGCTGATGGCGGGAGCCCCGGATCCCGAGAGGTCAGCCGTATAAAGAGCCTTGGCTTGAGGTATGTTCCAGACCGCCATCTTCGAGAAGGGATTCACCGTGACCAGGTGGTCTTCATCGATGAAAAACGCGTACTTGGGATCGTTTTTGAAGTTGTCGCCGGGAGGGACGTAGCTCCAGACCTTTTCAGGCTTCAGCTCTTTCCCTTCCCAGTGGTGAACCGAGATGAGGTCTTCGCGAACTCCCTGCCGGCCGGCGCGGATGAAGAAATTCGCAGCGGCTACGACACGCTGACCGGAAGGGGAGATGTCCATCGGCAGATGGGGCATCTTGAGAGGGGTCAGGGTCCCCGCCTTTCCTTCCGCCAGGTCGAACATCTGCAGGCCGGCGACTTTTTCCCGGCGAGGGTTGTCGTCCTGCATGAACATGGCTCCCTTCAGGGTGTCGGCATGCAGCGCCACCCCGACGGGCTTCTCAAAAAACGCATCCTGGTTCTTGTTGGCATGCAGGGGGATCGATTTCTTGACCGGAGTTCCCGAGATCTTCAGGGGATCCGGGGTGTACTTCCAGTCACCCTCGATATCGGTCCGCAGTGTCTGAACGCCATCCCAGTTCGCCTCCACCAGGCCGACATCACCGAGATCCGACTCACTCTTTCCCCCTTCCGGTTCCCCCCCTTCGAAGGGATTTTCGTCTCCACTCTCAAACGGATTCTCATTTCCACCGGCGGCCAGTTTGCGGGCCCGTTCCTGACCTTCGTCATCGAGTTTGTCGAGAGCCAGGGTGACCGTCTTGCCATCGTCTTTGACCAGGGTGACCTTGTCGTCGGCCAATCCTCCAAAACGGGCCTTGATCTTGAATTTGCCGGTGCTGTCGGTCCAGTCGAGCAGTTCCCCCTTGGGTGTGGACTTGCTGCCAGAGGTCCCCTTCTTGTTACCCCCTGAGGGCTTGTTGTTTGCTTTCGCGGCACCTCCCCCCTTGGAGGGCCGCACCTGCTTGGCATCGAAGAAAGCCTTGGTGGTTTTGCTCTCGTCCGACTTGGACTTGCTGGTTCCATTCACTTCCCCGAGCGGATCGAATTCGAATTCCACCTGGATTCGGCCCGAGTTGGGGAGGGCGACGACCACTCCGGGCCGCCATTTGTTGAAGTATTCAACCTCGACTTCCTGGCCGATGGAGAACTCTGCACCGCCTCCCTTGGATTTCGACTTCTTGTCGGCCTTTTGATAGCCGACTGCCACGGAGGGAATCATGAGGGAAATGACCAGCAATGTCAGCAGCGCACGCATCGTACTCACTCCGACCGGGACTCAATCTCACAGGATTCGAGCAAGGGACGCGTCGCTGGAGTTTCCGGATCCCCCGGGAGTCGACCTTGGTCGCCGGTCACTCCCTCCGAAAACGCAGTGCGGAACGCGATATTCCTGACCGGAGACGGTATCCCGGACCGGTTTGGAAATCAATCTCTTTCGGAACAGGCGGGCTCAGTTTCGGGCCACTTCTTTCTGTGGATTGGGCAATCGACATCGAGTCTGCCGTCCGGACTGTGGGGAATACCTCAAGACTCCCCGCCATTCAACGTCCTTCCCGGGACCATGCCTCCATTTGCCCGATATTTGCTTCCACGATGGTGCGTTGACCGGGAGACAAATCCCGCAGGTAGACCTGCATGTCACTTTCGTACATCTCCCGAGGTTCGTCGACAGCCCCGAGGTCACGCGATTCCTGCTGCCACCTGGCCAGCAGCGTGCGAAACCGGTCCAATTCGGCCGCATATTTGCCCTCGCCAGCCAGATTCCGCACTTCTTCGGGATCATCCTGCAGGTCGTAAAGTTCCTCTGGCGGACGACTGGGCGCGAACAGCAGTTGTTTGGGAAGTTCCGCGAGTGCTCCCCCGGACTGCAGTTCCCGCAACCGCTGCAGGATCGGCTTCGCGTCCTTGTAGGCATTGGGTTGAAGGTGGGGCCGGCCGGGAAACCCATTGGCGATGTACTTCCATCGGTGGGTCCTGATGCATCGCAGGCGATCAACCGTTTCATCGCAACGGTCCCGGGCCGCAAAGATCCAGGACCGTTCCTGGCGATCTGTCGCAAAGAGATCGGTCCCCTGGATGCGGGGTGGAATTGGCAGGCCGGCAAGTGCCAGGGTTGTGGGGGCGAGGTCGATCAGTTGCGTGAGGTCGGTCCGCAGCACTCCCTGTGGGATACCCGGGCCATTCACGACCAGCGGAACATGCAATCCCTGGTCATACAGGAACTGTTTGCCCCGGGCGTGGCTGATGCCATGATCGGTCGTGAACATCACCACGGTGGATTCGCGAAGCCCCTCGCGCTGCAGCCGATCCAGGACTTCGCCGACCTCCGAATCGGTCCAGCGACAGGCATCGAGATAACGGGCCCAGTCCTCCGCGAGTACGGGGTCGTCGGGATAACAGGGGGGAAGTTTGACCGCTGCCGGAGGGACCAGTGTCCCCAGGCGCGATTCGGCCCGGTCCTTCCATCCCGCCCCCTCCCGCAGTTTGCCCCCCTGGAGTTGCACCTGCATGAAAAACGGCTGGCCCGGCCGACGGCCTGTCCAGTCGTTGGAATCGTAGATGGACGGGTCCCATTCAAAGTTGTAATCACTTTTCGCCAACCGTTTGGTGCCGGTCACCGACGGACCACCGAGGCAGGTGTAATAGCCAGCCCGCTTCAGAATCGCCGGCAATGGTTCGACACCTTCAGGAAGGTTGATCTTCCGTTCGCCCCGTCCGCTCCGGTGGTGGTGAGCGCCGATCGTTGTCTGGTAACAGCCAGTGATCAGCGCACTGCGACAGGGGGAACAGACGGGGGCTGTCGTGAAGCAGTTCTCAAATCGCACACCGCCAGCCGCGAGAGCATCAACATGGGGTGTGGAGATCAGTCGTTCCCCATAGCACCCGAAGTGGGGGGACATGTCGTCGACCACGATCCAGACGATGTTTGGTCGACCCGCATGGCAGGGGGCTGTCGCCAGGATCGCCCCCACCACAATCAACAGGCTTCCCATCACCACATGGCTTCTCATGGCCCATCCTTCATTCTGGTCAATACTCAGGGTGCTGGGGTTATCGTTCCATCAAAAACGGGGCGGGCGGTCGTGGCAGCCGGGGGGAGGCTGACTCCTGGCCAGTGAGTTCGAGGATGTCGCCCCCGAACTATGAACCCGCCTTCCTGGGATTCCCCAGGTCAATCCCCATTTCCTGTCGCCAGAATTTCATGTCTTCCCAGACATCCTTTTTGGCGGGAGGGTTTCGCAGCAGATAGGACGGATGGTAGGTGCACAACACCTTCGCACGGCCGTGACGGAAAAACTGCTGTCGCAGCTTGCCGATGGGCTGCTTTGTCTGCAGGAGATTTTGAGCGGCCGTCGTCCCCCAGCACACGATGAATTCGGGGTCGATGGCGGCGAGTTGGCCGTCCAGGAATTCCCGGCAGTTGGTGCACTCGCTCTCCAGTGGCGTGCGATTGCCCGGAGGACGGCACTTGAGGACGTTGCAGATATAGATCTCTTCCCGCTTGAGCTGGCAGGCTGTGATGATGTCGTTCAACAGTTGTCCTGCCCGTCCCACGAATGGTTCCCCCTGTTCGTCTTCATCGGCACCAGGGGCCTCCCCCAGAAACAGGATTTTCGCTGACGGATTGCCGACCCCGAAGACGGTGTTCTTGCGGCTCGCAGCCAGTTCAGAGCAGCGGACACACCCGGTCACAGACTCCTTCAAAACCTGCAATGCAGCGCTTCGCTCTTCCCGGGTGGCGGTGACGGGGAGTACGACGGGCGACGAACGACGGACGGACGAGGAATCACTCACAGAATCAGTTCCGGTGACAGGTGGGGAAGTCGCAGCAGGCCGGGTTGACTCGGCCGACCCCGGTGTGGGAGGAGGGGACCGGCGGGGTAGCTCCCAGGGGGCGGCAGTTCCGGTCGTCGGGCGTTGCGGTGGCCGCGCACCAGAGGTTGTGACCCCCGGCGGGGATTTCGAAGCCTGAACGGGGGCCAGGGAAGGGGGCGGGGCGGGCAGGGCCACCAGGGGAAGTTGTTCGACCCCCATGCCCCGATAGAGTTCCAGGGTCTGGCGAACGAGTCGCCGCAGATCGGTGGTTGAAGACAAGGGTGATTCTCTGCAGAGGCTCAGGGATTCGATCGGCGTCGGGGGGCGAGAACCGAAGATTTCAAACTGCTTCTCCAGCGGCGCCACGCCCCCTCATCAAAGCCGAAGTTCTCGCCGGTCAACAGGGTCAGCGATTCCAGGACCGCTGTGTTTTTCTCGTCCTGTTTGACCACGACAGGGCGCATGGCCTGCTTGAGCCCGACGGAGGAAGAATTGTCGAACGCCACGCCGTAAGGGAGTTGTCCCGTTGCGAGTTGCTGGGCCACTTCCGGGGGGAGCATCGAAGGATCGACCGCCTGGATCATCCGACCGTCCGGGGTGGTACCGACCATGTTGGCCGGGACGCGGATCTTGTACTGGTGCCGGGTGACCAGGGCCTCGATCAGCGGGTCAATCACGGTATCGTCCCCCAGTTGGCCCAGGGCGGCTCCGGCGCGATTGACCAGACGGTTGTTCTCATGGCGAAGCGCCTTCACATAGGCTGGCAGGGCGGCCGTTGGCCCCCGTCGCTTGACCCCTCGCAACGAGGCATCACGCACCGAGTCGAAGTCATCCATGAGGCTCAATTCGATCAGGCGGTCGAAGGCTCGGGGACCGTCCAGGTTGGTCAGGATCTCGACCACCAGCAGTCTCAGGGGTTCGGGACCGGCTTTTTGAAAGGTGCGAATGACGGCGGGTGCCGCGGTCGCATCCCGCAGGTTGCGCAGTTCATTCAGTCCATCGGCCTGACGCGCCGGATCATCACTGTTGATCCAGCCAAACCACTTGCGGACCTGCTTGTACCACTGCTTTTCCGCTTCTGTTTCAGCAGCGGCCTGTTCGATGAAAGGCACCTCCTGGGGCAGGACCCACTTCCCTTTGTGCTTCACCAGTCCCCGGGAACTCATCAACTCGTCGTGGGTCATCCACTGGCCGCCATGCCGCGTGTACCCCAGGGCCTTGCGGGCCGCCGCATGATTGGGATCCAGTGCCAACACCCGTCGCAAATGGGCCTTTCGCGGCGTGGGGAGTCCATTGCTTTTGCACCAGTCGGCCAATTGCAGTTGCTCTGCGACCGTCTCGGGGGTATCAGCCGCCCGCCGTTCGTACTCTTCGTAAGCGGGTTTTCGTTTGCGGGCGAATTCAACCGATTCTGCCGCCACTGTGACCGTTGCCCCGGAGAGTGTCTTGACGGTGACCGGTAAGGTATCGTCACCCCGCGGGCGCGCCTGGATTTCGCCTGCGAGCTTTCCTCCCGAATTCAATTGCACCACGTCAGCGGCGGCGACCGCGGGAAGGATCCCCGCCAGGCTGAGTCCCCAAAGCCAGCAGATGCGCATGACCAGACCCTGAGTGGAGAGAGTGAGGTTTCGGAACGACGGCTGTTGGGGAGGGCGAATCGGGGAATGGTTCCGGTCCGAATCGCAAGGATGTGTGGCCGAGATGTGTGGCTGAGGCGGCCACTCAAGACGGACAGCCACCCTCGCAGTTGTTCAATTGTATCCCGGTCGATTTCCGGGCCACAAGTCCCCGTGATGGGGAGGCCGGTCCGCGCACCGGTTGTAGGTGCTGTAGCGGTCTTTCCCGTGCTGTCTTCTGTGGCAGTCATCGGGGTGCAGACCCCCTCCCGGCGATTCCATGTTTCGCAACAGGGGGGAAGTTCGATAGGGGGGGACACGGGATCCTCGCGCCGGCACCGGGTTCGGCGCTGGCTTGCGCTGGGAGACCGCCCGTAGAATACGTGTTGATCGGGAAGCGAACTTCGGATTGTCGACCAGTTCTGCGAAGCCCCAGCCTGCGGTTTGTGCGGAGTCTCACAACATGCCTGTTGTTCGTTGTCTTCTGCTGGTGGCTCTTGCCTGGAGCTGCTGTCTGCCGGCAGTTCAGGCGCAGGGAATCCGTCGCAGTGTTTCGCCGCTGATTCCTGAATCGTCCCTCAATCGCCTGGGGCTGACCCGGGAGTGGTGGGGGCATGCGGTCACGAACCGGCAGCGCGACCGGATTACCCATCTGACCTCCGACGAGTTCCTGGTGGTCGCCCAGTCGTCCTCTGGCATCACCTCGGCGTTCGATGCCGAAACAGGACGGCTCAAGTGGTACACGCTCGCCGGGGCTCCGGATGCACCCGCCTTCGCCAGTTCCTTCAACGATGACTATGTCTTCGTCGTTTCCGGCGCCCGGTTGACCGCGATCGACCGTGAAAAGGGGCATGTCGCCTTCACCTTCCCGCTGCCCAGCCAGCCCAGTGCACCCATCGCGGTTGATGACGACCAGATCTTTTTGGGATGTCTCGATGGCAGCCTCTTCGCATTTGATCTCAAGCAGGTTCTCTCGCTGCACCAGCAGGGACGGTTGAACAGCTTCATCGATGCGGCCCAGATGTGGCGTTACCGCACCTCAGAGCCAGTGAGTTCGCAGCCGATCATCCAGGGATCGAACGTGCTCTTCGCCAGTAAGAATGGCTCGGTGTATTCGGTCGCCGCACTGAACCGGAAGCTGGCCTTCCAGTTTGAGACGGATGCCACCCTCAGCGCCCCGATCGCCCGCTACAAGGATCTGATGATCCTCGCTTCGGAAGATTACAACGTCTATGCGATCGACACTCGCAGTGGTCGCATGGCATGGCAGTTCACCACCGGCCATGTCATCAAAAGGGATCCGCTGGTCATCAATGATGATCTGTTTGTGATTCCCGAGTACGGTCGACTCTACCGGGTCAACGCCGCGACGGGGGAACGCCTGTGGGCCAAGCCCGACATCACCCAGGTTCTCACCGCCTCTCCGACCCGCCTTTACACCGTCGACAACCGTGGCCACTTGCGGGTGATGGATCGCAAGACCGGGGAAACGATTGGAAGTGTTCCCCTCGGCACATTTTCGTTGCGGGTGGTCAATTCGGTGACCGACCGGATTTACCTCGGAACCGAGTCGGGACTGGTCATGGCCCTGCGTGAGCAGGGGGCCGAATTCCCGAACTTCTATCGTCGGCCGGAACTGCAGCCGATGGCTCCCGGAGTCGCTCCCAAGGTGCCGTCGCCGAAGTCGGATGTGGAAGATGACAATGCTCCACCGGATGCTGATCCGACGCTGGAAAACGAAGACGACCCGACGGCCGAAGCGGAGATGCCAGAGGAAGAGAACTAGCCTTCGATGCGTTCGTCTGCCGCGCCAGTCGGTTGGCTGGGCCGGGGGAGATCCACACCTCAATCAGGATTTCCTCATCCTTCTGGGCAGACCAGATTCCCGGTGTGAAGGTTTCCCCGCGGAGTTGGGTGAGTCCCTTCCCGGTTCCAGGTGACAGAGCCCCAAAGTGATCCGACTGGACTGAACCGGTGAGGAAACCAGGAATCG
>Ga0255182_1000916_pt1 | contig 17034 bp, 17 predicted proteins | sample Atl_UVDOM_RepA_8_FD_188420 | JGI IMG/M metagenome (GOLD analysis project Ga0255182, IMG submission 188420) | Freshwater microbial communities from Altamaha River, Georgia, United States - Atl_UVDOM_RepA_8d | ecosystem: Environmental > Aquatic > Freshwater > River | place: USA: Georgia...
CGCCAGTTCGGCAGCGGGGCCGTGCAGGCCGATCTCGCCCATCTCCAGCACATAGCCCTGGTCGGCCACGGCCAGTGCGGCGCGGGCGTTCTGCTCGACCAGCACGATGGTCATGCCGGTCTGGCGCAGGGTCTGGATGATGTTGAAGATGTCCCGCACGATCAGCGGGGCCAGGCCCAGGCTGGGCTCGTCGAGCATCAGCAGGGTCGGGCGCGACATCAGGGCGCGGCCGACGGCGAGCATCTGGCGTTCGCCCCCCGAGAGCGTGCCAGCTTCCTGTGCGCGGCGCTCCTTGAGGCGCGGAAACAGGTCGAACACATCGGCCAGGCGGTCACGCCACTGGCCATTGCCCAGGCGCATCTGGCGAAAGCCGCCGAGCACCAGGTTGTCTTCCACACTCATGCTGCCGAACAGCTCGCGCTTTTCGGGCACCAGGGCCATGCCGGTCATGACCCGCTCTTCGAGCGTCAGCTCGTCGATGGCCTGGCCATTGAATTCGATGCGCCCACGCCCGGGCAGGATGCCCATCAGGGTGTTGAGCAGCGTGGACTTGCCGGCGCCGTTGGGGCCGATCACGGTGATCACGCTGCCCTTGTCGGCCTGCAGGCTCAGGCCATGCAGCACTTCGGCGCGGCCATAGCCGGCGCGCAGATCAGTGACGTTCAGGAGAGGGGTCGTCATCTCAGGAATCCTTGCAGGAGGCCGCCCCTGCGGCCGAATGCAGCCTGGCAAGAGTGCTGGCGCCATACGATTCGCGCGCGGGGGCGCGCTCCCACAAGGCAGGCCACAGGTTCTGCAGTTGTATCAGCGGGACTGTCATCTTCAATGCTCCGTGCCCAGGTAAGCGGCGCGCACCGCCGGGTTGGCCTGCACCTCGGCGGGGGTGCCGCGGGTGAGCAGGGTGCCGAACTCCATCACCACGAGTTGGTCGCACACGTCCATCACCAGGTCCATGTCGTGCTCGACCAGCAGGATGCTCAGGCCTTCACTTTGCAGCTGGCGCAGCACGGCGATCAGGGCCTGTTTTTCCTTGTGGCGCAGACCGGCCGCGGGCTCATCGAGCAGCAGCAGGGCCGGGTCGCAACAGAGGGCGCGGGCAATCTCCATCAGGCGCTGCGGCCCCATGGCGAGGTTGCCGGCCTGCTCGTGCAGGTACTCGCCCATGCCGATGCGTTCGAGCTGGCGCTGGGCTTCCTTCAGGAGCCGTTGTTCCTCGGCCTGGTTGGTGCGCAGCATGGAGGAGAGCACGCCGCTGTGGCCGCGGGTGTAGGCCCCCAGGGCGACGTTTTCCAGCACGGTCATGTCGGGGATCATCTTGACGTGCTGGAAGGTGCGGGCCATGCCCTTGCGGGCAATCGCGCGCGAGGGCAGGGCGCTGATGTCTTCGCCCCGAAAGCGCACGCTGCCACTGGTCTTGGACAGCACGCCCGTGACCAGGTTGAAGGTGGTCGACTTGCCGGCGCCGTTGGGGCCGATCAGGCCGACGATCTGCCCGGCGGCAATCTCGAAGCTGATGTCGTTGACGGCCACCAGGCCCCCAAACTGCTTGCGGATCCTGTCCACCACCAGCACCGGCTCACCGGACGCAGGCTTGTCGCGCTCGGGCAGGCTGGCGGCGTGTTGCCAGTTGACCGGGCGCTGCGCTTTGGGCAGCAGGCGCGCGACCAGGGACCACAGGCCGTCGGGCAGGTATTTGAGCACCAGTACCAGGGCCACACCGAAGACGATGATTTCGTAGCTGCCGCTGGTGCCGATCAGCGCCGGCAGGGCGACCTGCAGATAGTCTTCGAGCAGCTTGACCAGCCCGGCGCCGACAATGGCGCCCCAGACGTGGCCGACACCGCCCACCACCGCCATGAACAGGTATTCGATGCCCATCTTCAGGCCAAAGGCCGAAGGGTTGACGGTGCGCTGGAAGTGCGCCAGCAGCCAGCCGGCCACTGAAGCAAACAGGGCCGCAATCAGGAAGATCGTGACCTTGTAGCGGAAGGTGTTGATGCCCATGGCCTCGGCCATCTGCGTGCCGCCCTTGAGCGCGCGGATGGCGCGCCCGGGCCGCGAGTCGAGCAGGTGGATGAGCGAGACGGCGCCGGCCAGCAGGAAGGCCCAGCACAGCACAAAGAACAGACGCCCCTGACCGATGTCAATGCCACCGATGGACAGGCTCTGGATGCCCAGCAGGCCGTCGTATTTGCCCAGGGCGTCCAGGTTGCCCATGAGGTAGTACAGCGCCAGACCCCAGGCGATGGTGGCCAGCGGCAGGTAGTGCCCGGACATGCGCAGCGTGATCATGCCCACCACCAGTGCGCTGATGGTGGTCAGCCCCAGCCCCACAAACAGGGTCAGCCAGGGCGTCATGCCGGTGTTGAGGGTCAGCCAGGCGGTGGTGTAGGCCCCGATGCCGACAAAGGCCGCCTGGCCAAACGAGGTCAGGCCACCGATGCCGGTCAGCAGCACCAGCCCGAGCGAGACCAGCGCATACAGCCCGATGTAATTGAGCTGGGCGATCCAGAAATCGGGCAAGGGCAGCAGGGCGATGACCGGGACGGCCAGGGCCAGCAGCAGGATGGGAAGATTCTTTTTGTGCATCTCAGTGGTCCTCGTCCGAATGACCGCTGCGCAAGGAGCGCACCAGGAGGACGGGCAGGATCAGGGTGAACACGATCACCTCCTTGAAGGCGCTCGCCCAGAAGGCGCCGAAGGCTTCGACAATGCCCACAAACAGGGCCCCCAGCAGGGCGCCCGGGTAGCTGGCCAACCCGGCCACCACCGCGGCGACAAAACCCTTGAGGCCGATCAGGAAGCCGGAGTCGTAGAACACGGTGGTGCTTGGGCCGATCAGCAGACCCGAGAGGGCGCCAATCAGCGCCGCCATGAGAAAGGTCAGCTGGCCCGAAGCATGCGATGAAATGCCCATCAGCCGGGCGCCGGTGCGGTTCACGGCAGTGGCGCGCAGGGCCTTGCCGCGCAGGGATTTCTCGAAAAACAGCCACAGCAGCACGATCAGGGCGATCGAGGCGGCAAAGATGATCACGGTCTGTCCGCTCAGATTCACCGGACCGAGGCTGAAGCGCTCGTCCCAGAAGCTGGGGTTGCGGAAACCCTCGGCACCGAAGAACAGCAGACCCAGGCCGGTCATGGCGAAATGCACGCCGACCGACACAATCAGCAGCACCAGCGGCGTGGCCGCTTCCAGCGACTGGTAGGCCACGCGGTAGACCAGCGGGCCAAACGCCGTGACGATGGCGACGCTGAGGATGGCCTGCACCCACAGCGGGAACTGCTGCGGCGCTGCCCACAGGGTCAGCAATGAGATGCCCAGCGGAAACACCAGGGTGCGCAGCGCTGCCTTCAGGGCGCGTGATACGTTGCCATGGTGCCGCCAGCGCTCGATCAGTTCCATCAAGGCCGCAGCGCCGGCCAGAATGAGCAGCAGCCAGACGGTGCCGGGCGTCTTGCCGGTTTGCAGCATGGCCAGGGTGAGGGCCCCATAGGCCACAAACTCGCCTTGCGGGATGAAGATGACGCGCGTGACGGTGAACACCAGCACAGTGGCGAGCCCGAGCAGGGCATAGACCGCACCGTTGGTCAGGCCGTCAAGCAGCAGGATGCTGGCGATGGAGAAATCCATGAAAAGCCTTGCAGGGAATCAGACGGGAAAAGAGGTTGGCCACGCCGCTGCGCGGCCCGCAATGACCTCATTGGTCACTGCGAGGCCCGCAGGGCCGTGGCCGTCCATGGCGCAGGTCACTCGACCTTGAATTTGCCGTCCACCACTTTGGTCATCACGCCGGTCTCCAGCGTGTAGCCCCAGTGGTCGGCCGGCGTCCAGTTCATCACGCCGTGGGCAAACACGGTGCGGCCCATGGTCTCCAGGGTGTCGCGCATGGCCGCACGGAACTGGGGTGTGCCTGGCTTGGCTTTTTTGAGGGCCAGAGGAATGGCTTTTTCCATGGCGACCTGGAAGTCGTAGGAGTGGCCGGCGAACTGGTTGCGGGTGTTGGGGCCGTGGGCGGCTTCAAACTTCTGCACGAAGTCCAGTGCCAGCTTCTTGGAAGGATGGCTGTCGGGCAGCTGATCGCCCAGCAGGGCCGGACCCGACACCACAAAAGTCCCTTCGACCGACTTGCCGCCCACGCGGGGCAGGTCCGGCGTGGCCGCGGCGTGCGTCTGGTAGACCTTGCCCTTGTAGCCGCGCTCGACCAGGCCGAGCTGCGGCATGGCGGCACCGGAGCCGGAGGCCACCACCAGAATCGCATCGGGGTTGGCCGAGGTCAGCTTGAGCGCCTGGGGGGTCACGCTGGTGTCCGTGCGGGCAAAGCGCTCGGTACCGACCAGCTTGATGCCGGCTTTCTCCAGCATGGGGGTGACGGCGTCCAGCCACTGCTGGCCATAGGCATCGGTGTAGCCCAGGAAGCCCACGGTCTTGACGCCCTGCTTCTTCATGTGCTCGACCACGGCATGGCCCATCACGGTGTTGGACTGCGGCAGGCGGAACAGCCATTTGTCCTTGCCGGGCGGCACGCCCACGGGAGAGCCGGCCATCTGCACGGTGCCGGCTTCGCTGGCGATGTCGGTCATGGCGGCGGCCACCGCGGTGATGCAGGAGCCAAAGATCAGGTCGACCTTGTCTTCGGTGACGAAGCGGCGGGCATTGGCCGCGCCTTTGCCCGGATCGGTGGCGTCGTCGAGGATGATGAGGTTGACCTTTTCACCGCCAATCGTCTTGGGAAAGAGCTGCAGCTGTTTTTGCATCGGGATGCCCAGCCCGGAGCCCGGGCCGGTCAGCGACAGGCTCACGCCAATGTTGATGTCAGCCAGCGCGGCGGTGCTGGCCGTTGCGGTGATGGCCAGGGCCAGCAGGGTTTTCTTGAGTTTCATGGTTTGTCTCCTATTGAGGTGGGTTGAAACACAGGGTGGGGAAAGCGGAAATTCAGCTGCACAGGGCCTTGATGTCTTCGGGCACCACAATGGCCTTGATGCGGTCCGGATCGTCGGGGTGCTTGATGCAGAACGCGCGCGTCTCCAGACCTTCGCAGAGCACGGTGTCGCCACGCATGACGACATGTTTCTGGATCACGACCTTCTCGCGCCATTCCTGAATGCTGGTGTGCACCTGCAGCCGCTCGCCGTAGGTGGCCGGCCGCATGAACCTGGTGTGGATCTCCAGCAGCGGCGTGCCGATGATGCCGCGCGTCTTGACCAGCTCGCGCCAGGGCGGCACACCGCTCTGGACGAAAAAGTTCAGGGACGAGGCGTCCATCCATTTGGAAAAATTGGGGAAGAAGACGATGCCTGCGGGGTCGCAGTCACCGAACATCACTTCCACTTCGTAAACGACGGTCTTGCTCATGGGGGATTCCTTGATTTCGCTGGGCTCTGATGACTTCGCTTCGCTGCATGACCTTGCTGCGCTTCGATGACTGCGCTGCGCGCAATGACATTCATTCATCGGGTCATGATGCCGCGAAGCGGCGAGTCATCCAGTCATCAGCGTGGCGCCATCCGCAGGGCCCCGTCCAGGCGGATCGATTCGCCGTTGAGGTGGTTGTTCGTGACGATATGGCATGCCAGCTCCGCAAACTCTTCGGGTTTACCCAGGCGTGCCGGGAAGGGAATGCTCGCGGCCAGCGACTGCTGCACCGGCTCGGGCAGGGTTTCCATCAGCGGGGTCTTGAAGAGGCCCGGGGCGATGGTGCACACGCGGATGCCGTGTTGGGCCAGGTCACGCGCCATGGGCAGGGTCATGCCCACCACGCCCGCTTTGGAGGCGCTGTAGGCCTGCTGGCCGACCTGGCCGTCAAAAGCCGCGACCGAGGCGGTGAACACCATGACCCCACGCGCGCCGTCTTCCAGCGGGTCGAGCCTGGCGCAGGCGGCGGCAAACAGGCGCGCGGCGTTGTAGGTGCCGATCAGGTTGACATTGATGACCTTGGCGAATTCGTCGAGTGGCGCGGCGCTGCCGTCCTTGCCGACCACGCGCTTGGCGGTGCCGATGCCGGCGATCTGCATCAGGATGCGGGCCGGGCCATGGGCCGCAGCAGCGGTTTCGATGGCCTGGGCCATGCTGTCGGCATCGCTCACATTGCATTTCACCGCGATACCGCCAATGGCCTTGGCCACGCGTTCGGCGTTGTCCATGTTCAGGTCGAGCACGGCGACCTTGGCGCCCAGGCGGGCGAGTTCACGCGCGGTGGCTTCGCCGAGGCCGGAGCCACCGCCGGTGACGAGGGCTGCTGTTCCTTGGATGTTCATGTCGGTTCCTTTGCTGGGTTCAATGATTTGGCTTTGCGGATGACGTCGCTTTGCTCATGACCTTGCTGCGCTTCGATGACGGCGCTGCGGGCCATGACGTTTGGGTCATCCGGTCATGCGCCGCGCAGTGGCGAGTCATGCAGTCATCGAGCCTCCGGGTTCTCGATCAGCAGTGCAATGCCTTGCCCACCACCGACGCAGGCACTGGAAATGCCGTAACGCAGGCCGCTGCGTTGCAGTTCACGCGCCAGGGTGATGGTCAGGCGCACGCCGGTGGCGGCCAGCGGGTGGCCCAGCGCAATCGCGCCGCCGTTCACGTTCAGTTTGCGCAGATCCAGGCCCAGCTCGCGGCCCACGGCCAGGGTTTGCGCGCCTTGCGCTTCGTTGATCTCGAAGCGGCCGATCTGCTCCAGGGTGAGGCCGGTGCGTTCGAGCAGCAGGCGGATCGCCGGGGCCGGGCCGATGCCCATGATTTCGGGCGGAACGCCCACGGCCGCCGCCGCAAGCACGCGGGCCAGCGGCTTCTTGCCGTGGGCTTTCGCATAGGCGCCCGAAGTGACCACACAGGCGGCTGCGGCGTCCACCAGGGCCGAGCTGTTGCCTCCGGTCTGCACGCCGCCTTCGTACACGGGCTTGAGCCTGGCCAGCACTTCCACAGGCGAAATGCGCGGGTGGGTGTCGGCATTGACTTCGGAGACCTTGCCCTGCAGCTTGATGCCGCGGGCCTTGTAGCCTTCGAGCTCGAATTTTTCGGTGACGACCGGCACGATCTCGCCGGCCAGGAAACCGCTCTCCTGCGCCGCGACCGCCTTGGCAAACGAGTCGCTGGCGAACTGGTCGACGTCTTCACGGCGGATGCCGTACTTCTTCGCCAGGTTCTCGGCGGTCTGGATCATGTTGATGCCGGCCGCCGGGTCCTTGAGCGCTTCCCACATGTAGTCCTTGAAGCCCACGGGCGCACCCAGCTTGAAGCCGGTGCGGTGGTCGAAGGCGGCAATCGGGTTGCGCGTCATGCTCTCGGTACCGACCACCAGCGCGGCCTCGCACACGCCCGCTTCGATCTGTTCACCGGCCTGGCGGAAGAGCTCGAAGCCGGTGCCGCAGATGCGCTGCGCCATGATGGCGGGCACCTCCTGCGGCACACCGGCGTACAGGCTGATGTGGCGCGGCAGGAAGAACTGGTCAAAGTCACCGGGGGCCATGTTGCCGGTGATGACCGAGCCGATTTCGGAGCCGGCAATGCCGGCACGCTGGAGTGCTTCACGGGCGGCCTTGATGCCCAGATCCGTGGGCGAGATGTGGCCCAGCGCACCGCAGTAGTCGACCATGGGTGTGCGCACGCCCTCGTGCATCCACACATCGGCAAACGCGTTGAAAAATCCTTTGGGGCTCATGTTCTTGTGTCCTTGGCGTTTGGGGGGAATGACTTCGCTGCGCTCATGACCTCGCTGCGCTTGGATGACGGTGCTGTGCGCCATGACGTGTGGGTCGTCCCGTCATCAAGCCGCGCAGCGGCATGTCATCTGTTCATTGGGGTTTGAGGATGTAATGCAGCCGGTCTTCGTGCAGTGCGGCTACCGTGTCCGCGCGGTGGGTCAGGACCGAGCGCTGGTTGATCGAGCCCTTGTCGGTGATCTCGCCCTTGTCAATCGTCGGCGGCTCGCTCAGCAGGCACAGCCGGGCGATGCGGTTGGCGCTGCCCGTGCTGCTGGCGGCCAGCGCGTCCACCACTTGCTGGAAATGGGCCAGCACCGGGGCGCTGGCCAGCACATCGGCCAGCGGGGCGTTGTCGGGCAGACCCGAGAGTTCACGGACCTTGGGCGTCGGGAAGACCATGGCGCCCACTTCCTTGAGGTTGATGCCGGTGAGCACCACGTCCTGGATGTAGGGCGCGCCGGCGGCAATGATCTTCGCGCGCAGCGGACCCACGCTCACGAAAGTGCCGGTGGCCAGCTTGAAGTCTTCGGCGATGCGGCCGTCGAATTTCAGGCCCAGGTGCACATCGGTTTCGTCGATCCATTTGACCGCATCGCCGGTCCTGAAGAAGCCTTCCTCGTCCAACGCTTCGGCCGTTTCCTTGGGCGCGCGCCAGTAGCCGGGCGTGATGTTGGGGCCGCGGTAACGCACCTCGGTCTTGCCGTCGATGTCCACCAGCTTGAGCTCCAGGCCCGGGGTGGGCACGCCCAGGTCGCCCGCGCGCACGTTGGGGTTGGTCACGAAGATGCCAAACGGACCGGACTCGGTCATGCCCAGACCCGTCGTCATGACAATACGCTCACCGATCTCGCGCTCTTCGCTTTCATACAGGCTGTCCCACACCGGCTGGGCCAGCGCGGCACCGGCGTAGAAGAACATCTGCACACGCGAGAGCAGGGTCTTGCGCAGGGCGTCGTCGGTCTTCATCGCATTGGCAATCGCCTCGAAGCCGGTGGGCACATTGAAGTACACCGTGGGCGCGATCTCGCGCAGGTTGCGCAGGGTTTCACCGATCAGCGCGGGTGTGGGCTTGCCGTCGTCGATGTACATCGTGCCGCCGTGGAAGACGACCATGCCGAAGTTGTGGTTGCCGCCGAAGGTGTGGTTCCAGGGCAGCCAGTCGACCAGCACCAGCTCGCGCTCGGCGAGCACCGGCATGGACTGGGCCATCTGTTGCTGGTTGGCGCACCACATGCGGTGGGTGTTGATCACCGCCTTGGGCAGCTTGGTCGAGCCGCTGGTGAACAGGAACTTGGCGATGGTGTCCGGCCCGGTGGCCGCCATGGCTTTGTCCACCGCATCGGTCACCGGGGTGGCGGCCAGTTCGGCAAACGTGGTGGTGCTGCGGCCTTCCACGCCGCCCTCGGCCATGACGATGGCCATGTCCTCGCCCACGGTGGCAGCCATGGCCTTGGCGTAGCGCGCGTCCTGCGCAAACACCAGGCCGGGTGTGACGGTGCGCAGCACGTGCTTGAGTTTGTCGTAGTCCACGCTGATGAGCGAGTAGGGCGGCGACACCGGTGTGAAGGGAATGCCCGCGACCAGGCAACCCAGCGCCATCAGGGCGTGTTCCAGGCTGTTCTCGCTGAGGATGGCGACTGGCCGGTCGGCGTTCAGGCCGCGGTTGATCAGGCCCTGGGCGATGCTGCGGGCCTGGGTCCAGGCCTGGGCATAACTCACATGCTGCCAGTCCCCGAGGCTGCCATCGGCCAGCCGGGCGCGGCGCGCCATGAAGGTGTGCGCGGGCTTGACCTGGGCCCAGTGCTGCAGCCGGTCGGTCAGGCGCTCGGGGTAGGGCAGCAGGTCCTGATCGGCGCGCAGGTAGTGGGTGCCGGGTGCGCCATCACGCAAGGCCACGCGGGTGACGCCGAATTGGAGGGGGCGGAATTTGGGGGTGTTCATCTTTTTGTCTCCTCTGAATGACTTCGCTGCGCTCATGACCTCGCTTCGCTTCGATGACCTCGCTTCGCTTCGATGACGGCGCTTTGCGCCATGACATGTCATCCGGTCATGAGCCGCGCAGCGGCGAGTCATGTTGTCATTGCTTCTGTACCTTGGGGGCTTTGCCTTCCAGGAAGGCGCGCACGCGGGCCTTGGCTTCGGGCGCGGCCTGCGCGATGGAGGACATCAGGGCCTCGGTCAGGAAGCCGTGGTCGGCCGGTTGCTCAGCGATGCGGGGCAGGGCATGCATCAGGGCGTAGTTGGTCAGCGGGGCGTTGGTGGCGATGCGGGTGGCCAGTTCGACGGCCTTATCGAGCGCCGTGCCCTGGGGCACCAGGTACTGGGCAAAGCCCAGGCGCTCGCCGTCGGCGGCGTTGTAGACGCGGCCGGTCAGCATCATGTCGGTCATGCGGGCCACACCGATCAGCTTGGGGATGCGCACCGAACCGCCGCCGCCCACGAAGATGCCACGCGTGCCTTCGGGCAGGGCATAGAAGGTGCTCTCGTCGGCCACCCGGATGTGGCTGGCGCTGGCCAGTTCCAGGCCGCCGCCGACCACGGCGCCGTGCAGGGCGGCCACCACCGGCACAGGGCCGTACTGCACCGCGTCCAGGGCCACGTGCCAGCTGCGCGAGTGGTGCATGCCTTCGCCCGCGTCACGCTCCTTGAGTTCGGAGAGGTCGAGGCCGGCGCAGAAGTGTTCACCTTCGCCATCAACGACAGCGGCCCTGGCCGCTTCGGGCAGGTTCTGGAAGGTGTCGCGGATCGCTTCGATCAGTGCGTCTGACAGGGCGTTGCGTTTGGCCGGGCGGCGCAGGGTGACCACGGCGACAGCGCCGCGCATCTCCAGGCTGACGCCGTGGCGGGCCGCGCGTTCGAGGATCGGATGGTTCATGGGGCGTGTGTCCTCGCAGGGCTTGATTCCTGCATCAATAAAGTTATGATGGATAACCATATTGTCCAGACTGGTGGCAGTTTTCTTCTGAGGGCTTTCCCTAGGTTGGGCAACAAAATGCTTGCATGGATCTTTCAAACAGGAGACACCTGAAGCCATGAAACACCAGGACCTGATCGCCATCGACATCCACACCCACGCCGAAGTGAGCTGCTGGAATCCTTTCGACAACTATGGCGAGGAATACGACCGGGCGGCCGACAAGTACTTCGGCTCGAATCGCCGCCCGACGATTGCCGAAACCGTCGCCTATTACCGCGAAAGGAAGATCGGTCTGGTCATGTTCACCGTCGACAGCGAAGCGCAGCTGGGCCGCCGCCGCATCCCGAACGAAGAGATTGCGCAGGCTGCGCGCGAGAACAGCGACATGATGATCGCCTTTGCCAGCATCGACCCGCACAAGGGCAAGATGGGCGCGCGCGAGGCCGAGCGCCTGATCAAAGAGGAAGGCATCAAGGGCTTCAAGTTCCACCCGACGGTGCAGGGTTTTTTGCCCTACGACCGCATGGCCTGGCCGATCTACGAGGTGATCAACCATTACAAGCTGCCGGCGATCTTCCACACCGGCCACAGCGGCATCGGCTCGGGCATGCGCTGCGGCGGTGGCCTGCGCCTGCAGAACAGCAACCCCATGCTGCTCGAAGACGTGGCGATCGATTGGCCCGACATCCAGATCGTCATGGCGCACCCGAGCTTTCCGTGGCAGGACGAGGCGCTCAGCCTGGCCACGCACAAGCCCAATGTGTGGATTGACCTGTCGGGCTGGAGCCCCAAGTATTTCCCCAAGCAGCTGGTGCAGTACGCCAACACCCTGCTCAAGGACCGCGTGCTGTTTGGCAGCGACTACCCGCTGATCACGCCCGAGCGCTGGATGAAGGATTTCGAGGTCGCGGGCTTCAAGCCCGAAGTCATGCCCGGCATCCTCAAGGGCAATGCGGTGCGCTTGCTGGGTCTGGCCTGAGTGCCATTGGCAGAGCTTCGCCTGCCACCGTCGCCTTCTGGCTCAGGCCAGCGTCTGCGCCCACTCGGGCAATGGCCACTGCAGCAGTTCGGCCAGGCGGCAGACGACCCAGCGGGCTTCGGCTTCACTCACCACCTCGGGCGCGGCCAGCAGGCCCTGCAGGCAATTGTCCAGGGCCAAGGCTTCGGTAATGCCCCGCTGGAATTGCTGGTTGGCAGCCTGCTCGGTCAGCAGCTGCGCCATGTCTTCACACAACTCATAACGGGCGGCCATGTCCCGCTGGCCGATGACCGGCTTGATCCGACCCGGCGGCACATACAGTGCCATGAAGCTGGGGGGGATCTGGATCTGGAATTCTTCGGTCATGGCTTGGGAGGGGTGGCGGTGGCTGGGCGGCACGGGCAGTCTAATCCCAAGTCCGGGTGTGGCTGGTTTTCTTGGCCGTTGCCAGGCTCGCGTCGAGACAACCGCCGGTCGTCGGTCGCTGTGGGCGACCCTTTCAGACCAGTATCCAGCGGCTCGTTGAATACAGAAAAATCGTATTTCTCCGTCATTCGTGCTTTAAACAGACTTTTATGGCTGAAATTCGATGTTGTTGTATACAATGATGATCCGTTCAGTCATTCACCCTGTCCTCCGTGCAACGCTCCCCACGCGATCAGACTTGCGGCGAAGAAGCCGGTTCGCAGGCTGTCAAAGCCCAGCAGCGGCTGCGTGAGCTGATCCTGACCGGCGCGCTGCCGGCCGGCGAGCGCATTGCCGAACTGACCCTGGTGGACCTGCTGGGCGTCTCGCGCACCCCCATCCGCACGGCACTGATGCGGCTGGAGCAGGAGGGGCTGCTCGAAGCCCTGCCTTTCGGAGGCTATGCGGTGCGCACGTTTTCAGAGCGGGAGGTGGCTGACGCCATCGAGCTGCGCGGCACGCTCGAAGGGCTGGCGGCCCGGCTGGCCGCCGAGCGCGGCGTGTCTGCCTGCATCCTGGCCGAGGCCCAGGCCTGCCTCGACGAACTCGACCGCCTGCTGCGCGAGGCTTCGCTCAGTGAGGGCATGTTTTCCGACTACGTGCGCCTGAACGCGCAGTTCCACCGCCTGCTTGCCGAAATGCCGGGCAGCGGTGTGCTGGCCCGCGAGATCGAGCGGGCCGGCAGCCTGCCTTTTGCCTCGCCTTCGGGCTTTGTCGGTGTGCAGGTCCATAACACCCTGGCGCGCGACATGCTCGTCATCGCGCAACACCAGCACCGCCAGGTGCTTGAGGCGATCGAGCGGCGCGAGGCCGGTCGTGCCGAAGCCCTGATGCGTGAGCATTCGCGCATTGCCCGGCACAACCTGCAACGGGCCTTGCGCGAGCCTGGCGGTGTTGACCTTCCCGGCGTGCAACTGATCCGACCTGCCCCCTGAAATGAGGTGACCCTGTATGTTCATCAAAAACACCTGGTACGTGGCCTGTGCTGTGGCCGAACTCGATGCCCTGGGCGACAAGCCGCTCGGCCGCACGATCTGCAATGAAAAAATGGCCATCTTCCGTGGCGCGGACGGCCAGGTCGCAGCCGTCGAAGACTTCTGCCCGCACCGCGGAGCGCCGTTGAGCCTGGGCAAGGTGTGCAAGGGGCACCTGCAGTGCGGCTACCACGGCCTGGAGATGGGCGCCGACGGCAAGGTGGTGCACATGCCCGGCCAGCGCGTGCGGGGCTTTCCGGCGGTCAAGTCCTATGCCGTGGTGGAACGCTACGGCTTCGTCTGGGTCTGGCCCGGTGACCAGGCCCTGGCGGACGTGGCACAGCTGCCGGTGTTCGAGTTCTTCGACAACCCGGCCTGGGCCTATGGCGGCGGTCTCTACCACGTCAAGGCCGACTACCGGCTGATGATCGACAACCTGATGGACCTCACGCACGAGACCTATGTGCATACGAGCAGCATCGGTCAGCCCGAGATCGATGAGACGCCTTGCGAGACCAAAGTCGAGGGCGAGCAGGTCATCACCCAGCGGTTCATGGCGGGCATCCAGGCGCCACCGTTCTGGCAGATGGCCATGAGCGCCAACGGCCTGGACCCGAAGGCCCGGGTGGACCGCTGGCAGATCTGCCGCTTCACGCCGCCGAGCCACATCATGATCGACGTCGGTGTGGCGCTGGCCGGCCATGGCGGCTTTGACGCGCCGGCCGAGGTCAAGGCCTACAGCGTGGTGGTGGACTTCATCACGCCCGAGACCGACACCTCGCACTGGTACCACTGGGGCATGGCCCGCAATTTCAAGCCCGATGACGCGGCCCTGACCGACAGCATCCGCCAGGGCCAGGGCAAGATCTTCAGTGAGGACCTGGAGATGCTGCAGCGGCAGCAGGAGAACATCACCCGCCACCCCGAGCGCAAGCTGTTGATGCTGAACATCGACGCCGGTGGCGTGCAGTCGCGCCGCGTGATCGACCGCCTGCTGGCGCAGGAGCACTCGGGAGCCGTTGCATGAGCGAAGCCACACAAACCCCGGCGGGGACTTTCGAAGTCCATCTGGCCCGGCGCGACCTCACCCTGCGGGTTGAGCCTGAGCAAAGCATCCTGAAGGTGCTGCAGGATGCTGGCGTGGAGGTGCCGTTTTCCTGCAGCGAGGGCATCTGCGGCACCTGCATGACCCCGGTGCTGGAAGGCCAGCCTGATCACTGGGACCTGTACCTCTCGCCCGAGGAGCAGGCGAAGGGGGACTGCATGATGGTCTGCGTTTCACGCAGCCATTCACCGCGGCTGGTGCTCGATCTCTGAGCCTTGTAAGGGCTGTGCGTGCTGACGCACTGACGGGGGGGCTGCACCTGCGCAGCATGTCCGGGAGGGTCCGATGTTCACGGACCCCGTTTTCTCAAGGAACCCCGACCATGAAGCTTTACCGCGCAAGTGCATTCGCCCTGTTGACCGCCCTGACCCTGGGCGCCTGGACCGCGCAGGCCCAGAACCCTGAAGGCCCCAAGACCCGCGAACAGGTCCGAAAGGAGTTGCAGGAGGCCATCCGGACCGGCGACATCATCGGCAATCCCGAGACCGGTGAAAAGCTCTATGAAATGTACCCGGGCCTGTACCCGGCCAGGACCGTTCCGCCCTGCAAGACCCGCGCCGAAGTGCGCGCCGAATTGATGGAGGCCATTCGCACCGGCGAAATGCTGACGCCGGGTGAGCCAATGTGCAAGCTCAACGAACTGGCCCCTTCGCTGTACCCACCCAAGCCGGTGCCGGCCTGCAAGACGCGCGAGCAGGTGATTGAGGAACTCAAGGAAGCGATCCGCATGGGCGACATCATGGAGCCGGAACTGGGCTGCACCCTGCGCGAGCTCAACCCGGGCGCTTATCCGGCCCGGCGCTGACACAGCCCTGCGCTCAAGGGCACGGGCCTCCTGCCTGGTCTTCAGTGGGTAGGGGGATTGGCAGGGCCTTCCAGCACCCGCGATGCGACCTGCTGACCGCTGGCGCTCACGCACACACTCAGCGCCAGGGTCAGGCGGCCAGCAGGCAGGGCCGGGCGCTGCCCGTGCCCATGGGCTTGAGGCGTCCAGGCGGACCAGTCCCAGGGCCAGGTTTGCTGCCGGGCGTCGTGCACCTGCAGGTCCAGGTCCCAGTCATGGCCCTCCTCCAGCGGACCGGGCGGGCCCAGCTGCTGCTGCAGGTGCTGAAGCAGGGCGGCAGTCTGGTCCAGCAGCCGCAGGCTGTGCGAAGCGTTGGGGCTGGCCAGTGCATCCCAGCTGCAGATGCCGTCTTCGGTTTCGCTGCGGTCGAACACGAGGTAGTCAGTCATGAGGGCATTGTCGTGGCTTTGCGCTGAGGGCAGGGGGGTGCCATTGGCAATCGCTTGCCCGGGGCGTGCACAATCGCGGGCACTGCTTTCCTGCCGGTTTATGCGCTGCAGGCCACGCCCTGCCCGACCCTGCCCATGTCCACCGCCCTCGACATCCTGTCCATCACCGGTCCGATTTATCTGGCGATTGCGTTGGGCTACGCCTGCACACGGCAAGGCCTGTTTGGCAAGGCCGACATGGCGGTGTTCGGCAAATTCACGATTCATCTGGCCTTGCCGGCGCTGCTGTTCAACGCCTTGTCGCAAAGGCGGGTGAGCGAAATTCTGAACCTGCCCTACATGGCCGCCTATGCCGTGGGTTCACTGGCGGTCTTGCTTGCCGGCCTGTGGTGGGCGCGCAAGGTGCTTCGGCATTCGCCGAGCTACAGCAGCATGATGGCCATGGGCATGTCCTGTCCGAACAGTGGCTTTGTCGGCTACCCCATCATGCTGCTGACCCTCGGCCCGGTGGCCGGTGTGGTGCTCGCGCTCAACATGATCGTGGAGAACTTCCTGCTCGTGCCCCTGCTCCTGGCCCTGGCCGACAGTGAGCACCGGCAGGGGCGCAACGGCTTCATGGCCTGGCTGCTGGCCGTGCGGCAGGCCCTGGCCGGGTTGGCGCGCAACCCCATGATCTGGGGCATTGCGGGCGGCTTTGCCTTTGCCTGGTTTGAACTGGCGCTGCCTGCGCCGGTGGCCCGCACCGTCAACCTGCTGGCCGCCGCCAGCGGCGCCTTGTCGCTGTTTGTGATCGGCGGTTCCCTGGTCGGGCTGCAGACCGAAGGCCTGCGCAGCACGGTGGCGCAGATTGCCGTGGGCAAGCTCATCGTCCATCCGCTGGTCATGGCGGCGGTGTTGTTCTGGTGGATTCCGGTGGCCGACCCCGTCTTGCGGCAGGCGGTGCTGTTGTCGGCAGCCTTGCCCATGTTCGGCATCTACACCATCCTGAGCCAGCGCCATGGTCATGGGGCGGTGAGCGCGGCGGCTTTGCTGGTGACCACGGTGCTCTCGTTCTTCACGCTTAGCGCGCTGCTGTGGTTCATGGCCTGAGCCAGGCTGAAAGGCGGCTGGTGAAGCGTTTCAGTGCGGCGCCGTCAGACCGTGCTCTGCCACTTCGCGCAAGAGTTCCAGCGTGGCCTGCTGCGTGAGGGTGGTCGGCCGCTGGGCACTGACCGCCATGGCCAGCGGGATGTGCAGGCCTTGCGCCCCGATGCGGCGCAGCCGATAGGCCGAGGGTCGGATCGAGCGCATCACCGCGTTGCGCGGCAGGATGGCGCAGCCCGCGCCATCGGCCACCAGGTCCAGGATGGCGCTGACGCCATCGATTTCCAGCGCAATCCGGGGCGTGCAGCCTTCGGCGGCCATGGCCGATTCGAGGTGGGTGCGAAACGCATTGGGTCGGGACGGGATCACCAGCGGCAGTTGCGCCACCTCAGCCAGGGCCAGAGGTGGCGGCGGGGGGTCTTCCTGCAGGCCGGGCGGGCGCGTCTGCACCAGCTGTAATTCTTCTTCGGCCAGGGGATGCAGTTCCACCCCGGAAGGGCTGCCCGGGTTGTAGAGCACCGCGATGTCGAGCCGGCCGCTGCGCAGGTTCTCCAGCATGGCGCTGGACAGGCCTTCGCTGATCGAA
>Ga0255182_1000917_pt1 | contig 17025 bp, 12 predicted proteins | sample Atl_UVDOM_RepA_8_FD_188420 | JGI IMG/M metagenome (GOLD analysis project Ga0255182, IMG submission 188420) | Freshwater microbial communities from Altamaha River, Georgia, United States - Atl_UVDOM_RepA_8d | ecosystem: Environmental > Aquatic > Freshwater > River | place: USA: Georgia...
ATTATTGCTCAGCCAGTTGGCGCTGTTGTTCGGGTCGGGAATCCGGAAGTACTTGCAGAACATCGGCCCGTTGCCACGCAGGGCGTCCTTGTCAGACCCCCAGTTCGGAATCGACAGCCAGTTGCTACCGGCGTCGTAGCAGTTGCCGGCGTAGTCGGTCTGGGTGAAGGAGCGGTACATCTGCGGGAGCGGCGGGAACGAGTTGTCGTTCCAGCGCTTGGTGTTGCCCTTGTTCCGCCGGCTCGGACAGCCGAACATCGGCGCCCGCGCACCGCGGACCGCGGCGAACTTTTCGAGCGGGCTGACGGTGCCGTCGCCATCCACGTCGGGCGCCGATGCCCCGAGCCACTCCGTCTCGAGTTCCATGTAGGGCATGATCTGGAAGCCCCACGAACCATCCGCATTGGGGCCGGAGACGGGCTTGCCTGTCGAATCATAGGGGTTGGCGTTGTAGATATTTCCCGTCGTGGGAAATCCCTTCAAGGCGTCGAGATGGGTGTGGCAGGCGAGGGCCAACTGCTTGAGGTTGGCCGCGCACTGCGAACGGTTGGCCGATTCGCGGGCCGACTGCACGGCCGGAAGCAGGAGACCGACCAGAATGCCGATGATCGCGATCACGACGAGCAGTTCGACGAGCGTGAAACCGCCTCGGCACCGCACAGGGTGAACGACCGCAGCCTCGGAACCATGATACGCCTGTCCATCACGCGGCAGCATGACATGCCCCCCGAAAATGTGGAACTAAAAGGTTACCCGCCTCCCCTACTCCCGAATATCGTAGTGACCTCTGGAGGCCGTGTCCAGAACGCGTCCGGGCTCTGAGTGGCAGCCCCCGCCCGGCCACACGGGCCATGGCGGAATAGGGCCGGAGGGCTTACAATCTGCGGAGGTGGGAGGGAACGGAGCCGGCGCCAGCGGTCGATCCATCCTGCATGGACCTGCAAACTCACTCGGTTTCTTGTCTCATTCCGGAGGTGAACCATGTGCCGACCGACGATGTACCGCGTGCCGCACGGCGGAGTCGCGCCGCAGACTGCCGTGCCACACCGGCCGCGTGCCGGCTTCACGCTCGTCGAACTCCTTGTCGTGATCGCGATCATCGGCACGCTCGTCGGCCTCTTGTTGCCGGCGGTGCAAACGGCCCGTGAGGCCGCCCGACGGACCTCCTGCGGCAACGCCATTCGGCAGGTGGCGCTCGCCGTGCACGGCCACATCTCCGCGAAGAAGGTCCTGCCGCCGAACGGCTACAACCAGGAAATGCAGGCCGCCAGCCCGTCGAACGCGGAGATGCAGCGGATCAGCTTCATCGTCCCGATTCTTCCCTACATGGAGGAAGCGACTCTGTACGACTCGACGATCGCGATGCTGAAGCAGGACACCAACTATCGCCCTTGGAGCAACAATACGAACGCCCCCTTCACGACGCAGATCGGCACGCTGCTCTGCCCGAGCGAGGTGATCCGCAAGCAGCCGCAGGCATCCAACAAGGGCCTCACGAGCTACCACTGCAACCGCGGCGACATCTGGAACGAATGGAACTACCAGGAAACCCGCGGCCCCTTCGGAATCGGCACGACGGGCGGCCGGACGGGGAGCGCCCCGTACACATTCCAGGGCGCCGACAACACCATCACGCCGAGCGCCATCAAGGACGGCACGTCGAAGACGATCATGCTCGGGGAGGTGACGATCGGGGCGCGGGACGTGAACGCGAAGTCCGGGTTCGCCCGCACGTCGGGCCTGTCGGCGGGATCGCCGCCTTCCGCGTGCCTGGCGCTCGTCGATTCCGAAGGCAAGTACTCCGCCTCGGCGTTCGAGACGAACGACTGGCTGGCCGGAACGCGGTGGGGCGACGCGCACAACGCCTACACGGCCTTCTTCACCGCCGCCGCGCCGAACACGCCTCGTTGCGGCAACACCGGCGAGAGTTGGGCCTGCCTGCCGGCGAGCAGCTACCACCCCGGCGGCGTGCAGGTGGCGATGTGCGACGCGTCGACGCGGTTCGTGAGCGATCAGATCGACGCCGGCAATCCGACCGTCGGCCAGACGCAGACGGGCAGCACCGCGTTCGGCACTTCGCCGCAGCACTACCGCGGCAAGAGCATCCGCGGCGTGTGGGGGGCGCTCGGCACCAAGGACGCCGGCGACGCGGCCGAGTAGGACGGGCGAGCGATGAGGGCGAGCCACGCGGCGTGGTGGCCCGAGAGCTTCATGGCCTCAGAGACTTTGCGAGCATGAGACGACTGCTTCTTGGACGACGGCTTCGTGATGGCATGACATGGGCGGCGATCCTGACGGTGACGAGCATCGTCGGCTGCGGCCCCAAGGGTCCCGCGGTCGAAATGGTCGAGGGAAAGGTCCTCCTCGACGGCGAGCCGTTGGCCGAGGCTTTGGTGGGGTTCTCTCCCGCGGGTGGCGGCGGGCTGCCGGCCGCAGGCCTGACCGGTGCCGACGGCACGTTTCGGCTCAACGCCATCAAGGGGGCGAAGGCGGGCGCCGGGACGGCGGTCGGTGAATACGTCGTCACCGTGGCCAAGAGGGCGAGCGAGGGCCCGGCGGGGCCGTCGGGCACGGACGACCCCAACTACGGCAAGTCGGCAGGCGTGCTCGTGGAGCCCAAGGTGAAGAACTTGGTGCCCGACGTCTATGGCGATCCCGCATCGTCTCCCCTGAAGGCGAGCGTCGTGGCCGGCAAGAATGTGTTCGAGTTCAAGCTCGACTCGAAGGCGAAGAAGGGCAAGTGACCGCCGGCCGAGGCTCGGCTCGGTGCGGGGCACGGTGATTTCGCCGCCGCGCGTTTGCCGCGGCGGCGCCGCGATGGGAACCTTGTCGTGCCACGCGCACGGCCCTGGCCCGCGGTCCCTTGTAACGCTTCCCGCGGTCGCCCGTTGACCTTCTGCCCGCCCCCCGCCCGGAGAGCCACGATGCCCCGCCGCCGTCCGCCGTTCCTCGTCTGGTCTCTCATGGCGGCGATTGCAGCGGCCGCGGCGCCGGCCGCCGACGCCCCGCTGCCGCTGGGGCGGGTCGTGCTCTTCACCTCGGGCGTGGGCTATTTCCAGCACGAGGGCACGGTCGCGGGCCATGCGACCGTCGAGATGCAGTTCGCGGCCGACGACGTCAACGATCTGCTCAAGAGCATGGTGGTGCTCGACCGCGGCGGCGGCCCGCCGACGGTGAGCTACGCCTCGCGGGACCCCGTCACGAAGACGCTCGGCACGTTCGCCGTGAACCTCACCGACAACCCGTCGCTCGGCGACCTCCTCGGCCGGCTGCGTGGCCAGCGGGTGGAACTGGATGCCGCCACGCCCGTGGCCGGCACGATCGTGGGCGTGGAGAAGCGACGGGTGGAGGCGGGGAAGGATCAGACGGTCGAGCGGCAGTTTCTCACGGTGCTCACCGCCGACGGACTGCGGTCGCTCGCGCTCGACTCCGTCTCCCGCGTCAAGCTCGCCGATCCGCGGCTGCAGGCGGAGCTCGAGAAGGCCCTCGCCGTGCTCGCGCTTGCGGCCGACAACGAGAAGAAGGGGGTCGCGATCGCGTTCACGGGCCTGGGCGTGCGGCCGGTGACGGTCGGCTACGTGCGGGAGTCGCCGATCTGGAAGACGAGCTACCGCCTGCTGCTCGACGCCAACAAGGCCGTCACGAAGGCCGGCCTGCAGGGCTGGGCGATCGTGGAAAACACCACCGACTCCGACTGGAAGGACGTGCGAATGTCGCTCGTCAGCGGCCGGCCGATGTCGTTCGTCATGGATCTGTACCAGCCGCTCTACCTGCCACGGCCGCTGGTCGAGCCCGAGCTCCATGCCTCGCTGCAGCCGCAGGTCTATGGCCAGAGCATGGCCGATGCCGAAAAGCAGCTCGCCCAGGCGGGTCGGCGGCTCGACGAACGATCGAACCGCGGCCGCGAGCTCGCCCGGCGGGAGCTGGCCAAGGCGGCGGCCCCCGCGGCCCCCGTGGAAGCCATGGCGGATGGTATCGCGCTGGGCACGCCGGCGGGCGGCGGCATGGGTGGCGCCGCCTTCTTCGGACTCACCGGCGCCGACCAGTCGCTGGCACAGGGCAGCGACCTCGGCGAGCTCTTCCGCTACGAGATCGACAAGCCCGTCACGCTCGAGCGGCAGCGGTCGGCGATGCTCCCCATCATCGGCGGCGAGATCGAGGCCGAGCGGGTGGCGATCTACGACGAGCGGGTGCTGGCGAAGCATCCGCTGTCGGGCCTGCGGCTGAAGAACACCACCCCCTTCCATCTCATGCAGGGGCCGATCACCGTCTACGACCAGCTCGGAAGCTACTCGGGCGACGCCCGCATCGAGGACATGGCTCCCGGCACGGAGCGGCTGCTGAGCTATGCCGTCGCCCTCGACGTGGAGGTCGCGCCCCGGGCGGAAGGGCGGCCCGAGGAGATCGTCAACGTGCGGGTCGTGAAGGGCACGCTCGTCGCGTCACGGAAGCTCGCCCGGGCCAAGTTCTTCGAGGTGAAGAACTCTGGCAAGGACGCGGTGAAGGTGCTCGTCGAGCATCCGCTCGAGGGCGGCTGGAAGCTCGTGAAGCCCGAGGCGCCGACGGAGAAGACCCGCGACCGCCACCGCTTCGCCGTGGTCGCCGAGCCGGGAAAGGCCGTCACGCTCGAGGTGGCCGAGGAGTTGCCGGTCGAGGAGTCGCACGCGATCACGAATCTCGACGACAATGCGATCCTCTTCTACTCCCGTGCGAGGGCGACCTCGCAGGTGGTGCGGGATGCGCTCGCCGAGGTGGTGCGCCGCAAGCGGGACCTCGAGCAGATCGCCCGCGACCGGCAGGCCCGCGAGCGGGAGATCGCCGCCATCGACCAGGAGCAGGGGCGGATCCGCGGCAACATGGGGGCGATCGACCGCGGCAGCGACCTGTTCAACCAGTACGTGAGGAAGTTCACCGAGCAGGAGCAGCGGATCGAGGCCCTGCGCGGCGAGATCACGGCCCTGCAGGCCCGGGAGCAGGAGGCGCGGAAAGGGCTCGACGACTATCTTCTCGCGCTCGACGCGCAGTGAGTGACGGCCGTTCGCACGCGGAGGCCGTGATACCCTCGGAGGACAGCATGCGACGGATCGTGGCGGCGACGACGATGGCGGTGGCGACCTGGCTCGCCTGCCTGCCCGGGGGCGCAGCGGAGGGCGACGCGGCGCGTCAGGCCGCCGAGGGCATCGACGAGATCGCCTGGGATCTCGTGCGTGCGGCGGGTGCCGGCAATGTCGTGCTTTCGCCGGCCAGCGTCTGGGAGGCCCTGGCGATGACGCACCAGGGCGCCCGCGGCGCGACGGCGGCGGAGATCGCCGGCGTGCTGGGGATGCCCGACGATCGGGACGCCGTTGCGGGGGCAGCCGAGGCTCTGCGGGCCGCCCTCACCGCCGCCAAGGGCGCTGCGATCACGCTCGACGTGGCCAATCGCCTCTGGGTGCAGCGGGGCAAGGCCGTCGAGCCAGGCTTCACCGACGTGCTCGAGCAGCGGTTCGGGGCGGGCGCGGGCGTGGTCGATTTCGCGGGCGCCCACGAGGCCGCCCGCGGCACCATCAATGCCTGGGTGTCGGGCCACACCGCCGAGAAGATTCCCGAACTCCTCCAGGCCGGCACGATCGGGCCGCTGACCCGTCTCGTGCTCACCAATGCCGTCTCTTTCAAGGCGCGCTGGGCCACGCCGTTCGCGAAGGCGGCCACGCGGCCGGCGCCGTTTTCGCTCGCGCCGGGCAAGACCGTGAACGTGCCCTTCATGCAGTGTTCGGAGCGGCTGGTGGCGGGTCGGATCGGCGCGGGCGCCGCGGCGGCGACGGTCTGCGAGATTCCCTATGAGGGCCGCCGTCTGATGATGGTCGTGGTGGTGCCGGACGCGGTCGACGGCCTCGACGACGTGCTCGGGGAACTCGACGGCGACTGGCGGACGAAGTGGACCGGCGGCCGAGGCGACGTCCGGCCGCGGCAGGTCGCGCTCGCCCTCCCCAAGTGGACGGCCCGCAAGCCACTCGGCCTGACCGCCGCGCTCAAGTCGCTTGGCATGAAGCGGGCCTTCGACGCGCAGGCGGCCGACCTTTCCGGCATCGATGGCTCGCGGGACCTTTTCGTCAGCGACGTCGTGCACGAGGGCTTCGTCGACGTGACGGAGGAGGGCACCGAGGCCGCCGCCGCCACGGGCGTGGTCATCGGCGTCCGCAGCATGGCCCCGCGGCCGGAGGAGCCGCTCGTCGTGACGGCCGACCGCCCGTTCGCGTGGGCGATCGTGGATACGCTCACGGGCGCCGTGCTCTTCGCCGGCACGGTCGCCGATCCCCGTGGCTGACGCGCATGACGACGATCGAATACCGCCCGGAGATTGACGGGCTGCGGGCCTTCGCGGTCGTGCCGGTGATCCTCTATCACATGGGATTCGGCGGGATTCCCGGGGGGTTCCTGGGCGTCGACGTGTTCTTCGTCATTTCAGGATTCCTGATCACGTCGATCATCCAAGCCGAGTGTGATGGCGGCACCTTCTCGCTGCAGGGGTTCTGGCGTCGTCGGATCAAGCGGATCCTGCCCGCCCTGACGTTCGTCACCGCCTGCACCCTGCTTGCCAGCCGCATGCTGGTCATGCGGCCACTGCAGCACGATATCGGCCGGCAGGCATTGGCGACGCTGGGATCGGTCGCGAACATCTACTTCTGGCGAACCCACGGCGACTACTGGTCCCTGGCCAGCCATGACATGCCTTTTCTTCACGCCTGGTCGCTGGCCAACGAGGAGCAGTTCTATCTCCTGTTCCCGGCGGTGTTCTGGCTGGTGCTCAAGCGGGCCCCTGCCCGCACAGGCCCCTTCCTGCTGACCGCCATCGCGTGCAGCTTCGTGCTGTTCGCAGCGCTCTTTCGATCGTATCCACGCGCGTGCTTCTACCTCCTTCCGGCCCGCGCCTGGGAGCTCGGGGCGGGCTGCTGGGCGGCGACCTGGCTTCGGGGCAGCGCGTGTTCGCCGTACCGTTCCGGACTCCCCGCATGCGTCGGCATCGTGATGGTGCTCCTTGCCTATGTCGCCTGCCCACAGCCCGAGCCCGGCAGCGCCATCGCCGTGATCGGCGCCGTCCTCGTCGTCGGGTTCGGCCAGTCCGGCATCACGCACCGCCTGCTCTCGCAGCCGCTCGCCATCCACATCGGAAAGATCTCCTATTCGCTCTATCTCTGGCATTGGCCGGTGCTCGTGCTGTCACGAACACTGGGATACGACGTGCAGCAACCGGACCATGCCTCCGCGTATCTCCTTCTCGTCTACCTGTTGGCCCTGGCCAGCTACCACGCTGTCGAGGTTCCGGGCCGCAGGCCCGACAGCCCGCCCATGCCCTTCGTGTTGGCGGCGGCGCTCGTGGCGATCGGCGCGTCCTTCATGGCAGCGACGCCGCGACTCCACGACACCTCGCAGTTCGCCAAGCCGCACTCGTTCGTGCGGTTCTACGACCTGAAGCCGACCACGAACATGCCCGTGGCGATCGCCTCCATCCTGGCATCGTGCGAGACGCCCGAGCGCACGGCTCCGGCGGACGCCTACCGCCGCGGAGGCATCATCGTCGGAGACGCGCCGACCCCCCCACGGGTCGTCGTGCTCGGCAACTCTCACGGCACCATGTGGTCGGACGCGATCCGCGATGTCGTCGAGAGGGGCGGGGTGAAGACGGCCTTCATCAGCATCAATGGAGAGCCGCCGTTCCTGACGCTGCCGCTCGACCCGAACCGCAGGGGCGAGGCGCTGGCCCCGACGGAGAAGTATGCCTACGACCGCTCGCGCCTGGAGTTGATCGAGCAGTGGGCGCCCGACCTGGTCATCATCTGCTGCAGATGGTCCGTGGTCACGGAGGAGCAGACGAAAGACCTTCTGGCCTTCCTCGAACGGCGCGCGCGGCGGGTGCTTCTCATGGAGCAGGTGCCGGAGGTGCGGGGGGCGCGGAACGCGAGCATCCTGCAGTATCTGGCCGATCGCGGCATCCAGCCAGAGGAAGGAGTGCGGCGCTATGTGCCGGCGGGAAACATCGCTGCGGTCGCTCGCGGACGAACGCTGGTGCGCCGGCTGTCCGCCAGCCACCGCAACTGCGGGTTCATTCCCGTGCACGATCTGTACACGCGGGGCGAGGAGGTGCTGATCCTCGACGGCCGCGAAACCATATACTTCGACGACGATCACATCACCACCTACGGAGCCCGGCTCGCCATCCCGACCATCGAGAAGGCCCTCGACGACGCGCTACAGCCGCGAGGCAGGCCGTGAGACCGCCTGCCCGCAGACGCCGCGACGGCACGCCGGGCCTCGCCGGCGCTCGGGCAACGCGACGCTTTGCCGATGCTGCCACTCGCGAGGCGACTCCACGTCGATCTCAGTCACGACCGGGTCAAACGCCTGGCCCGGTCCACGCCGACGCTCTGCCTCGAACCGCGGCCGCCTCACGGCTGCGGCGGAAGCGTCGCGCACTATTACCACTTCCTGTTCGACCTGCTCCTGCCGATCTCGCGTCTGCTGGGCGACGACGACCGGCAGGCCACGTTTCTCCTGCGGCCGTTCGGCCCACTGACGCAGGCACTGCGGGACGTTCTCGGCGCGGATGTCGACATTCGGCCCCCGGGGGACCGCTCCACGACGACCGCGCCGACGATCCTGCTCGGCATGAATCCCCGCTGCGTCCGCGTGACAGCCCGCGACCTCGCTGCGTTCCGGCGGTTCGTCTTCGGTCGCCTCGGGGTGGATGAACCGCCCGAGCCCGACACGATCGTGCTCATCGAGCGCATGCCGCCGGACGACTACTTCGTCCAGCATGCGGAACAGGGGGGGGCCGGGGCATCGCGCCGGTCCCTGCGCGACCACGACCATTTGCGGGATTGGCTGGCGGCCGCCGTACGACGTCCGTACCGGTTTCTGAACCTACGGTTGGAAACCATGCCGCTGCGCGAGCAGGTCGAGGTGTTCGCCCGCTGTGCGCTCGTCGTCGGACAGCACGGTGCGGGCCTCGCCAACCTCGTCTGGATGCCATGCGGGCAGAACGTCCTGGAACTGAACGACGCGTCCCAGAAGCACTTCGAGATTCTTTCTCGCGTGCGACGCAACAGGTTCCTGCGGTATCAGTTGCCCGCCCCCCACGCCGTTGTCGATGTTGCCCGGTTTCACGACTGGATCGGACGTCAGTCCGCCCTGCGCCGCTTCATCACCTGATGGTCCGCCCGCCGGGCCCGCGCTCCCGCATCGCCCGGTAGAACTGGCGGCTGACGAACAGAAAATCCGTCCAGCCGACCAGGTCGTCCTGGACATGTGGCTCGTAATACGCAGCCAACGCGTAGTTCGAATCCGCCAGAAGCTGAAAGACCTCCGGGAAGCTCGGCAGGTTTCTGTACATCGCCGAGAAGGTGAACTCGAAGAAGACCAGCGCGACGCGGTTCTCTGCGAGCAACTGCGAAGCTCCCTTGAAGACCTCCAGGTCGAATCCCTGGGTGTCCGACTTCAGCACGTGGACGAAGTCGAGCCGGTGCTCGGCGGCGAATCCATCCAGGGTCACCACCGGCACTTCGGTCGTTCTCACGATTGTGCCCCAGGCCGCCGCCCCGGGGGCCAGAAAGGACGTCATGGTGGGGTGATCATTCTCCAGCAAAGTCATCGTCGCCGCGGCCGAGCCGACGCCCACGTTCCACAGATGCACGCCGGGAACGCCTTCGTGCCCGGCCCGGAGCGTCGCGAACGTCGTGGGACTGGGCTCGAAGGCGTGCACGACGGCCTGCGGGAAGCGGCGGCGAAACCGGGCGATGGTCTGGCCGGTGTTGGCTCCGACGTCGAGCATCACGGGCCGCGGCACCCCCCGCAGGAAGCGGCCGATGTCACGGACGGGATCGATCCCGATCGGCGTCTGGCCGAATCGGGCGATCTGATAGCCCACCTGCCTGGCCATCTTGCGGAGGAAGAGACTGGCCTTGCCCATGAACATGTCCCGGCGCCGGCCTCGCCGGCAGGGAGGCGACGGTCGTCGCCCTCGAAGCCTCGGCACGCCGCCGGAAAACGGGGCCGTCCCGGGAGCGTATCACATGTGCGCCGCCCCGGGCGTCCTCGGCGCGCCGTCCGGCGGCCGGACAGCCCGCCGGCGACACGGCCGGGGGGCCGCACCGTGCGGACTGGCTTCCCCCAGGGGTGGATGAGAACATGGACGTCCACCCCCGAGCGGCTTCGTACCCCATGGCCCCGTGCATCCTCCACGTCGGCATGCCAAAGACCGGCACCTCGTCCATCCAGGACTCGCTGTTCCACGGCCTCTCGGATCCACGGTTCCGCTATGTGAGCCTCGGCCACGTCAACTCCGCGATCTTTCTGGCGACTCTTTTCGGTTCCCAGCCCGAGACCTTCTGGCTGTTTCGCCGAAGCAGGCGCTCCCCGGACGAGATCGACCGGATGCGGCGCGGCTTCGCGGCTCGGCTGCGGCGCGTGCTCCGCACAGCCGCGGCCCGCGGCCAGACGCCGATCATTTCGGCGGAATATTGCTGGCAACTGACAGAGGCCGAGCTCGCACGTCTGAGCAATTTTTTCACGACCGAGGGGTTCGTGGTCCGGATCATCGCCTACATCCGACCGATACGATCGTGGCTCGAGAGTCACTTCCAGCAGTCGGTGAAGATCGGCGGGCATGCCTTCGACCCGACGCTCGCGGCCTGCCCGGCGGAGACGAGGCCGTACCACTATGCCGGCAAGCTCGCCGCGTTCGAGCGTGTCTTCGGTCGTGAAAACCTGACCGTGCGGCCGTTCATCCGCGCGGGGTTGGCCGGGGGGTGTGTCGTGCGAGACTTCTGCGGCACGCTCGGCGTGACACTCGACCCCCGCGCGGTGATCCGCTCGAACGACGCCTTGAGCGGGGAGGCGGTACGGCTTCTCTACGCATACAACCGCTTTCGATCGCCGGCCGCCGTCCGGAGCGTCAATCAGCGGTTCCTCCTCCTGAAGCGGATGGAGGAAGTCACGGGCGATCCGCTCCGGTTCCATGCCGCCGCGGTCGCTCCCATGACGGGTGAAATCGCCGCCCAGGAACGCGTGGTGCGCGACCGGTACGGACTCGACATCGCGGCCGACACGATCGTCGCCGACGGTGCCGACCGTGTGCGGACGGAGGCCGACCTGTTCCGCTACTCGGCCGCGACCCTCGAGTGGCTCGCCTCCGCCTCCGGCGCGGCGGCGATCGGACGGAGCGGCGGCGAGGCCACGGCGAGGCAGATCGCCGCCGCCATGGAGAGACTCCGCCAGCGGCCCGCGGCGCGGACACGCCTCGCGCTCCTCGCGAGCCGGGCCCGCAACGGCCTTCGCTGGATGCGCCATGGTGACTGACCTGCTCCTGCCGCCGATGGTGCGGACGCTCGAGCGCAGCCGGCTCGGCCGGGCGGCCCTCCGCGGCTATCGCCGGTGGACGCGGCCGCGGGATCCCGCGAAGCCTCGCGTCCTGTGCGTCGGCTTCCAAAAGACCGGCACGTCCTCGTTCGGCATCGCGATGCGGACGCTGGGCTTCAGTCACTACGGATACGACCCCGATCTCGAGCACGTCCTGCGGGATGGTGACGTGGAGCGTTGCGTCGCCTTCGCGGGTCACTTCGACTCGCTCGACGATCTTCCCTGGTCGATGCCCGAGTTTGTCGCCGCATACCGCGCACGGTTCCCCGCCGCGCGCTATGTGCTGCTGGAGCGAGACGAGACTGAGTGGCTGCGGTCTTACTTCGGACACTTTGGGCCGTGCTGCACGCCCGAGGAGGCGCTGCGGCGGCTTCGGAATCACCAGGCTCGGATGCTCGATCTCCTCGCGGGCGAGGCACACTTTCTCAGGTTGAACATCTGCGCGGGCGAGGGATACGAGAAGCTCTGCCCGTTCCTCGACGTCTCCGTGCCCGCCGGGGCATTTCCCTGGGAGAATCGTCGCCGCCTGTCTCCTTTTCGATGAAGCGAGCCCGACCGATGCGCGTTCTCCAAGTCATTCATCAATTCCCGCCATTCTCCTCGCAGGGGTCGGAGATGCACTGCCTGCAGCTCGCCCGGGCCCTGGCTGCCAATGGCGATGAGGTCGGGGTGTTCCACATTTCCAACACCGGCCCGCGTCACCCGCCTCGCCTCGTTCGGGGTGATGACGAAGGCCTGAGGATGTTCCACTGCATCGAGGATGGGCAGTACAGCCGGCAGGCCGATTGGCCGAACGCCTTTCTGCGCGGCTCATTCGACGAAACCCTCGCCGAGTTCGCTCCCGAGGTCGTCCATTTCCACAACTACCTGAGCCTCGGCGACGATCTTGTCGGCGGCGCACGAGCCGCCCGCGCAGCGGTCGTCTACACCCTGCACGATTACGGCCTCATCTGCCCCAATAACCTGCTCCTCCGCTCCGACGGCGGCCTCTGCGACAAGGGGGACCCGGATTTTTTCCAGGCGTGCTGTCCCCGGACGATCCGCTGCACGGGCGGCCGGGTGCCGTGGATCGCAGGACGTCTCCCGCCGCTGTTTCGCTGGCAGCAGTTCGCCGCCAACCAGTCAGGCATGATTCCCCGGGCGGCGCTGACGGGCCTCGTGCTCCTCGGCCAGGCCATGCTCGGCGATCCCGAGCGGACGGCCGTCGGAACGAAGCGCGCCTTCTACTTCGATCGCACCCGACGGATCTTCGACCAGACGCACCTCTTCATCGCCCCGAGCGAATACCTTCGCCGGCGGTTCCTGCGGTGCGGCCTCCCGCCGGAGAGGATCGTCCACGAGCGCTACGGGATCCGTCATTTTCCGCGGCCGCAGCGGGTGCCCGCCGCCGACGGCCGGCCGCGTTTCGGGTACATCGGCGCGTTTCATGCCCACAAGGGGATCGACGTGCTCCTGGAGGCGTTTCGGGGTCTGGGGGATCGTGCCAGCCTCCACATCCACGGCTCGTCCTTCGGCAGTCCGGTCTCCGAGGCGCACTTCCGCCGGATCACGTCGGCCGCATCGAGCGGCATCGTCGTGCACGGCCGCTACGACAACGAACGTCTCGGAGACATCCTCGGACAGCTGGATGCGGTCGTCGTGCCGAGCGTCTGGGTCGAAAACTCGCCGCTGACGATCCAGGAGGCGCAGATCGCCGGGGTTCCGGTGATCGCCTCCGCCGAGGGCGGCATGGCGGAACTCGTGCGCGACGGGATCGACGGGCTGCTTTTCCGCCTGGGCGACGCGGGCGACCTGCACCGCGTGCTGCGCGCAGTGGCCGATCGCCCCGGCATGCTCGACGAGCTCAGGCGCCGGGCCCCCGCCGTCCCGACGATCGAGGAACAGGCGCTGAAAATCCGTGGCCACTACCGCTCGGCCCTGACCCACGCCCGTGGTTGACGCAACGCTCTCCGGAACGCGTCGGCCCACACGAACTGCCCTACCACGCAACAGGGCAAGAGCGCGAGGTAGCGCGTCAGGTAGCCGCGTGGCGCCCCGCACAAACGCCAGCCGATGCGGGGCAGCATGATCAGGGGAATGCCGAACGCCAGCAGGGGGAACCGTTGGAGCACCGCGATCGCGCGTCCGCCGAGGTGGCTCCGGCTCCGCGCGGCGGCCGTGCCCATGGCGCGGCAATAGCGCAGAAACTCGCGCCAACCGGAGCGATTGTGGTGAAGCACCGTGATCGTCGGGTCGTACAGCACGGTGAACCCCCTCGCCCGCACCGCCTCGCTGAAAAGAAGATCCTCGCCGAGAGTCTGATCGGGGAACGAGCAGGCGTTGACGACCTCGGCCCGCCACGCACTGTTGGCGCCGATGAGAAAGTTGTCGTCACGGGTTCCACCCCGCGTGGGAAAATGGGTGAGAAACTCGAGGAAGTAGACGCACCAGCCCGAGAGGTTGCCGGGATTGGCGACGCCGATCGATCCACCGGCCGCCCCGACGCCCGGCTGCAGGAGAAGATTCGTCATCCGCTCGATCCAATCCGGCGGCACGAGGCAGTCCTGATCGACGCACAGCCGGAAGCGGCCCCGGGCCTGCCGGAGCCCTACATTTCGTGCCTCGCCCGCCGAGAGCCGGGTCGCGGATTCGATAACCTGGACTTCGGGAAAACGCGCACGGACCAGTTCGGCCGTGCCGTCACCGGAACTCTCCACCACGACGACATCCACACGGCGTCCCGCACCGGCCTGATGCACCGATTCGAGGCACGGCACGATGGTCGAGCGGCCCATGAAGGCCGGGATGATCACGCTGACGTCGGGATCGGCTGCGGCGTCAAGACTGGAGGGTGATGCTGTCACGACAGTGCGCCGCTGTTCCCACACGCGGAATGGTTCGAGAGGGTGGAGCATGGCATCGCTGCCGGGACCGCCGCCGGCGTCCGCACGGGGACACTGGCGGGATCGTCGTCCAGCCCGGAGTATTTGACCCGATCGTTCGGTGGCAACGCGAGGCCCCGACCGATCCGACGCCGCGCGGTGTCACTCGCCGGTGACCACGTCCACCTCGAAAGGGGCGGCCGGGATGCCGTCGGGATCAACCAGGTTGACCGGCGGCTCCGGAAACGGCCGCCAGGCGTACCGCACCCGACGCGGCGCCACCCCGGCCGGCGGTGTCACCACCACCGTGTCTCCCTCGATGCGGGCCACCGCGGCCACGAATGCGCCGTCGCCGTCCGCGACCTCGAAGTGCCGAGGAGGTTCGCCATCGGTCGTGCGCAGGTTCGCCCCCTCGGGTCTAAATCGGATCGTCACGCCGCCATCCGGGCGCAGCGTCGCGCCCACCGGCAGCGGGCCTGATGCGTCCGCGCCGGCGCGGCCACGGGCCTCCGCCACCGCCCACCGCGCGAGCCGCTCTCCCACCGGCCGCTTGTCTGGCGGGTGGACGTCGGTCTTTCGCCCCAGGTCGATCGTCACGACGAGCGCCGCCCGCGCGAGGTCCGCCACCGCCCGCCGCTGGGTCTCGCGGAAGGCCGGCCAGTCGGGCCGATCCATCCCCGGCAGTTGCACCACAGCGAACGGCAGGTCGGCGCGGCCCCAGGCCCGCCGCCAGTCGGCGACGAGCACCGGCAGCAGGGCCGCATGCTGAGCCACGCGGGCCGGCGAGTCGGCGTTGGACTCGCCCTGGTACCAGGCCACGCCGCGGAGCGCCAGCGGCGCAAGCGGTGCGATGCATGACTCGTGCAGGAAGCCCGGCTTGAACGGATGGTTGGGGCCGAGCGGGTCGCCGGGAATCGGCTCACCGGCCTGCCTGGCGCGCGCGAGGTTCTGCCCGGCCCGCGTCACGCACCAGCCCGCGAGCGCCGGGTTGTGCATCCAATCGCCCTGCACGAGCGGCGCGAGCCGGCGGTCGCCCGCGAGCGCTCGCCGCCCGATCCACGACTCCGTCGGCGCGCCGCCCACGGCCGCACAGATGACGCCCACCGGCACGCCGAGCTCGTCGCCGACCGCCGCGCCGAGGAAGTATCCCACCGCGGAAAATGACCGCGCGGTCTGCGGCGTGCTCACCTCCCACGAGCCCGTGCAGAACCGCGCGGGCACGAGGTCGCGGATCTGCTCGGATGTGTAGGCCGGCGGGTCGCCGCCGGCCGCGGCATGCAGCGTGAGCAATCGCAGCCGGGGACGGTCGGCCGCGGCGATTTCCAACGCGGCTTCGTCGGCCTGCGCCAGCGGCAGGAGCATGTTCGATTGTCCCGCGCAGAGAACGACCTCGCCCACGAGGACGTCGTCACATCGGACTTCATTCGCCCCGCGAATGACCAGTGCCCGCGGTTCGTCGCTCGCGGCCTGCGGGGCCAGCGTCACCCGCCAGCGGCCCTCTGCGTCGGCCACGGTCGTGGCCGCGCCGCCGCCGAACGACACGGTCACCCGCTCTCCGGACGCCGCCGTGCCCCACACGGGCAGCGGCAGGTCGCGCTGCAGCACCATGTGGGAGCCGAAGCACGCAGCCGGCACGACGTCGCCCCGCGCGGGGACGATGCAGGCGAGGCCGCAGACGACGAGGGCGCCGGCAGCCGTCACGACCGTGCGGAAGTGGATCACTCGCCCCTCGGGGCGGCGCTCTCGTCGGCTCATCGACCGCTCCACTCCTCGCACCGTGCCGTCACGGCCGTCGCCCACGTGTCACAAGGCGGCGGACGCCTTCCGACGGCGGCGCGGTCGATCTTCGCCGGCACCCGCGTCCCATTCGATCGGCTCCCGCATCCCCGACTCCCAGGCCTCGTAGAGCCCACGCAGGCGAGCCGCGTCCGCGGGCCGCGCCCCGGCGAGGTCTTGCTGCTCGCCCCGATCGACGCCGAGGTCGAAGAGCAGCGGCGGGCCGTCTTCGACCCGCACGAGTTTGAGCCCGCCGTCCCGCACGGCCCACTGCCCGCCCGCCCGCCAGAAGAGCGATCGCCGCGGAGGCTGCTCCGACTCGCCAGCCAGGAACGGCAGCAGGTTGACGCCATCGAGCGGTGGATCTTCCGCCCGGATCCCCGCGGCGGCCAGTGCCGTCGGCAGCAGATCGAGCGCGATGACCGGAGCCTCCACGACCTTGCCCCGGGGCAGGCGGCGCGGCCACTGCATCACGAAAGGGACCCGGATTCCTCCCTCCCAAAGCGACCCCTTCCTGCCGCGGAGGTCGCCATTGTCGCGGCCGATCGCTCCGCCGTTGTCGTTCAGGAAGACGACGAGCGTGTCGTCGGTGAGCCCGTGGTCGTCGAGGGCGTCGAGCACGGTGCCGACGGCGCGATCCAGGGCGATCGTCATGGCGGCCACCTGGGGCCGGTCGGCACCGGCGGCCCGCGCGGCGGCGAGATCCTTCTCGAGCGCGTCGTTCGGCGCGTGGACGGCATTGAAGGCCACATACATGAAGAACGGGCGGTCCCGGTTCGCCGCGATCCGGGCCGCGGCCTCCCGCCCCAGTTCGTCGGTCATGTAGGTGAACGCCTCCGGCGCCGGCTCGCGATTCCGCAACAGGCGGTTGAGCCGCGACGGCTTCTCCAGAGGAAAGTAGGACCGGGCGCCCTGGAGGAAGCCATAGTAGTCGTCGAAGCCTCGCGCCAGGGGGTGGAACGGGTCGGCGTAGCCGAGGTGCCACTTGCCCAGC
>Ga0255182_1000920_pt1 | contig 17004 bp, 12 predicted proteins | sample Atl_UVDOM_RepA_8_FD_188420 | JGI IMG/M metagenome (GOLD analysis project Ga0255182, IMG submission 188420) | Freshwater microbial communities from Altamaha River, Georgia, United States - Atl_UVDOM_RepA_8d | ecosystem: Environmental > Aquatic > Freshwater > River | place: USA: Georgia...
GTCGTCCTCAGGTACGAGCCGGCGTTCTATCGACCGCTGCTCGTGCCGGCCGTGGGGGGCGACGAGGCGGAGGCGCTGGCCCGCCGTGCGGTGACGAAGGCCTCCGCCGCCCATGCGGCGCTCTCCCGCCCCGGCTCCTGGGACATGGCCCTCTCGGCCGAGGAGATCAATGCCTGGCTGGCGGTCGATCTGCCGCGGAATCATCCGCAGCTGCTGCCGCGCCGCGTGACGCAGCCGCGGCTGGTCTTCGAGCCGGGCCGCGTGCGCGCCGCCGCCCGCGTCGGTTATGGTCCGCTGTCGGCCGTGGTCTCGGCACGGCTCGCGGTGCTGCTGCACGCGCCCAATCAGCTCGCGATCACGCTCGAGGAGGCGCGGATCGGCGCGGCGCCTCTGCCGACTGCAGCATTGCTCCGGGAACTCGGCCGTCGTCTCGCCCGGCTCGGTCTGGTCACGGAGATCCGTCCGCGGGACGGCGGCTTGCAACTCGAAGTCTTCGTGCCCTCGACCCACGACGCCGGCGCGACGAGCACATGGCTGGAATCGTTGGCCATAGGGGCCGGGGAAATGCTCCTGGCGGGGCAGACGCGAACGGCGGCGGAGGCCCGTCCCGCGGCGCCGCCGCCGGCCGCCGACCGGTGACCAACTCCCCGGGCGGCGGGTGACTATGCTGTGGCGACCGTCTTCATCGGCGGCGCGCAGCCCAGAAAGTCCCCGAGGGAGAACCGCGGATGGAACCGGAGTCTCGAACCACGCAGCCCGCCGCCGCTGCGGGGGGTGCCACGCTGACCTTCCTCGGCGCCGCCGGGACGGTGTCCGGATCGCGGCACCTGCTGGAGGTCGGCGGCAGGCGGGTGCTCGTCGACTGTGGCCTCTTCCAGGGCGAGAAGGGCCTGCGGGAGCGGAACTGGGAACGCTTTCCGGTGCCTGCCGGTTCCGTCGACGCGGTGGTGCTCACCCACGGCCATGTCGATCACTCCGGCTGGCTGCCGCGGCTGGTCCGCGAGGGCTTCAAGGGGAAGATCCATACCTCGCCGCCCACCGTCGACCTGCTCGGGATCCTGCTGTACGACTCGGCGAAGGTGCAGGAGGAGGATGCCGCCTATGCCAACCGCAAGGGTTACGCGAAGCATCGGCCGGCCCTGCCGCTCTACGACGAGCGGGACGTCGATCGCACGCTGCGGCTGGTCCAGGGAGTCGAGCGCCAGACCTGGTTCGAGCCGGCCCCCGGCGTGCGGTGCCGCTTCCACGACGCCGGCCACATGCTCGGCAGTTCGTTCGTCGAGATGGAGCTGGCGACACCGGCCGGACAGCGGCGCGTGGTCTTCTCCGGCGACGTCGGCCGGTTCAACGCCCCGCTCTACCACGATCCGGTCTCGCCTCCCGCGTGCGACTATCTCGTCTGCGAGAGCACGTATGGCGACCGTGATCACCCGGCCAGCCGGCCGCTCGACGAACTGGAGGCGGTCACCAAGGAGGCGCTCGCCCGCGGCGGCATGATGCTCGTGGCGTCCTTCGCCGTCGGCCGCGCCCAGCAGCTGGTCTACCTGCTGCGGCTGCTGATGGCCACCGGCCGGCTCCCCGAGGTGCCCGTCTGGATCGACTCGCCGATGGCCGTCGATGCCATGCAGGTGTTTCGTGAGCATGGCGACGAGCACGACTTCAGCGAAGCTGCGACGGCCGGCGTGGCGGCGTCGCTCGTCTCGCCCTTCGTGCGCATGTCGAAGACTGCGGCCGAGTCGAAGGCGATCAACTCCCACAAGGGGCCCGGGATCATCATCGCCTCCAGCGGCATGATGAACGGTGGCCGCATCCTCCACCACCTCGCCCATCGGCTTCCGGACCCGAAGACCACCGTCCTCGTCGCCGGCTTTCAGGCGATCGGCACGCGGGGCCGCACGCTCATCGACGGCGCGAAGTTTCTGAAGATTCACGGCCGCGACGTGCCGGTGCGGGCGGCCGTGCGGCAGGTCGATGCCCTGTCAGGGCATGCCGATCGGCGCGAGCTCGATCGCTGGCTTGGCGGGATGCCGGCGCCGCGGACGACGTTTCTCGTCCACGGCGAGCCACCGGCCGCCCGCGGGCTGGCGGAATTCCTCCGTCAGTCCCGGGGCTGGAACATCGAGATTCCCACCATCGGCACCGTCGCCCGGTTGGATTCCTGAAGCGGTCGCGGCGGCGGCGCCCCATCGGTCGGACAGGCATTCTCACAGGCAAGGAGACCCCACATGGCGAAGACACCGAAGCCCTCCTCGACTCCGCGTCCTGGCGCGGGCGGCCCTGGGCAGCAGCAGCCGAAGGCCTGCAGCATCCTGCCCGACACCATCCTCGGCAACGACGTGGCGCTCGTCGCCGAGAACATGGAGGCGATCCTCTCGTCGCCGAGCTACAGCCTCGCCCAGGAAGACCGGGCGCTGCTCGAGAGCGCGGAGATGCGGGGCGTGCGGATGCTCCTGGAGTTGGGCAAGCCGGAGCTGGCGTTTCAGGCGGACAACATCGTCTCCACGGTGATCGCCTTCGGCGGCACGCAGATCGTCGACCGGACCGCGGCGGAGCGACGGGTGTCGGAGGCCCGACGGTCGATCGCCGCCCGGCCGGGCGACAAGAAGGCCGCCCGGGAGCTTGCCCGCGCCGAGCGGTTGCTCTCCTACTGTCGGTACTACGACGCGGCCCGCGAGTTCGCGCGGCTCGTGTCGATCGACAACCAGTGCGATGACAAGCGGGACTACGTGATCGTCACCGGCGGCGGTCCCGGCATCATGGAAGCGGCCAACCGTGGGGCGTTCGACGTGGGCTGCAAGTCGATCGGCCTGAACATCAAGCTCCCCGCCGAGCAGCAGCCAAATCCGTTCATCACGCCCGAGCTCTGCTTCCAGTTCAAGTACTTCGCACTGCGGAAGTTTCATTTCATCCTGCGGGCGGCGGCCGTCGTGCTCTTCCCGGGCGGCTTCGGCACGCTCGACGAGATGTTCGAGACGCTCACGCTGCGGCAGACGCACCGCATGCAGCCTGTGCCGATCATCCTCTTCGGCCGCGAGTACTGGTCGAAGGTGATCGACTTCCAGTTCCTCGCCGACAGCGGCGTGATCGCCGACGAGCATCTCGACCTCTTCACCTACGCTGAGACGCCCGAGGAGGCCTGGCGGCAAATCGTCGAGTTTCATGATTCCGGCAGGGCGCAGCAGCCTTGAGCCTGCCCGTCGCACGGGAGCAACCGATGCCCGACAGACGCTCGTTCCCGCCGGCCGCGGCCGCGCAGACCGGCCGTGTGGCGCTGGTGATGAGCGGCGTCGGCCGGTTTGGCACGGCCGTAACGCGTGGCCTGGCCTCCCGCGGCTACGCGGTGGCGATCCATGCCGATGGCCCGTTCAACGAGGCCCGGGCGCTGGCGGAGGAGCTCGATGCCGCCGGGGTGCCGAGCCTGGCGGTGACGGCCGACCTGCGGGACGAGGGGCCGATCCGCGCCGTCGTGCACCGGGTGGCCGACCACTTCGGCCGCATCGACTGCCTGGTGACCTGCCCTCCTCTGCGGCGCGACGGCCCGTTCGAGGAGGTGACGGCGCACGACCTGCGTCTGCACTTCGACGTGAACTGCGTGGCGGCGTTCGTGGCGGCGCAGGAGACGGCCGAGTTCCTGGTGCGGCAGCCGGAGGGAGGGGCGATCGTGCTGGTGGGCGACGCGGCCTCCGAGCGGCCCGGCCGCGACGCCGCCGCCTGGCTGCCGAGCCTGGCCGCGATCCCCGTGGTGGCCGAGGGCTTGGCGGAGGAACTGGTCGCCAGGCATCGGCGGGTACGGGTCAACTGCGTGCTCCCGGGGCCGGCGGCCGCGGCCGACGACGCCGCCGCGGCCCAGGTCGCCGATGCGGTGTGCTTCCTGCTCGAGAACGAGGGCGTGAGCGGCGTCCGCCTCCCGGTCGCAGGTGCTGGATCCACCACCGCGCCGGTGGATTGACCGCGGCTTTTCCGAGCCGGTCGCCTACGGCAGGCGGATCGTGAACGTGCTGCCGACGCCCGGCTCGCTCTCCACCGCGACCGACCCGCCGTGTGCCTGCACGATGTGCTTGACGATCGACAGTCCCAGGCCGGTGCCCCCGAGCTTGCGACTACGGGCCTTGTCGACCCGGTAGAACCGCTCGAACAGCCGCGGCAGGTGCTCCGCCTCGATCCCGCAGCCCTCGTCGCGGACGCTGATCCGCACGGCCGCCGGCGCCGGGTCGGCGGCGGCCACGATGCGGACGGCCCGTCCCGGATCGCTGTACTTGATCGCGTTGTCGACCAGGTTGATGACGGCCTGTTCCACCAACGGCGGATTGACCTCGACGGCCAGCGCCTCGTCGCACTCCACCTCGATCCGGATCGAGCGGTCGGCGGCCCGCGGCTGGCAGTCGCCGACGACGGCACCGAGCAGGTCGCGGACACGGACCGATTGCCGGGGAAGATCCCCCGTACCCTCGCTCTGTTCGATCCTGGAGAGGGCGAGAAGGTCGTCGATGATCGACGCCAAGCGGTCGGCCTGACGGGCGATGATGTCGAGGAACCGCTGGCGGTCGGCGGGCTCGTCGGCGGCGCCGTCGAGGAGCGTCTCCACGAACCCCTTGATCGAGGCGATCGGCGTCTTGAGTTCGTGCGAGACGTTGGCCACGAAGTCGCGCCGCACCCGCTCCAGCCGCTTCATCTCCGTGACGTCATTGAGCACGATCACCGCGCCGCCGTCGCCCGAAACGTCCCGCAGCGCCGTGCCGCGCATCCGCAGCGTGCGGTCGCGCAGGCCGCGCAGGAGCAGGTCGTCCTCGACCGGTTCGCGGCAGTCGATCGCCCGCAGGGCGAACCGCCGAAGGTCGGGATTCCGAACCACCTCCTGCAACTGCCGGCCGATGGCACGGTGCAGGTCGACGCCGAGCAGCTCCACGGCCGCCTGGTTGATGCCCACGACACGTTGCCGGGCGTCGATCGCCAGCACGCCTTCGATCATGCTGCCGAGCACCGCCTCCTGCTGCGTGCCCTGCCGGCCGATCGTGAGTCCGCGCTCGACCAACTGCTCGCGCAGCGTCGCCAGCGCCTCGCCGAGGGTCGCCAGTTCCGTCGCCTCCGCCGCCGGCAGTGGGGACCGCACATCCCCCGCGGCCAGCCGTGCCGCGGCCGCCGACAACTCTCCCACCGGGCGGGCAAGGCGGCCGGCGACGGCCAGGCCGCCGGTGGTCAGCGCCGCAGTCCAGGCGAGGAAGCCGCCGAGCAGCCACCGCTGTGCCCGCGCGAGATCCGCGTCGGAAGCGGCGGTGTCGCCGGTCACACGGACGATCGCCGACGGCGGGGCCGCGCGTCCCACGGGCGCCGCGACGACGATGATCCGCCGGCCCGCCGCGGCGTCGTAGCGGCTGGCCCGAGCGACCCGGCCCGCGCGGGCAGCCTCGAGCAGCGCGTCGCTCGCCGGCGTCCGGTCGGCGGGGGTGTCGGCAGCGGCGGACGACGCCAGCAGCCCGCCGTCGGGGGAGAGCAGTTCGACGTGGGCCCGAAGTGTGCCTTCGAGCCCACGCGTGGCCGCCAGGAAGGCCGCCGGGTCGACGCGGCCCGTCTCATCGGGCAGGAGCGCCGCCAGTTCGGTCGCCACGTCGCCGACACGGCGCTCGGCGGCCGCTTCGGCCAGCCGCGCCAGCCCGACGTTCGCGAGCCAGTAGCTGCCGAACAGGCCCGCGGCCAGGGCCGCGCAGAGGCCGGCGAACACATGCCAGACGAACCGGGAACGGGCCATGGGGGCTCGCGGGGATTCGGAGCGTCACGCCCGGAACCGGTAGCCCACGCCGCGGACGGTCTCGATGTAGGAACCGAAGGTTCCGAGCTTCTTCCGCAGTCCGGCGACCTGCACGTCCACCGACCGCTCCGTCACAGGATAATCCTCCCCCTTCACCGCGTCGACGATCTGCGTCCGCGTGTAGGCCCACCCGGGCCGCTTGGCCAGGAAATGCAGGAGGGAAAACTCCGTGTAGGTCAGGTCGAGCGGGGCCCCGGCCAGCTTGGCCTCGTGGCGGCCGGGATGGATCCAGAGCTCGTGGACCTCGACGGTCGCCTCGTGTTCGGCTTTCGATTCCGCCTCCTTGCGACGCAGCAGCGCCTTCACGCGGGCGGAGAGCACCCGCGGGCTGAACGGCTTGGCGATGTAGTCGTCGGCGCCCCGTTCCAGGCCGGTCACCATGTCGCCTTCCTCCCCCCTGGCGGTGAGCATGATGATGGGGATGTCGCGGGTCTTCGGGTCGCCCTTCAGGCGGCGGCAGACCTCGAGTCCGTCGACCGCCGGCAGCATCCAGTCGAGGACGATCAGATTCGGCGGCTCGCGCCGCACCACCTTGAGCGCCTCCTCGCCGCTGCCGACGCACTGCACGTAATACCCGTCCTTCGAGAGCTTGTAGCTGACGAGTTCCAGCAGATCCTCCTCGTCGTCGACGACGAGTATCTGGTGACGGGCCATCGAGTCGCCTGTGCGGTTGGGGGGCAGGGAGGAACCCGGGCCGTCCGGGCTGCCGCCACCCTCGTGATAGGGCATGGCCGTTAGGGTTTCATGAGGTTTTCGCGGGCGTCGCCACCGCCGGCCCCGTTTACGAGAGCAGCATTTCCACGTCCTCGGCCGTCAGGCTGGCGGCCATGCTCTCGTCGGCTCGGACGATCGACTCGGCGAGCTCGCGCTTGCGATCCTGGAGGGCGAGGATCTTCTCCTCGACCGTGTCGCGGGCGATGAGCCGGTAGGCGAACACGCGCCGCGTCTGGCCGATGCGGTGCGCCCGGTCGACCGCCTGGGCCTCGACGGCGGGATTCCACCAGGGGTCGAGGATGTAGATGTAGTCGGCGGCGGTGAGGTTGAGGCCCTGGCCGCCCGCCTTCAGGCTCACGAGGAAGAGGCGGCAGGACTCGTCCTCCTGGAACCGCTGCACCCGCGCCTGGCGGTCGGTCGTCTTGCCGTCGAGATATTCGTAGGTGATGCCGCGCTCGTCGAGCCGCCGGCGGACGATCGCCAGGAAGCTCGTGAACTGACTGAAGACGAGGACCTTGTGCCCCTCGTCGATCACCTCCGCAAGCTGCTCGAGCAGCGTGTCGAGCTTCGCGGCGGGCTCGTCGACACGGCCGGGATCGACGAGCCCCTGGTGGCAGGCCGTCTGCCGCAGCCGCAGCAGGGCCTCGAGCACGGCGATCCGCGACCGGCCGATCCCCATGCGGCCGATGCGGCCCGACAACTCGAGCCGGTAATGCTCCCGCAACTCGTCGTAGGCCTTGCGCTGGGCCTCGCCGAGTTCGCAGAAGAGCGTCTGCTCGGTCTTCTCAGGGAGGTCGGAGAGCACCTGCGACTTCGTGCGGCGCAGGAGGTAGGGCCGCACGGCCCGGGCCACCACCTCGGAGCTCGTGCGGCCGCCTGCGAGAAACCGCTTGAGCTTGGTCGCGCTGCCGAGCTGGCCGGGGTTCAGAAACTCGAAGATGCTCCACAGCTCGCCGATGTGGTTCTCCACCGGGGTGCCGGTGAGGGCCAGGCGATGGCGGGCGCGGAGCAGCCGGCAGGCCTTCGCCGCCTGGCTGGCGGCGTTCTTGATGGACTGCGCCTCGTCGAGCACGACGTAGTCGAACTCGATCTCGCGGTGATGCATGATGTCGCGGCGGAGCGTGCCGTAGGTGGTGAGCACGATGTCGTGCTGTGTCACCGTGTCGGCGCCGTCGAGGCGGGCGTTGCCGGTGTGGTTGAGAACTTTCAGCGACGGGGCGAATCGGCGGGCCTCCTCCATCCAGTTGAAGACGAGGCTCTTGGGGACCACGACGAGCGACGGCCGATGTGCGATGCCGTCGGCGGCGATGAGGGACTGACGGCGGACGAACATCGCCAGCACCTGGATCGTCTTGCCGAGGCCCATGTCGTCGGCGAGGCAGCCGCCCAGCCCCATCCGCTCGAGAAACGCCAGCCAGCCGAGCCCCTCGCGCTGGTAGTGTCGCAGCGTGCCCTGGAAGCCCTCGGGCTCGTCGGTCGCCTCCGGCCGCTCCCCCCGCGAGAGCTCGTCGCGGATCCGTTCGAACGCCTCGTCTACGTGCGACTGCGGCTGGCCCGCCAGGAGCGCGTCGAGCAGCGCCATCTGGATGCGGCCGTACCGCAGCCGGCCGTCGTGCTTCTGCGCCAGCGCCGCCATCGGTTCGATCTGGGCGGCGAGCGACTCGGGCAGGATGCCGAGCGAGCCGTCGGAAAGTTCGACCGACCGGCTGCCGCGGGCGAGCGCCTCCAGAAGCGCCGGCAGATCCGCCGACACCCCGCCAAAGTCGATCGCTGCCGAGAGCTCGAACCAGTCGATGCCGCTGGTGACGTTCCAGGCCACGCTGCCGGCCGGACGATACCGCCGGCCCGAGACCTCGACCGTCCAGCCCGCGGCGGCCAGCTGCGAAACCGAGGCGTCGAGACGGTTGCGGGCGATCTCCACGTGGTGGCCCGCCGTCACGGCGTCGCCGTCGGCCCCCTCGTTGTTCTGGCCGTCGAGACTCTGGCCGTCTTGTTTTTTGGGCGCCGTGCCGCCATAGCGGGGCAGCATCGCGATCCGCTCTCGTTCCGCCGCCCTGTCGCGGCGGACGAGGATCCGTCGCACCGGGTCGGTCGCGCCGCCGGCGGGCTCGTCGGCGGCGACCAACAGGCCGCCGTAATCGAACCAGATGCGGCCGGCCAACTGCACCCGTGGCGCGACGCGGCGGCGCGGCAGCCGGACTACCGGGGCCTCCGCGTCCGCATCGCCAGCGTCGTCGGCGTCGAGGCTCACGGCGGGAGAGTCGTCGAGCACGAGCTTCGGTCGCGGCTGGCCCGACTCGATCCGCCAGCCGGTCCAGCCGGGAAGTTCCAGACGGGGCAGGTCGGCCAGCAGCGCCAGCCGGTCGATGAGCCCGTCCACCTGGGCGCCCGAGAACTCGATCGGCCCGCGCCGCTCGAACTGCTCCAGCCAGCCGTCCACCCCGACGGTGGCCAGCCGTGCCAGCCGATCCTCGAACACGACGAGCCCCGACCGCAGGATGGCCCGGGGCGTCCGCAGGTCCTTGCGCTCGCTGCCACGGACGAGCATGCCGCGGAGCGTCGCCCGGGCGGGCCGCGGCGGTGGCCGGTCCTCGTCCCGCATGTCGGCGACGGTCTCGGGCCGGGTGTCAGGCTGGTCGTCCGGCTCGATCACGAGGGCGAACTCCCACGGTCTTCCGCCGTTCCAGACCAGCGGCACGACCAGGTCGGGATTGCGTCGCGGCTCCGGCTGGATCACCAGGCGGCCGGTCTCGCAGAGCAGTGCCAGATGCGTCGCGGCCGACTGCGGGCTGACGACGACGCGGGCGATCGTGCGCCGCTCGAGCGGCTCGGCGCCGGCATGCTCGCCGACCGCCGCCGCACCGACGAGCTGCGCGAGGATCGACCGCTCCTGCGGCTCGAGTTGGTCGAACTCCACCTGGCCCGGCCCGAGCACGATCGGCCGTGGTCGGCCGGTGGCGTTGCCCGCGACGTCGAGCTGCATCCGCCCCGGCATGAGCACCGCAGCGCGGGCGTCGGCCGAGGCGGCCAGATCGAGGATGAACACGACGGCGCCGGCAGAACGCCGCGTGTCGGTGATCGCCACCGCACGGTCGCGGACGGCCGGCTCCACGAGCCGACGGCGTTCCTCCAGTTCCGTCGCCCAGCCGGGCATGCGGGCCGATGCCCGGCGGGCCGACACCGCCGGGGCGGTCGCCTGCGCCGGCGGGAAGCTCTCGCGGCCGGTGCCGCGCGGGCGGCTCGTGCGGGGCTCGGCAGGCGCCTCGGCTGCCTCCTCCTCGGCAGCGGTCTCCGGCTCGTGTCCCTCGGCGGGAACGATGTCGAGTGACAGCGGCGTGTGGTCATGAATGCTCGAGAACAGGCCGCGGCGGTCGATCTCGAGCAGCACCGCCGCCAGGAGCGGGCACGGCCGGCCGCCGCGGCCGGCCGGCGTGGTCGCATGGCTCTCGAGCGCCATGCCGCCGGTGCGGCGGGCCGAGAGTTCCACCCGCACCTCGACGTCGTCGCCGTCTTCGCCGACCGCGGTGGCGTGGACATGCCCGACCCGCGGGCACCACACCCGCGTCAGAGCCAGGTCGCGGGCCTTGGCGACGTCCGCCGGTGCGAAGAGATGGAAGAGTCGCTTCTCGAGACTGGTCATGCGGCAATCACCCGGTGGGCAGTGGTTGCGCGCAGAAGGCATGCGGCGGACCGCACGCGCGCAACACGCTGGTATACCGCGCCTGGGCCTCGCCTGGCGAGGGCGTCAGAATTCCTTGACCGCCGCCACCAGGTCGAGCACGTTCTCCACCGGGGTCTGGGGGAGGATGCCGTGGCCGAGATTGAAGATGTGGCCGGGCCGGCGGCCGGCCTGTTCGAGCACGTGCCGCACCTGCCGGCGCACGGTGGCACGGTCGGCCAGCAGGACCACCGGATCGAGATTGCCCTGCACGGCGCGGTCGGTGCCGACGGCCCGCCACGCGTCGGCGAGCTCGATCCGCCAATCGACACCGATCACCGAGCCGCCCGCCTCGGCGAGCGCCGGGAGAAGCGCCGGATTGCCGGTGGCGAAATGGATCACGGGCGCCATCCGTGCGGCCTCGGCCAGCGCCGCGCGGCTGTGCGGCAGCACGTACCGCCGGTAGTCGTCCGGCGAGAGGCAGCCCACCCAGCTGTCGAAGAGCTGCACGAGCTGCGCGCCCGCGTCGAGCTGCGCCACGAGATAGCGGCTGACGGCGCGGGCGATCCGGCTCATGAGATCGTGCCAGGCCGCCTCGTGGCGGTACATGAGCGATTTGGTGTGGAGCCAGGCCTTGCTCGTGCCCCCTTCGATGCAATAGCCCGCCAGCGTGAAGGGCGCACCGGCGAAGCCGATCACGGGGATGGCGTCGTCGAGGCCCGCGCGGGTGGCCCGCACGACGTCCATGACGTAGCCGAGCGGGTCGATGTCATCGAGCTCCCGCAGCCGTCGCACGTCTTCCGGCTCGCGGATCGGGTTGTGGATCACCGGTCCCTCGCCGGCGGCGAACTCGAGGTCCATCCCCATCGGCTCGAGGATCGGGAGGAGGTCGCTGAAGATGATCGCCGCATCGACGCCGAGCCGCTCGACCGTCGCGATCATCACGTCGGCCGCGAGCCGGGGGTTCTTGACCAGACCCATGAAGTCGACCTGCTCCCGCACCCGCCGGTATTCCGGCAGGTAGCGGCCCGCCTGCCGCATGAGCCAGACGGGCGTCCGCTCCACCGGCTCACGGCGGCAGGCCCGCATGAGGAGCGACTGCCGCCGCCGCTCGGCGGCGGAGAGGTCGGCCGTCTGGGAAGTGACGAGCTGAGGACGGGACGGCCCGGGCGAAGTGGAGTCGGACATCGTGTGGCGGTGGCGGAGGGCGTGTGGGAACCGGTCCGGCGTTCCGGCCAGACTACAATACTGGCCGGCCCCGCGCTCGCAGGCTGTGGAAGAAGGGCATGATCGAGTTTCTCTCCGGCATTTCCGTGGTCTGCTTCGCCGCCAGCTATGGGGTGGCGCTCGCGTGCGAGGCCTCGCGGCTGGTGTTTCGCTCGGGCGTGCGGGGGGCCGCGATGATCGCCTTCGCCGCCGCCGGCTTGGTCGCCCACACGCTCTTCCTGGCCTGGCGGGCCGCCACGGCGCCGGCCATCCCGCTGTCGAGCGCCTTCGACTGGTATCTGCTGGCGGCCTGGCTCCTCGCCGGCGGCTCCCTCTGGCTGACGCTCGCCAATCCGCGGACGCCGGTGGGACTCTTTCTGCTGCCGGTCGTCTTGGGGCTGATCGGCGCCGCGCAGGTCTCCAGCCGGGATCCCTTTCCGCAAAGCCCGGCCACGCAGATCTGGGGCGCCGTGCACGGGTCCTTCAACCTCGCCGCAAGCGTGGCGGTGACGCTCGGCGCCGTCGCGGGAATCATGTGGCTCTTCCAAGCCGGAAGGCTCGCCCGCAAGGAGCCGCCGTTGCGGGGCTTCCGGCTGCCGAGCCTCGAGCGGCTCGCCCACGTCGCCGGCCGCTCGCTGTCGGTCGCGGCCTGGACCGCCTCGGCCGGGTTTCTCTCGGGCATCGTCTTGAACGCCGTCAATCGCCGGCGCGGCCTCCTCGAGACCGTGCCCTGGACCGATCCGGTGGTGCTGCGGATGGGGGCGCTCGTCGCCTGGCTCGTGACCGCCGCGATCGTCGCCCGGGCCACCAGCCGCCGGGCCGACGGGCCGCGGACCGCCGCGCGGCTCGCGCTGGCCTCCTTCGCGGCGCTCACGCTCTCGATCCTGTGGGGCCTCTTCGCCCCGACCCGCCACGGCGTGCCCCCGACGGCGGCGCAGGCGACCCGGTCCGTCGACGGGGAGGCCGCCCCATGACGCTGGCCTTCGTCGGCGGCACTCACCGCACCGTGCCGTTGGCCCTGCGCGAGCGGCTCGCCTTTTCGACGGAGCAGGCGGCCGAGGCGCTGGCCCGGTTCCGGGAGCGGTTTCCCGGCCGTGAAGGCGTCTTGCTCTCCACGTGCAATCGCGTGGAACTCTACGCCGCCGCCGCGGCGGGAGCCGAGCCGCCGCCACCGCCGGATCAGCTCGTCTCGTTTCTCGCCGAATGCCGCGGGCTCGATGCAGGCCTGCTGGCGCCGGTCTTGTCGGGCGACCGGGACGTGGCGGTGGTGCGGCATCTCTTCAGCGTCGCCGCCGGTCTCGACAGCATGGTGCTCGGCGAGCCGCAGATCGTCGCGCAGGTGAAGCAGGCCTGGACGCTCGCGCAGGAGAGCCGCACCTCCGGGCCGTTGACCGGCGAGATGTTCCAGGCGGCCTTGCGGACGGCGAAGCGGGTGGCGACGGAGACGGCCCTCGGTCGGGAGCGGCTGTCGATCCCGAGCGTGGCCGTCGCCGACTTCGCCAGCGGCGTCTTCGAGCGGTTCGACGACAAACAGATCTTGCTGCTCGGCGCCGGGAAGATGGCCGCCGAGACGCTCCGCTACCTGCGGCAGGCGGGCGCCCGCGACGTCCGCATCGTCAACCGCACCGCGGGCCGGGCCGAGGCGCTCTCGGGCCGCCTCGGCGCCACGGCGGGCCGTTTCGAGGATCTCGCGTTGGAGCTGCGCCGCGCGGATCTCGTCGTGAGCACGACCGGGGCGACCGAGCATGTGGTGACCGACGCGCTCTTCGCGCGGGTCGAGCCGCTGCGCGAAGGACGGCCGCTCGTGGTGCTCGACCTGGCGGTGCCCCGGGACTTCGATCCGCGGATCGGGGAACGGCCCGGTGTCTGGCTCTACTCCATCGACGACCTCGGCAAGGCCTGCGACTCGAACCGTCGCCGCCGGCAGCGGGAGCTGCCCGCGGCGCAGGCGATCATCGACGAGGAGACGGAGCGGTTCATGGGCGACCTCCACCACCGGTCGACGGCGCCGGTGATCGAGCGGCTCCGGGCGGGCTGGAACGAGACCGGCGAGGCGGAGCTCGAGCGGCTCTTCCGCCGGCTGCCCGGCCTCGACGAGGCGGCCCGGGCCGAGATCCGCCAGGCATTCGACCGTTATGCCGCCAAGCTGCTGCATCCGCCGCTGGCCTCGCTGCGGAGCGAGAGCCGCTCGGGCCCCCCGCACGGCCTGCTCGACGCGCTGAAGCGGCTTTTCGACTTGAAGGACTGAACCCCGGACCGAACGCCCAGACCGACCGGGTGGGACGCGCGGTCACCGACCGGCCGTCGCCTTCGGCAGGCATGACGCCAGCGCCAGGAGCGCATAGCTCGTGACGAGGTTCGGATCCCCCTCCATCCACCGGGGATTCGTGTTCACCCACGAGCCGTCGGGCTGCTGCCGCGCGATCAATGCGTCGGCCAGTTCGCTGCGCCACGCATGCCGCTTGCCAACGGCGTCGACGAACGTCTCGTCCCCGAGCGTGTCGAGCGCCTTGGCCGCCGTCTGGAAATAGTAGTAGAGCCCCGCGTCTCCCAGGCCCGGGTTTTCGGCGAACGTGTAGTGCTTCGCCAGCCAGGCCACCGCCGCCTGCACCCGCGGATCATCCCGGCCGAGGCCGGCGAAGATCATGCTCTTGAGCCCCGCGTAGGTCATCGAGCCGTAGCTGCGCAGGCCCCCCTCCGGCGTCGTGCCGGCCTGGCTCTCGCCGCCCGCCGCGGGCGTGTAGTAGAAGCCGCCATCGGGGTTCTTCGTCGGGAAGGGAAGCGTGTTGTGCGGGCCCTCGAGATTCTGCGTCCGCGACACGAAGACCAGCGCCCGCTGGATCGCCGGATCGTCCGCGCCGGTGCCCACGCTCTGGAGCGCCTCGATCAGGAACGCCGTGTTGGAGAGATCGGGCCGCTTCTTCTTGCCGTAGCCGGCGCCGCCATAGGCCGGGTCGGACGCGCCCCGCCCCTCGCCGTCGTCCCACTGCAAGCCTTTGACGAACGCCGTGGCGGCGCGGATCGCGTCGTCGTGCCGGCCGTCCGCGTTACAGGCGGCAAGCGCCATCAGCGCGATCGAGGTCTCATAGTTGGCGACAGCCGAGTCGGTGGGATGGATGCCGCCGTCGGGCTGGCGGAACGAAAGCAGGAACGCGATCCCCTTCTGGACCGCCGGAGCATCGACCGGTGTGCCCGACCGCACGAGTGCCGTCACCACGAGCGCCGTGATCGCCGGGCCGGCCTGCGAGGAAAAGCTGCCGTCCTCGGCCTGGCCCTGCTCGGCCAGGTAGGCGGAGGCCTTCATGATCGCGGCCTCGAGCGCCGCCTCGTCGGCGGCCGCGGCGGGGCTCGCCGTCGCGAGCCAGCCGCAGGCGGCGCAGAGGATCAGCGGGAATGCCGGACGGCGAAAGAGAGCGAGCGGCAGCATGGGCACCTCCCGGGAACGGGGAACGGGCAGGGAAGCATAGGGGCGTGCGCGGCCGGCGGAAAGCCGCCGGCCGCCGGGCTCACGGCAGGTTCACGACCTCCCGGCCGTCGCGGGTGCCGAGCGCCCGCCAGACAGTCGACTCGATCGAATCGGCGACCGTCCGCACCGAGCCGTCCACCATCGCGGCGTTCACGACACCGTCGTGGTAGCTGCGGGAGGTGATCGCGGCGAATGTCTTCGCCGTGGCGTCGGTGCCCTCAGACCGCGAGTTGAGGTCGATGTCGTAGTTCACGCCGCCGTCGCTGTAGGGCACGACCGTGTTCGGCCGAAACGTCGTCGTGAAGCCGGAGTGGTGCACGCGGCCGTCGGGCCACTCGCTGTGCCCCGTGTTCTGGTTCGTCGTGGGCCCCAGCTTCTTGCCGTCCGCCGCCGCGCTCGAGGCCAAGCCGGCCATCACGGCGGGGTCTGCCGGGGGGCTGTCGGCGGGATAGGTGCCGCCGGGATCGGAGGTGTTGCGAACGTACGGGGTGAAAGCCTTCACCTCGCTCGCGCAGAGCGTCTTCGACAGGCCGTCGGTGAACATGCGGTCCTTGAGCCGCGAGTTGGGGTGGAATGCGCCGTCGCCCCCTTGGCCGGTGGCCGGGTCGTAGACGAACCAGGTGCCGAAGTTGAAGCCATAGTTGGTCGGGTAGACGTAGTTCGCCCCGTTCTTGGTGCGAAAGAAGTTGTTCTTCTCGGTGGGGCAGATGAACGTGCCGATCCGCGTCGCGGCGACGACCGGGCCGTTGGCTCCCTGATCCCAGCCCATTTCAAGGTCGACCCGGTCGGCGACCGCCCCCTCTTCGATGTAGGGCAGGATCCGCCCGTGCACGCCCCAGGAGCCGTTGTAGGAGCCGCCGCTGGTCGCGAACGTCGTGCCGGGCGTGTGCAGCATGCTCGGCGGGAAGTGTCCGCGGGCAGAGGCGTAGTTGTGCACCGCCAGGACGAGCTGCCGGATGTTGAGCGCGCAGGAGAGCCGCCGCGACGCCTCACGGGCGGACTGCACCGCCGGGAGCAGCAGCCCCACGAGCGTGCCGATGATCGCGATGACGACGAGCAGTTCGACGAGCGTGAAGGCGGCACGCGGAATGACGGCGACACGCATGGGGCCCGGCTCCGGGGAGAATGCGGATGGGAAGCCACGGCTCACCCGCCACGGAATCCTTCTTCCAACGTACGCAAAGCCCGTGCCGTCCGCGCGGCCCCGGGGTTTGGAGACCGAGTTGCCGCCACTTTCGGAGTCTTTGTGCGGCCGCCACACGGGACGGAAAAGGCCGCGGTGAATCCTCCCGCAGGACCGGTGAAGATTTCGCCGGCCGTGCCGCTCAGACCGGCGCCGTGGGCAGGGCGCGGGGATAGGGGGGCACCGCCCTTGGCGGCGGCTCGCGGCCCTCTTCCAAGCCCCACTGCTCCCGTTCCTCGTCGCTGGCGTAGTACATGAGCCAGACCGTCGGGTCGTCGCCGTCGATGGCGCTGCAGTCCCAGTGGAAGAAGTTGTCCGGCAGGTCGACCCGCTTCACCGTCGCCGGCAGGATGTCGCGGCGGATGAGGGTGTAGAGCTCGCGGTCGCAGAGGTGGTCGGCGAAGTCGAGCACCACCCGGCGCGAGTACAGCTTTTCGATCGTTTCCCAGAGCCGCTCCCGGAGCTGCTCGTCGTCGAGCGTGCAGGCCGGCTGCATCGCGAGCACCGGCTCGAACCAGCGGGCGATCGGTACGAGCGGCGCCCGCTCCCAGGCGAGCATCGACTCGAGAAAGCGGTTTTCGACGTCGGTGGGCAGCGTGCGGAAGTCGATCTCCCAGATCGCCTCGTCGAGATAGGGCTCGATCTCGTTCCGCAGTTCGCCGTTGCGGATCAGGCAATCGACTTCTTCCGGATCGGGGTGGTGAGCGAGAGGCATGCCGGAGTCGGATCCTGGGGGAACGGCCGGGCCACCGGCGACCACCGGCTACAGGCCCGTTTCCGCCCGTCGACGATACCAACGCCACGCCGCGGTTCAACGATCCGGATGCCGCTTTTGTGCCTGTTTTTGGAGGGGCGAGGCGGCACGACCGCTACGACATGACCACCTTTCCGCCCTTGCGCCAGCTACACGGCAAGGCTCGGCATCCTGCCGACCTTGCCTTGGCCGGCCTCCGCCGGCTGGTGCTCACCCG
>Ga0255182_1000924_pt1 | contig 16984 bp, 12 predicted proteins | sample Atl_UVDOM_RepA_8_FD_188420 | JGI IMG/M metagenome (GOLD analysis project Ga0255182, IMG submission 188420) | Freshwater microbial communities from Altamaha River, Georgia, United States - Atl_UVDOM_RepA_8d | ecosystem: Environmental > Aquatic > Freshwater > River | place: USA: Georgia...
CGACGCGATCCGCGCCGTGGCCCAATCCGGCGGCATCGCCTTCGTCGACCTCTTCGACGCGACCCGCGAGGCATTCGCGGCGCAGCCTGGCCTGCAGCACACGATCAACGGCTGCCATCTGAACGAGGCGGGTGATGCGGTCGTCGCCGGACTGCTCGACCGGGCGCTGTTCGGCCCGCCGCCCGAGCGGACGCTCGCCGCGGCGGATTTCGCCCGGCTGCGGGCGGCGGTCAACGACAAGTCGTGGGTGCACCTGCAGGACTACCGCATGGTCAACGGCTGGTATGTCTACGGCGGCCGTCGCACCTGGGACACCGAGACCTTTCCCCGTGAGTACGTGAAGCTCCGCAACATGGCGGCGGTGCGCGACAAGCGGGTCTGGGACATCGCCGCGAGCAGGCCCGTGGCGGCCGCGCCGGATGATTCCGGGACCGGCGAGCTGATCGTGCCGGCGACCCGCTTCGGCGAGCCGCGGCAGGCGTACAGCGAGAACGCGGCGGGCGGCCCGGTGATCCTGCCGCCGGCCGAGCTCATCAAGACCTGCACCCTGCCGCCGGGCTTCGAGATGAAGCTCTTCGCGGACGAGTCACGGTTTCCCGAGATCGCCAAGCCCGTGCAACTGGCCTTCGATGCCAAGGGGCGGCTTTGGATCTCGACGATGCCGAGCTACCCGCAGTGGCGGCCGGGCGACCCGCCCCCGTCCGACAAGCTCGTGATCCTCGAGGACACCGATCGGGACGGCACGGCCGACAAGAGCACCGTCTTTTACGACAAGCTGCACTGCCCGACCGGCTTCCAGTTCTTCGACGGCGGCGTGCTCGTGATGGATCAGCCGCGGATGCTCTGGTTGAAGGACACCGACGGCGATGACAAGGCCGACGTCGTGGTGCACGTGCTCGACGGCTGGGCCACCGAGGACACCCACCACACCGCCGGCGCCTTCGAGATGAGCCCGGGCGGCCAGCTGCACATGCTCGAGGGCGTGGCCATGAGCACCGCCGTCGAGACGCCCTGGGGGCCGTTCCGCAACTTCGGCTCGTCGGGCGCCTACGTGCTCGACCCGCGGACCTGGAAGCTGCGGCACTTCATGACGCCGGGCTACGGCAACCCCTGGTGCTACGTCTTCGACGAGTGGGGCCAGGGCATCTGCGGCGACGGCACCGGCGCCAATCAGCACTGGGACACGCCGCTCTCCGGGGCCCAGTACCGGGGCCGCAAGGGCATGAACCCGGTCTTCCCGACCGAGGGGATGCGGCCGGTGGTGGGCAGCGAGTTCCTGCGGACGCGTCAGTTCCCCGACGACGTGCAGGATCAGTTCCTCTACGCCTGCGTCATCAACACCAACGGCATGCCGCGGTGGCGGATCTCCGACGACGGCGCCGGCTTCAAGGGGGAGCGGGTCCGCCACGACCCCGCCGACCCCAAGACGCCGTTCGACCTGATCAAGAGCACCGACAAGCACTTCCGGCCGGTCGATCCGCAGATCGGGCCGGACGGAGCGCTCTGGTTCGGCGACTGGGCGAACCCGCTGATCGGCCACATGCAGTACAGCCAGCGCGACCCCAACCGCGACCATGTCCACGGCCGCATCTACCGGCTCGTGCACACCGGCAAGCCCCTGCTCGAGCCGGAGACGCAGGCCGGGAAGCCGATCCGCGCCGTGCTCGACCAGCTCGACAGCCCCGAGTGGCGGACCCGCTACCGCGCCCGGTCGGAACTGCAGTCGCGGCCGCGGGCGGAGGTGCACGCCGCGGTGAAGGAGTGGCTCGGGGTCGTCGGCGGCCGGCCCTCGTCCGACCGGCTCCGCACCGAGGCACTCTGGCTGCAGCAGAGCTTTCATGCCGTCGATCGCGGGCTCCTCGCCGAGCTGCTCGAGGCGGCCAAGCCCGAGGCGCGGGCGGCCGCGGTCCGCGTGCTGGCCGAGGAGCGGGAGCGGATCGCGGATGCCCGGGCGCTCCTGGCCGCGAAGGCGGTCGATCCCCATCCGCGGGTGCGGTGCGAGGCGGTCCGGGGCCTGAGCTTCTTCGGCACCGTCGAGGCGCTCGACGCCGTGGTGGCCGCCGCCAACGTCACGCCGACCGACCGCTACGTCGCCTATACCTGCGACGCGGCCCTTGGTGCCCATGTGAACGTCTGGAAGTCCGCGTACGAGGCGGGCGGCTTCGTCGTCCGCGGCACGCCCGCCGCGCAGATCGTGGAGAGCGTGCTCGGCCTCGAGAAGAAGGCACAAGAGATCCTGCCGCATCTCTCGGTGCTCACGAGCAAGGAGCCGCAGGCCGACGAGGCCCGCAACAAGGCGATGCAGGCGCTCTCCGACATCAAGGGGGGCAATCCCGAGAACGGGAAGGCGGTCTTCCGCCGGGTCTGCATCGCCTGCCACAAGGTCTACGGCGAGGGCGCCAATCTCGGCCCCGAGATGACCGGCGTGGGCAAGCGGCTCTCCCCCTACAAGCTCGTCGAGTCGATCATCGATCCGAACGCCGAGATCGCCGAGCAGTACCTCTCGACGTCGGTCCTCACCGACGACGGCCGCAGCATCGTCGGCCTGCTCGTCAGTGAGACGCCGGAAGAGCTCGTCATCTTCGACGGCAAGGAGAAGAAGACGATCGCGGTCGCCGACATCGACGAGCGGACGAAGCTGCGTCAAAGCAGCATGCCCGAGGGGCTCGCGGCCACGCTTTCCCCGACCGAGCTGCTCGACGTGATCGAGTTCCTCAAGACGCTCAAGTGACAGCCAGCGGCCGGATCGCCCCATGACAGACACGAGCCCCACGATGCCGCGCCCGCTCGACGCCGACGAGCGGCGCGTGCTCGGCGTTCTGATCGAGAAGGCCAAGACGACCCCGGACCAGTATCCGCTCTCCCTGGCGGCCGTCGTCACGGCCTCCAACCAGAAGAGCAACCGTGATCCGGTGATGCACCTCGACGAGGAGTCGGCCAGCCGGGCGCTCACGCGGCTGCGGCAATGCGGTGCGGTGGCGGAGGTGTATGGCAGCGGCAAGATTCCGCGATACCGGCACCTGGCGTACGAGTGGCTGGGCGTGGGCAAGGAGCAGTTGTCGATCTTGGGAGAGTTGCTCTTGCGCGGTGCCCAGAGCGAGGGTGATCTGCGGGGGCGGGCGAGCCGCATGGATCCGATTCCCGATCTCGACGCTCTGCGCTCCCACCTGGATCCGCTCGCCGATCGTGGCCTCGTCGTCTGGCTCTCGCCGCCGGGCCGGGGCCGCGTGCTGACCCACGGCCTGCTCCCGCCGGAGACGCTCGAGAAGGTGCGATCGCGGCTGGGGCTGGCGGAGGGCGCGGGAAACGCCGCAGTGGCGCCGGGTGCGGGCGTCGGCACCGCACCGGCCGCCGTCGACGAGCAGCGTGCCGCGCCGTCCGGCTCTCCTCCGGCGGTGCGGGCCGACCCGCCGTCGCCGGGGCGCGCGGACGCGGCGCTCGCGGAACGGATCAGCCGCCTGGAGGACGAAGTCGAACGGCTGCGAGAACGTCTTGCCGCCGTGGAGCGCGGCTGCGATAAGCCGTAACCGGGGCCGCGCGCAGCGACGGAGATTCCGGGATCATCCGCCGGGCCGCGGTCGCGCGGGGCGCTCTGCTGCCGAACCATGAACGTCGTCATCTTTGAAGACGGGCTCGTCGACAGGCTCGGGCCGCTCGTGCTGGCCAGGCCGGCCTGCGATCTGAACATCGGCGGCACGACGCTCGTCGAGGCGCTGGCCCGCTTCGGCCCCGTGCAGCGGAGCATCCGCCCGCATCTGGCCCGCCACCTGCGGGCGCTCGCCGGGAGCCGTGAGGCGGTCTGGGGTGGCTCGTCGGCCGCGTCGCCGCCGGCGCGGCCCGTCTCGACGCACGGTGCGATCGTGCTGTTGGTCAACGCCCGCGTCGTACCGAGCCGGTCGAACCTGCTCGCCCTACGGACCTTGGTCGAGGCCGGGCATCGGGCCGTCGTGTGGCACGGCGACACGTGCGCGGCGGCGGTGGTGCACGTCGGCGCCGACGGCCGGGGCGACGACCGGCCGTTCGTGGACGCGGTGCTCGCGGATCCGCTGACCTCCGCGGCGGTCTTTGAACAGCTCGACCTGGCCGCCGGCGCGGGCGAACTCGAGATGGTGTCGCAGCCGCACGACTTGCTCGGGGCGCACGAGCGGGCCATCGACGGCACGCTCGCCATGGTGATCGACTCCGGCCGCCACCGCGAGATCCGTCCCGGACTCTTCGTCGCCCCGACGGCGACGATCGTCGATCCGGTCGTGGTGCGTCAGGGACCGGTCGTCGTCGACGACGGCGCCGAAGTGGGGCCCTTCGTCTGCCTTGACGGCCCGATCCGCATCGGACCCGGCGCCCGCGTCAATCCGCAGGCGTGGCTCCGTCCGGCCACGTCCGTCGGCACGGCCTGCCGGGTGGGGGGCGAGGTCGAGGCCACGGTTTTCGAACCGTACTCGAACAAGCCTCACGAGGGGTTCGTCGGGCACAGCCATGTGGGCAGCTGGGTGAACCTTGCCGCCGGCACCATCACCGGCAACCTGAAGGCGACCTACGGCTTGATCCGGCTGCACGATCCCTGTGGCACGGCTGGACTCCCGATCGTCCACACGGGGCGTCAGTTCGTAGGCGCGATGATCGGTGACTTCGCGAAGACAGCGATCGGCACGCGGGTGCCTTGCGGGTGCCGCATCGGCGCGGCGGCCACCGTCGGCGGTGATGTGCCGGAGTCGGTGCCGCCGCTGGCAAACCTCGTCGTGCCGGGTTGTGTGCCGACAACCATCGCCCAGGCGGCGACGGTGCTCGAGCGGATGATGGCCCGACGGGGCTGGCGGCTGCTCGAGGCCGATCGCGAACTCCTGGCCGCCATCGCGGTGGCGGCCACCGGCCCGGCCGGCTGCTGATCGGCGGATTTCTCCGACTACAATCCTCGTTGTCCCGTCCCCGTCCCCTCCCCGAGGCCCCACCCTTGTCGCTCCAGGATGCCTACGAGAACGGCCGCTTCGGCCTGTCGTTCGAGCTGTTCCCGCCCAAGACGCCCGAGTCGGAAGCAATGATGTGGCGGACGGTCGAAGAGCTGATGGCCTTCGAGCCGGCGCTCGTCACCTGCACCTATGGGGCGGGCGGCTCCACCCGCGGCACGACGCTCGACGTGATCGGCGGAGTGCGGGCTCGACACGGTGTCCCCGTGGCCAGCCATCTCACCTGCGTCGGCAGCTCGGTGGACGAGCTTCGCGGCTACCTTCGCGAGGCCGCCGACCGGGGCGTGTCGGCGATCGTGGCGCTTCGCGGCGACCCGCCCAAGGGCGAGGCGGCGTTCACGCCCGTCGCCGGCGGGCTCAAGTACGCGTCGGAACTCGTCGCGCTCATCCGCGGGGAGTTTCCGCAGTTCGGCATCCTCGTCGCCGGCTATCCCGAAACGCACCAGGAGGCGCTGAGCCCCGAGGCCGACCTCGAAAATCTCAAGCGGAAGTGCGACGCCGGGGGTGACGTCGTGGTGACGCAGCTCTTCTACGACAACGACGACTTCTTCCGCTTTCGCGACCGCTGCGCGGGGCTCGGCATCACCCAGCCGATCGTGCCGGGCGTGATGCCCGTCACCAACTACGCGCAGATCCGCCGCATCGCGAGCCTCTGCAAGGCGCGGCTCCCCGACGCCTTTACCCGCGGCTTCGACGCGGCCGGCGAAGACGAGGCGGCGCAGTTCGAGGCGGGCGTCGAGTTCGCCGCGCGGCAGGTGCAGGGCCTGCTCGACGGCGGCGTGCCGGGCATCCACTTCTACGTGCTCAATCGGTCGACCGCGACGGCCCGCGTGCTTCGCCAGGTGGCGGTCCGGTAGCGTGAAGTTGATGTTCGGGGCCGACCACACCCCGGTCATTTCAAAAAAATCCTTCGCGCCCCGACCATTGCGAGCCTTGCCAGCCAAAACGCCGGGGCTGCCCGTGTCACGAGAGCCGGGCTGTGGAAGCAAGCGAAGCAAGGATTGCGCAGCGCAGCTTCCACCGCAGTGAGTGGAGGGCAGGATGCCCGTAGCGAACGTCCGGCGACGTGGCACGGGCAGCCCCGGCGCGGACGCGGAGCCTCAGGCCCTGCTCGAGGGCCGCGGCGGCTGCTCGTCGTCCATCGTGCTGATGTAGCTGCGGAGCCGTTCGAGCTCGTCGCTGACGTGCCGCAGCTTGAGCATGTTCTCCACCCGCTTCACGAGTTCCACCTTGTTGACCGGCTTCGAGAGGAAGTCGTCCGTGCCGGCATTGACGGCCCGCTCGATGTCGCCGAGCTCGCCGAGCGCCGTCACCATGAGGATCATGATCGGGCTCGTGGCTGGATCCGATTTCAGCCGCTCGCAGACCTCGAATCCCGACAGCTTCGGCATCATCACGTCGAGCAGGATGACGTGCGGCTGAAACGAGGCCACCTTGTCGAGCGTGTCGCGGCCGTCCACCGCGGTGGCCACCTCGCAGTCGAGCTCGGCGAGGTATACCTCGAGAAGCTCACGGTTCGGCTCGTTGTCGTCGGCGATCAGCACGCGGCTGCGCGGAGCGGGGGTGGGCGGATGGGCGGGGCCGGAGGAAGGCATGCGGGAGGCTTCGGCGAGAGGGGAGGGCGTGGGGCTGAGGGGTGGGGCGGCGCCGCCTGCCGGCGGCCGAGCCGACGCCGGCTCAGGGCACTTCGAAGAGCGACTGGCTCTTCACGATCGCAAACTCTTCGGGGAAGGTATGAAAGGCCTGGACGATCAGGCTCTTGGTGCGGGTCTCGACGGCGATCCAGCTCAAGGCGCCCGTGGCCAGACGCCCCGGCCCGCTGAAGCGATGCAGCAGGCCGTGACCGCGGCCTTCGGACCCGAGTTCACCCTGGAAGGCCCAGAACACGTCCGGCGTGACCCGCTCCAGTTGGAAGCTGGTTTCGTAGCAGGCCCCGCCACGACACTCCAGCCGGTCGTTTCGCTCGCCGCAGATGCGGTGTGAGAGAAGTCGCCGCTTCATGGGCAGCGGCTGATTCGCCGCGGCGGCGACCTCGGTGAGCGTCAGCCCGTCCTTCCGCCACGTCACCACGTGCCCGGCGGCGGTGATCGCGATCAGGGCCGAATAGCCACCCCGGTCGATCGTCCGCGAGGCCTGGATCTCGAAGAGCTCCGGGTGCAGCACGCGGCCGTACAACTGAAACACGAGTTCGGCGACCTTGGGGCGAACCGACAGCACGTCTTCCCTCTTCCTCGCGATAGCCGATCCAACCGGGACGAACCAACACCGACGACGAACCGCCGTGGACCCGGGTGCGCCGCGGCGGCTCCACCGCCGGATCGCGACATCCACACCCGACTTCCGAGAGTATACGGCGTGCCTCCGGCCGGCACCACGCGAACTGCGGGCCGCGCTGCGCGGCCGGGAAATGCCCGCGTGCCACCACGGGCTCGTGGGTCTGCGCTGACCGCGGGCCAGTCGACTGCCGCGGGAAGCCCAGATGGGCTTCGTCCAGGGGCGGTCAGATCAGCCCCACGAGCAGGTCGTAGAAGAAGTGCGTGCCGGCGGCGATGCCGAAGCCACGGAGCAGGAACAGCACCGCGAAGAACACTCCGGCCACAGCGCGGAAGGTGAAGCTGTAGATCGCGAAAGTGTCCCCCAGCGGGCCGACGTAGTGGGCGGCGCTGAAGAGCACGCTCGAGATCAGGATGGCCCACAGTCCCGCGGCCGGACTCGAGCAGCCCAGCCGCTCGAGTCCCCAGACGGTGATCGGCAGCATCAGCAGCCGAAACAGCACCTCCTCGTAGAGGCCGGCGCCGCAGTAGCCGACCAGGCGGGCGAGCAGGCCGTGTGCCACCGCCGCCACCTGGAGGTCATCCGGAAGCGGCACCGCGGTCTCGAGCGGCCAGATGTCCTGTTGCAACCGGGCGACGCCGATGAGCACGACGGCCCACAGCACGCTTTCGGCGGCCATGCCCGGAAGCACCGCCACGCTCACGCGCCAGCGGTCGTGCGCCAGGAACTGCCACGCCAAAAGACCGAGTACCGTGAGCACGGGCAGCAGGAAATACTGGCCGAATCCCAAGGCGTCGAGCAGGTGCCGCAGCCAGACGTCGGCGCCGTTGCGCGGCGAGCCGCGGCCGAGCAAGAGCACGCCCCCCTCGTAGGCGAGCACCAGCGGCAGCGTGAACACGAGGCTCGTCAACGGTTTGCGTGACAGCTCCCAGTACGACTCGGCGGCCGGATTCCCGCGGCCGTCTTCCCCCGTGGACGGCTCGGCTGGCTCTCCGGCATCATCGCCCGGCAGCCGCGGAAAGTCGTCGAGTGCATCGTCCCCGATCGGCGGCGGCCAGTGGTCGTCCAAAGGGCTTGTCGGCGACGTCGGATCGTGCGGCATGGATCGTCGGGCGAGGTGCGGTGAGGCTGGCGCCGCGGCACGGTGGCAGTCGCCGGCGCGTGACTGTCGATGACAGCACACCACGCCGCGCCCGTTTCGACAATGCTTGCACTGCTGGCGCCGACCTGCTGCGGTGGCGGTGCCGGCCGTTTTCGCGGATGCGGAGCGACGGTCGAAGCTGGTGGATCACGCGTGGCGCGGCGCGTCCTTGACATCGTGAGGCGGCTTCACAGAATGACGCCTCAGTGGACGTCGATGGTCGCCGCGAGCGGCACACCATCGCGTGCAACGCGGTGTTCAAGCCGTGAAAAACGCGCGAAATCGCACGGTTCACGCAGCCTGCTTGAAAATGTCGGGGGCGACGACTGGAGGGAGCGACAGTCGGCGACTTTGGTCGTGGCCTGGATGTCCCCCCGGTTTTCGAGTGGGTGGTCGTATGGATGCAGGTTTTTGGGGATTTCTCGGGCGGGGGCCACGGACGGCCGGGAACCGGGCCGGGGGAAAAAAGGCCCTCGGCGGCGTGGCGGCCGCGACTGCGTGCGGGGCCGTCGGGGCATTGCCTCTGCGGGTGGCCGGCCGTGTAAAATCGGCGTGTTCCTTTCCCCATGATGACGCGCCATGGCACGATGCCTCGTAGGATGCGGCTCGAACGTCGGTCGGCGCCGTGAACTGCTCGACCGGGCGGTCGAACTGCTCCGCCACATGCCGGGTGTCAGCGTCCTGGCAGTCAGCCGCTATCGAGACACGCGGCCGATCGGGGGGCCGCCCGGTCAGGCGGCCTACCTCAACGGCGCTTGCCTGCTCGACACCGATCTTCCGCCCCACGAGTTGCTCGGCCTGCTGGCCGCGGTGGAAAACACGCTACACCGCGAACGCAGTGAGCGGTGGGGGCCGCGAACGGTCGATCTCGACCTGCTTCTTTACGGCGACGCGGTGCTGGAGACGGCCTCACTGACGGTGCCGCATCCACGCATGACGACACGCCGCTTCGTGCTCGAGCCGTGCGTGGAGATCGCCCCCGAGGCCGTCCACCCGCAAGCGGCATGCACGCTCGCGGAGTTGCTCGAGAGCATTTCCATGCCGCGGCCCCACATCGCGGTGATTGGCGTGCCGGGCAGCGGTGCGGCGGCGGTCGCCGCGGCGGTGGCCGATGCGGCCCTGGCGCGGCTCGTGCGGGCTCCGGTGTCGTGGGGCGAACTGGTGGCAGGCGGGCCGGCGGCCGCGGATCCGCGGGCCTGGGAGGACGCGATCGTCGCGGCCGCGTGGCCGCTGCGCGTCGCCGGCTGGCCCGATGACCCGCACGGCAGCGTCACCGACTACTGGATTCCCCACGGGAGAATCGTGGCCGAGGCGGTCGTTCCGGCCGCCACGGCCGCCCGCATGCAGGCGTCCTGGCGGCGCGCCGCGGCGGAGACCGTCCCGCCGCAGGTGGCGATCCTGCTGGTGGCGGGGCCCGAGACGCTTGAAGCGCGACTTTCGCAGGGCCTTGTCGCGGACGCTGCAGCCGGTGTCGCGCGCCGTGAGGCTGCGACCCTACGGCGTGCGACGGTCACATCGGGAATCATGGCGTGCGCAGTCGACGATGCCACCGTCGCCAGGCTCGTGCGGCAGCAGGAGCAGCTTGTCGCAGCGGTCCGCGCCGAGGGGCCCCGTGCCACGGTCGTCATCGCCGCCGACGACATTCCCGCGGCCGTGAACGAGGCGGTCGCCGCCGTCGAGGCGATGGCGTGATGCCCACCGTCGTCCACGAGCCCGCGGCGATGCGGGCGATCGTCGCGGAGGCGCGGGCCGCCGGCCGGCGGGTCGGTTTCGTGCCCACGATGGGCGCGTTGCACGCCGGACATGCGAGCCTCGCGGCCCGGGCCGTCGCCGAGTGCGACGACGTGGCGGTCTCGATCTTCGTCAACCCGACACAGTTCGGTCCAAAGGAGGATTTCGGTCGCTATCCGCGGACGTTCGCCGCCGACCTGGACCTGCTCGCGGCCCGGGGGGTGCGCTGGGTCTATGCGCCCGCCACGGAGGCGGTCTATGCGCCCGGAGACTGCACGCGGATCGTGATCGGCGGCCCCGCGGTGCCCTTCGAGGGGCAGCGGCGGCCCGGCCACTTCGACGGCGTGGCGACCGTCGTCTGCAAGCTCTTCATGACCGTGCCGGCCCATGCGGCCTACTTCGGCGCAAAGGACTGGCAGCAGACCCGCGTCGTCAGACGCATGGTCCGCGACCTCGGGCTGCCGATAGAGATCGTCGTCTGCGCCACGGTTCGCGAGGCCGACGGCCTCGCGATGAGTTCGCGCAACGCCTATCTCTCCGCCGAGGAGCGGTCGCGAGCGGTCGGTCTGGTCGAGGCGTTGAGGTCGGCTGCCGCGCTGTGGTCGGAGCGGGCGCCGATCACCGCCATCGAGGAGGCGATGCGGGCCGCGCTCTCGGCCCGGGGTGTCGTCGTCGACTATTGTGCGATCGCCGACCCCGATTCACTCGAGCCTGTCGCCGACGGCGACCGTGCCGTGGCGCTGGTCGCCGGTCGGCTGGGATCAACGCGGCTCATCGACGCCCTCGAACTGCCGCAGCGCGGGGCCACGACCGAGGCGGCGAAACACTGATGCTTTCGACGCTCTTCCACATTCCGACACGGCTCGTCGTAGGGGGCGTGTCGCTGCCCCTCGTCGGGTTCGGCCTGTTCCTGGCGGCCTGGGCACTGGTGGCGGCGGTGCTCATGGGGCGGGCTGTCGCGGCGCATGGCTGGCGGTTCGCCGTCGAGACGCTCGGCCTGCCGCTCTCGATCGCCGCCGCGGCGATCATCTGGGTGTTGCCCGCGCTCGACGACGGCCAGGGCGTGCCGGTGCGGGGCTACGGGGTCATGCTGCTTGCGGCCGCTGCCGCGGGTATCTGGCTCTCGATCGTGCGGGGCCGCCGGCTGGGCTTCGACGCCGACACGATCCTGTCGCTGGGCATGGAAGTTTTTCTCTGGGGCATCGTCGGCGCCCGGCTCTTCTACGTCATCGAGTACCATGACCAGTTCTTCGGCGGCGGGCGGAGTTGGCTCGACGCGCTGCGGGCGGTACTCAACGTCGCGGCGGGAGGCCTCGTGGTCTTCGGATCGTTGCCGACCGCGGCCCTGGCCGCCTGGCGGTTCGCCAGCCGGCGGGGGCTGTCGCTGCCGCGGCTGGCCGACTGCATCGCGCCGGGATTGCTCGTCGGCTTGGCACTGGGCCGCATCGGCTGCTTTTTGAACGGCTGCTGCTACGGCGGCCCCTGCGATCTCCCTTGGGCCGTGCGCTTTCCGCCGGAGAGTCCACCCTGGCTCGATCAAGCCGCCCGCGGCCTCCTCCCCGCCGCGGCGGCCTCAGGGGGGGCGTGGAGTCTGCCGGTCCATCCGGCCCAACTCTACGCTGCGATCGACGCTCTGATCCTTGCGGCGCTCGCCGTCTGCTGCACGCCGCTGTTCCGACGCGATGGCGCCGTCTTCGCCCTCGTGCTCACGCTCCACCCCATTTCGCGGCTGCTCCTCGAGGCGATTCGCGTCGATGAGCAGCCCGCGTTGGGAACGCCCTTCTCGATCTCGCAGTTGGTCTCGTTCGTCCTCCTGGGACTCGCGGGCGGGCTCTGGTGGTGGCTCTTGCGGCGGCCTCCCGGGCCGCCCGGCTTCCCTGGTGGGGCCGCGGGCTCGAGGCCCTCGCTTGGCGGGGGGCGGCCGCCCCCCCCTCCCGAGAGCCTCACGATCCGCTGTCGCGAACACGGCCCCTTGGTGGTCGAGATGCCGACCGCGGAGCGTTTTGCGGGGCTCGTGCTCCGGATCACCGACCACCTCGGGCAAGAGTTCCCCCCGCCGTCCGGAACGCGGCTCGTGGCCCTCTGCCGCTGTGGCGCGTCCCGGACGCGGCCTTATTGCGATGGCTCCCACAAGACCTGCGACTTCCGGGCCTCCGATCGGGTCCGTTGATGATGCCCGCGGTCAGAGGCCGACCGCTCTTGCCGGCGCCCGTGGACCTCCGATTGTGCTGCCTGTCCCGCCTAGAGAAACCGTAAGGTAGACGAAAGCTGTTCCCGGGAAACCACTTACGTCAATCGTCGAGGGGCCGGAAAAGGCCCTTGGGCCGCGGAACGATATGGACTGGCCCCGAAAACCCCTGTACGGTTGAGGGCCTTGGGCGTCGGTTCCCGACCCCCCAAACCACGGCTTCCAAGCGTCTGGACGGCATGATGTCGCAGCCCGGCACCAACTTCTACCAACGGAACAGCGTCTGGATCCTCGCGATCCTGATCTTCCTGTTGCCGCTGGTGGTCGTCGGAGCGGTCAAGGCGAAAGGAAACAACCGGAATGACGTGAAGGGCTGGCTGCCCCTGGAGTATCCGGAGACCCAGACGTACCGGTTCTTCCGCAAGCACTTCCAGGGCGAGGAGTTCATCCTTGTCAGCTGGGAAGGCTGCACGATGGCCGACCCGCGGCTGGAGTTGCTGGCCCAGAAACTGCTTCCGCCCCCCGAAGAAGCGTCGCGGATCGAGAGGCCGCTCTATTTCAAGACCGCCCAGACGGGCCCCCGGGCGGTCGAGCGGATGACCAGCGAACCGCTCAACCTCGAGCGCGAGGAAGCCATCCGCCGCCTTACCGGTGCGATCGTAGGCCCCCCCTCGGAGGGTGTTTCTGCCGGCCGTGAACCCGACGATCTCGAGGCCCGGCAGACCTGCCTGGTGCTCACGCTTTCCGACGCCGCGCGGGCCAATCTGCACGGGGCGATCGACCTGATCCGGGACGTGGCGGCGACCGAGTGCGGCATCCCCGCGGCGGCGCTGCACATGGGTGGGCCGCCGGTCGACAACGTGTCCATCGACCGTGCCGGGCAGACGAGCGTGACGATCCTCTTCGGGCTGTCGCTCGTGGTCGGCTTCCTCGTGAGCCTTTGGAGCCTCAAGAGCAAGGCCCTCGTCGCGATGGTGCTCGCCTCGGGCGTCTACAGCATGTTTGCCAGCCTCGCCGTGGTCTGGTACTCCGGCTATCCCGTCGACGCGATCCTGCTGACCATGCCGTCGCTCGTGTATGTGGCGACCACCAGCGGTGCGATCCATCTCGCGAACTACTACCGTGACCAACTCGCCGAGACCGGGGTCGTCGAAGGGGCGGCGGGCAAGGCCGTGCACCACGCGATGCTGCCACTCACGCTCGCCACGGGCACCACTGCGGTGGGGCTCGCGACCCTGGCGGTGAGTGAACTGGTGCCGATTCGCATGTTCGGCATCTTTTCCGCGATCGGCGTCGTGGTGAGTTTTTTGATCCTCGTCTTCCTCATGCCGTCCCTGCTCGAACTGTTCCCGCCGCGGCTCAAGCTCGGCAAGCTGGCGGAGGAGGAATCCGCAGACAGCTGGCGGCCGATCGAGTCGAGCCCGTGGTGGCGGGTCGGCCAGTGGATCACGCGGTACAACGGGGTGGTGACCGCGCTCTGCCTGCTCGTGATGGCGGGCGTGGGCTACGGACTCACGCGGGTCGAGAGCAGCGTGCAGCTGATGCGGCTCTTCTCCAAGAAGGCCCAGATCCGGCAGGACTACCAGTGGCTCGAGAAACATCTGGGGCCACTGGTCCCGATGGAGATCCTCGTCCGCATCGACCAAGAGTCCTGCCCGCTCAACTTTCTCGAGCGGATGGAGCTCGTGGGACGGATCCAGAAGGAGATCGGCGTTCTCGACGAGGTGGGAAGTTCGCTGTCGACCGTGACCTTCGGCCGCAGCCTCGACATCGGCGACGACAGCGTGGGCGGGGCCGCGGCCCGGGCCATCGGATTCGGCTCGCGGACCAAGCGGAGCGTGCTGAACCGCCGGCTCACGGCCCATCGAGCCGAGTTTCTCGACGGCGACTACCTGCGGGAGACGACGCTGCCTGACGGCCGTGAGCAGGAGCTCTGGCGGATCAGCGCCCGCGTGAGCGCGACCAAGGAGGTCGACTATGCCCTTTTCAAGCGCGACCTGCGTTCGAAGATCGACCCGATCCTTTCCGAACTCGAGACGGAGGGAGTGCAGGGCGTCGCCGTCGACTACACGGGCCTCGTGCCGCTCGTCTACAAGGCGCAGCACTCGCTCCTCGACGGCCTGACGGTCGGCTTCATCTATGACTTCGCCATCATCGTCGTGGTGATGATCGTGCTCTGCCGGGCCGCTTCGGCCGGCCTCGTGCTGCTCCTGCCGGCGGCCTTCCCCGCGCTGATGGTTTTCGGCTGCATGGGCTGGGGGAATGCACTGCTCAAGTCGCTGAACGCCGGCTCGCTGCTGATCGACATCGGCACCGTGATGGCGCCGAGCGTGGCCCTCGGCGTGACGGTGGACGACGTCGTCCACTTCATGCTCTGGTTCCGCAAGGGGATCGCCGACGGTCTCGATCGCAAGCAGGCCACCATGCTCGCCTACAAGGGCTGTGCCCGGGCGATGTACCAGAGTTGGGGCGTCATCGGCATCGGCCTGTCCGTCTTCTCGCTCTCCCCATTCGGCCCGACGCAGCGATTCGGCCACATGATGCTCGCGATGCTCACGATCGCCTTGGTCGGCAACCTCGTCTTCCTGCCGGCCCTGCTCTCGGGGCCGCTGGGCGCCGTGTTCGGCTGGAGCGTGCTCAGGCTCGAGCGGAAGAAGGCGCAGCGCGAGGGGCGGCGGAAGGTGAAGGCCGACCCGGGCACCGATGCCCTGCCGGCGCCCCACGTCGTGCCAGGCCCGGCCAAGCAGGTCGTGCATGCCTGACGCCGCGTCGGAGCCCGACACCGGCGAAGGACTGCCGACCGCGACGATTCATCTCAAGCCCAAACGGGCGCGACCGTTCTTCGGCCGCCATCCCTGGGTGCTCGATACCGCCGTGCTGCGGGTGGACGGTGCTCCCGCCGCTGGCGACGTCGTCGATCTCGCCACGCACGACGGCACGTTTGTGGCCCGCGGCCTGTGGAACTCGTCGAGCAAGCTGCGGGTTCGGCTCTACGCCTTTGATCCTGCCACGCGGCTCGATGACGCCTTCTGGGAGGCCCGGATCGCGGCCGCCGTGCGTCTCCGGAAGACCCTCGGGCTCGATGCTCCCGACGGTGCCGTGCGGCTCGTCAACAGCGAGGGGGACGACCTCTCCGGGCTGATCGTCGACCGCTACGGCGGCTATCTGGCCGTGCAGGTGACGGCCTTGGCGATGGCGCGAAGGCTCGACACGATCTGCGACAGCCTGCAGTCGCTGCTCGCGCCACGGGGCATCCTGCTCCGCGGCGCGGAGCGCGGCCTCGCGAAGCTGGAAGGGCTGCACCTCGCCGACCGGTTGGTGCGGGGCGTGGCGCCCGACGGCCCGATCTTCGTCGCGGAGCGGGGGCTCACGTTCGGCATCGACCTGACGGAGGGGCAGAAGACCGGCTTCTACCTCGACCAGCGTGACAACCGTCGTGCCGCCGCCGGCTATGCGCAGGGGCGACGGGTGCTCGACATGTTCTGCTACTCGGGCGGGTTTTCCGTGGCCTGTGCCGTGCTCGGCGGGGCGGCCAGCGTGCTCGCGGTCGACTCGAGCGCCAAGGCGACGGCCCTGGCGCGGGCCAATGCCGACTTGAGCGGCGCGGCGAACGTCACCGTGGAGACGGCCGACGCCTTCGAGAAGCTCGACGCCCTCGCCGCCGCCGGCGAGCGATTCGGGATGATCGTGCTCGATCCGCCCAAGTTCGCCCGCAGCCGCGCGAGCCTCGACGACGCCCTGCGGGCCTACCACCGGATCAACCGGGTCGCCGTGGGGCTCCTGGAGCCGGGCGGCATCCTCGTCACCTGCTCCTGCTCGGGATCTGTGTCGCGGGAGGACTTCCTGCATGTCCTCGGGGGCGTGGCCCAGCGGTCCCGCCGGTCGCTCCAGATCCTCGAGTGCCGCGGCGCCGCGGCCGACCATCCGGTGAGCGCGAGCTGCCTGGAAGGCGAGTATCTCAAATGCGTGATCGCCCGCGTGGCGTGAACGCGGTGGCTGTTGGGCTGCTTCTTCACGGCAAGGCTCGGCATCCTGCCGACCTTGCCTTGGCGAGCCTCCGCTCGCTGGTGCTGCGCGTCGCATCCATGCGACGCGGTCTTCGGGCGGTTCGCGAGACGTGCTGCATGTATTCGCGCTGCTGCTGTCCTCCGGGCCTGGCGATCTGCTGCTCATCCGGGAGGTGAGGGGCCGCCCATGCGGCTGTCTTCCCGGCAAGGCTCGGCCTCGTGCCGACCTTGCCTTGGCCGGCCTCCGCCGGCTGGTGCTGTGCTGCTTTAAGAAACGCCTCGCATCCTGCTCGCGTTTCTTGGCGAGCCTCCGCTCGCTGGTGCTGACCCGGCCCTCCGGGCCTGGCCTCGGTTCTGAGGAGGTGAGGGGCCGCCCATGCCCTGAGAGCCGGCGTATGATGACGAGCGCAGGCAGGATGCCGTAGCGAGTCAGCATCCGAGAGAGCGAAGGCCTGGAGGGCCGGAGCGAACGTCCGGCGACGGGGCATGGGCGGCCCCTCACCGGCACCCCGGCAACACGGATTCGACAAGTTGGAAAACGTGTCGCCACGAGCGCGGCATGCGGGGCCTCCGGCCCTGCGCCGTGCGGGCTCAGAGCTTCCGCAGCCGCGTGAACTCAGGAAGCTTCACGGAACCGCTGAACATCCTGTTCACGGTTCCTTGGCCGGCCTCCGCCGGC
>Ga0255182_1000925_pt1 | contig 16951 bp, 6 predicted proteins | sample Atl_UVDOM_RepA_8_FD_188420 | JGI IMG/M metagenome (GOLD analysis project Ga0255182, IMG submission 188420) | Freshwater microbial communities from Altamaha River, Georgia, United States - Atl_UVDOM_RepA_8d | ecosystem: Environmental > Aquatic > Freshwater > River | place: USA: Georgia | collected...
ACGTTCCGACGGTTGCCAAACACGAGGTGTTTCACGACTTCGTCGATACGCTCAGGCGACTTGGTTACAACGTTTGGTTTGATGTTGTTGACAGTTCTCAGTACGGCGTACCCCAGACTCGCCGTCGCATGGTGTTGCTTGCATCAAGGCTTGGTGAGATCAAGATGATTAAGCCCACTATCGATAAACCCAAAACCGTGAGACAAGCGATAGGAAGATTGCGCGCCCTGACCGCAGGTGAGTCAGCACCAAGAGACAAGCTGCACGTTTCCTCTACTTTGTCAGAGAAGAATCTCAAACGTATCAAAGTGTCGAAGCCGGGTGGAACCTGGCGTGACTGGCCCGAGCATCTTGTTGCCGACTGCCATCGTGCAGAAAGTGGCAGGACCTACCCCGGCGTCTATGGACGTATGGAGTGGGACAAGCCTGCCCCAACAATGACGACGCAATGCTATGGGTTCGGGAACGGCCGGTTTGGGCATCCTGAACAAGATCGTGCGATCACCTTGAGAGAAGCTGCAATTATTCAGAGCTTCCCGCGTGACTACTCGTTCATTCCCGATGACGGTGAAGTGAGCTTCAAGGTACTTGGACGTCTCATCGGCAATGCCGTTCCCGTGGACCTTGGTCGCGCGATCGCACGAAGCATCAACTCCCATCTTGCTGCGATTGCGCCACAACCATGACCCGATAAATGCCACCCCGGCTATTTGCTGGGGCGCATAGAACCCACAGAACAGGAAAACGGTAGACGCATGGAAATTTCGAACGTACAGAATAGCCAGGCCTACCGCGCCCGCCCAGAGCCTGGGCAGTTGGTCGAGGTCAGGCGACGCCAATGGGTCGTTGCCGAAGTCGCCTCATCCCAGCTAACGTCAAACTCTGCGCAACAGAATGCGGTGACCCTCTCATCCATCGACGAGGATGGTCTAGGTGAGGAGCTTGAGGTCATCTGGGAGATTGAGCCCGGCGCGCAAATCATTGAGCGTGCGGGTCTCCCTTCGATTACTGGCCAAGATGACTCCGACACCCTCGACGCTTTTTTAGATGCGGTTCGTTGGGGTGCTGCCACCAATGCAGACCGAGGTTTTCTGCAGGCACCTTTCCGTAGCGGAGTCAGCATTGAGGACTTCCAGCTTGATCCACTGGTTCGCGCCATCGACATGGCTCGCGTCAATCTGCTTATCGCAGATGACGTCGGCTTGGGTAAGACTATTGAGGCCGGTCTCGTCATCCAGGAAATGCTGCTGCGGCACCGTGCTCGCACCGTCCTGATCATCTGCCCAGCATCGCTGCAAGAAAAGTGGCGTACTGAGATGCTGGAAAAGTTTGGCCTTGATTTTCGAGTTGTCGACACGGTTTATATCAAGCAGTTACGCCGCGAACGCGGAATCCACGCTAACCCCTGGACCTCTTATCCACGCCTGATCGCGTCTATGGACTGGGTCAAGAGCGGCGAAGGACTTCGCGCTATGCGCGACGTCCTACCTGCGCATACCAGCTACCCGCGCAAATTTGACATGCTCGTGGTCGATGAAGCACACAATATCGCCCCTGCTGCCGGTGCGAACTACGCGCTGGAGAGCCAGCGCACTAGGTTTATTCGCTCCATCAGTCCGCACTTCCAGCATCGCCTGTTCCTGACAGCTACCCCCCACAACGGTTACACCGAATCCTTCACTTCGTTGCTTGAGTTGCTGGACGACCAGCGTTTCGCTCGAAACATCCTGCCCGATGAAAAGCAGTTAAGCCAGGTAATGATCCGCCGCCTCAAAAGCGATCTGGTCGATGCCGAAGGTAAGTCGCTCTATGCACAACGCAAGTTGCAAGCGTTGCTGGCTGCGTACTCCCCAGAAGAGCGCGCCATTCACCAAAAACTGAACGACTACTGCGCGAGCCGCGAGCAGGATGCCGAAAGGGTCGGAAATGCATTCGGCACGTCGTTCGTCAATCAGTTACTTAAGAAGCGGCTCTTTTCTTCACCTGCCGCGTTTGCATCCACCCTTGAGAAGCACATTGCCAGCCTGGCCAATGGTAGCCAGCGCAAAGAGAAGGATGCGATGGCCGAGCGCATTTTGCGCAAAGCCATCCTGCGGGTCGAAGAAGACTACGCCAACGACCAGGAGGTCGAAAACGCCCAGTCCGAGGCCGTCGAAGAGGCTTCACGTCGCGCGCAGCCGCTGACTGCAGAGCAGCAGCAAATGCTGAACGAGCTGCGGTCGTGGGCGCAGACGGCCAAGAATCAGGTCGATGCCAAGGCCAAGGCCATCCTCGACTGGCTCAAGGTCAACCTCAAGACCGACGGTCAGTGGAATGATCGTCGGGTCATCTTGTTCACCGAATACCGCACTACGCACCAGTGGATGCACGAGATCTTGGCCAGTCACGATTTTGGTGGGGATCGACTCGCCATCCTCCATGGCGGCATGCTGCAGGATGAACGCGAAAAGGTCAAAGCGGCCTTCCAGACCTCGCCCAAGGATTCAGCGGTGCGCATCCTACTGGCCACCGATGCCGCATCCGAAGGTATCGACTTGCAGAACCACTGTAACTGCCTCATCCATTTGGAGATCCCTTACAACCCCAATGTAATGGAGCAGCGCAACGGTCGTATCGACCGGCATGGCCAACGCCAGAAGGAAGTCTTGATCTGGCACCCCGTTGATGGCGGAGAACAAGGCAAAGCAACAATTGGCGGTCACGGCGACGACATCATCCGTGCGCTGCGAAAGCTCGAATCCATGCGTGCAGACATGGGCAGCGTCAACCCAGTCATTGCGCCGCAGATGTCAGGGCTGATCGAAGGCTCACTCAAAGACCTCGACACCCGCATCGCTGAAGCCAAAATCGCCAAGGCCAGACGCTTCGTGCGCGCCGAGCGCGAACTGAAAGACCGGGCCGCCAAGCTGCACGAACGGCTTCTGACCACGCAGCAGGATTTTCACCTCACGCCAGAGCACATCCTGATGGCGGTCAAGACTGGCCTTGTGTTGGCAGGCCGTCCGCCACTTAAGCCCTTTGCTTTGCCTGATGCCCCTGCTGGCACTGTATTCAAGATGCCCGCGCTGTCGGGCTCGTGGGTGCGATGCCTCGAAGGCTTGCGTCACCCCCACACACTCCAAATCCGACCTATTACTTTCGATCATGCCGTCGCCACCGGGCGTGACGACGTGGTGCTGGCTCACCTCAACCATCGACTGGTGCAGATGTGCCTGCGCTTGCTACGCGCCGAGGTTTGGGCGCAAGACGATGTGAAGAAATTGCATCGCGTCACCGTACGCTCGGTGCCGGACGCACTAATCGACGGCCCTGCCGTGGTCGTCATCTCGCGGCTGGTAGTCACTGGCGGCAATCATCATCGTCTCCATGAAGAGCTGACGGTTGCCGGGGGCTATTTGGGGGACAAATCCTTCCGTCGTGAGGAAGGTGTCGCCAAAGTCCAGCAATGGCTGGATCAAGCCAAGGCGCTGACGGCTGCAGATTCATTGTTCAATGCCGTCCGCGTCCGCTTCAGTCGTGCTCAAAGCGCAATCCTTCAGGCGGTCGATGCCCGTTCAAAAGACAGGCTCAAGTTCCTGGCCAACACCCTTCAATCCCGCAAGCAGCAGGAAGTGGCCGATATTGAAGCCGTGCTAGATGAGCTTGAAAAAGCCATCCAGTTCGAGCTGAAAAAAGATCTGCAACCGGCTCAGCTTTCACTGTTCTCAGAAGACGAACGAACACAGCTTAGACGCGACACCGCCGCACTTGAGGCGCGTCTTGCTCGCATTCCAGTCGAGCGCCAACAAGAGGCCGAGGCCATCGAAACTCGCTACGCCAAATTCAACGACCGCACCTTCCCTGTTGCCGTCATCTTTCTGGTGCCTGCATCTGCCGTTGAAGGAGGTGCCGCATGAGTGTTCCCAGCATGCACAATGATTGGCTGTCACTGATCGAGATCTCTGGTCCGTTCCTCGCCGTTCCCGTTCTGAAGGAAGCCTTTCCACAAGGGCTGGAAGAAATGGATGCTACCAAGCGCAAACGGCTGCGCCAAGCCTACGAGGAATGGCGTGAAGCCTTAGATTCGGACGACGCACAATTTGCTGAGTTGCATGTGGCCTGGATAGAGGAGGTGCTGTCGCGTGGCCTTGAGCTCAATGAAGACGGCAAAGGCGATGTTCTCAAGCGCACTGACTGGTGCGCCGCTAACGTCCAAGCCACCTTGCCCGAACACGGCTTGACGCTATCGCCTAATCTTGCGGTGGTCGATGAGCAACGCGCCAACAAGCCGCTGTTGCTCATCCAAACCTATACGCAGGATGTAGATCTCGACGCCACCCTGAAGCAAGACGGCTGGGCCGCCACACCTGCCGAGCGCATGGTTTCTTTGTGCCGGTCTCTGAATTGTCGGCTTGGCTTGGTAACCAACGGCGAGCGCTGGATGCTGGTGGATGCCCCGGTCGGTGCCGTAACCACCTTCGCCAGTTGGTATGCACGCATCTGGAGCCAAGAGCCCATCACCCTGCAGGCATTCGTCCATTTGCTTGGCATTCGCCGCTTCTTTGTTGACGAATCCGAACAACTGCCCGCGCTGTTCGATCGCTCCTTGAAGTTTCAGGACGAAGTCACCGACGCCCTTGGCGAGCAAGTACGCCGCGCTGTCGAAGTGCTGATTCAGACGCTCGACAAAGCCGATCAAGATCGCAATCGAGAACTGTTGCACGACGTCAAAGAACCCGAGCTGTATGAAGCGGCGCTGACGGTGATGATGCGGTTAGTGTTCCTGCTCTCCGCCGAAGAACGCGGCCTGCTTCTGATGGGCGACGAACGTTACGAAACCCACTACGCGCTCTCTACCCTGCGCATGCAGTTGCGTAAAGAATCCGAAGAGATCCTTGAGCGCCGCTGGGATGCATGGTCACGTCTGCTGGCGATATTCCGCGCGGTGTTCGGCGGCATTGAGCATGAAAACCTGCGCCTGCCCGCCTTGGGCGGTTCGCTCTTCGATCCCGACCGCTTCCCCTTCCTCGAAGGTCGGGCCAAAGGCTCGAAATGGCGCAGCGATGCTGCCAAGCCACTGCCCATCGACAACCGCACCGTCCTGCTGTTACTGGAGGCCATTCAGCAATTCCAGGGGCGCACGCTGTCCTACCGCGCACTGGATGTCGAACAGATCGGCTACGTGTATGAAGGGCTGCTCGAACGCACCGTCAAGCGAACCGATGGAGTTACGCTAGAACTGGATGCCACCAAGAACGCCAAGACACCATGGGTCAAATTGGCCGAGCTGGATTCGGCTCGATTGGATGGTGTCGTGCGATTGACCGAGTTGCTGCAAGACCGCTCCGGCAGTTCTGCCAGCCGGGTGCGCAATGATCTGGTCAAACCCGTCGACGACACCTTGTCCGATCGCCTGCTGACCGCTTGCCAAGGCGACACCAAGCTTCGTGACCGCGTCAAACCCTATGCCCATCTGCTGCGCACCGATCCATGGGGTTATCCGCTGGTGTATCCCGCAGGAGCCTTTATCGTCACCACCGGTTCCGACCGGCGCGAAACCGGCACCCACTACACGCCCAAATCGCTGACCGAAGCGATCGTCGCTGAGACACTCACGCCGGTGACCTATATCGGCCCGGCAGAGGGCATGCCGCGCTATCAATGGGCATTGAAGTCCCCCGTCGAACTGCTCGACCTCAAAATTTGCGACCCAGCCATGGGCTCCGGTGCTTTTCTGGTGCAAGCCTGCCGTTGGCTGTCGGATCGCCTCGTCGAGGCGTGGTCACAGGTCGAAGCCTTTGGAAAAACCGTAAGCGTGGATGGTGAAGTCCTGGAAGCCGGAGCAGCCGAGGAGCCTCTGCCTCGCGACAGCGAATCACGCACGATGATCGCGCGCCGTCTGATTGCTGAGCGTTGTCTGTACGGCGTAGACCTGAATCCGCTGGCTGTCGAGCTGGCCAAACTTTCGATTTGGTTGGTGACACTGGCTAAGGGGCGTCCCTTTGGCTTTCTCGATCACAACCTGCGTTGCGGGGACAGTCTGCTCGGCATTCATCGACTGGATCAGCTCACCGAACTTTCAATGACGCCCGACGGTAAAGAGCAGCAACGTCTTTTTGGCAAGAACATCGAAAAGGCTGTTCACGAAGCGATCGAACTACGCCAGCGTTTGCGCGAGATGCCGATACGCGACATCCATGATGTTGAGGCTATGGCCGAATTGGATGCAGAAGCTAGGCAGAGGCTTAATGTTCCGACGCGAATCGCTGACGCATTCGTAAGTGAAATGTTTGCTGAAGGCATTAGCTCTTCGAGATTGGAGAGTGCACTTTCGGCGCTTGCTATTCAATCAGAACAGGTTGTGGCCGGTGATATTCACGCTATTGCAGAGCTTGTTGCGAGATCAAAGTCAATCTTGTCTGTGGATTTGCCTTCCACAAAATCTATCCGTCGTCCCTTTCATTGGCCCTTGGAGTTTCCTGAAGTTTTTTCGAGACTGTATGCTGGTTTTGATGCCGTTATTGGAAATCCGCCCTTTTTAGGTGGGCAGCGAATTACAGATGCGTTTGGAGATAGTTACCGGGAATTTCTAGTTAACTTCATTGTTGATGGGGCAAGAGGAAGTGCCGATTTTTGCGCCTACTTTATAGCGCGCTATTTTTCTCTTTCCAATCAAGAGTCAATAACGGGAGTAATTGGGACAAAAACAATATCCCAAGGCGATACACGTGAGGTGGGCCTAAAAAGGCTCACCGATAATGGGGCGAAGATAGTAGGCTGCAAAGTTGGCGTGGACTGGCCGGGAACGGCATCAGTCGTTATTTCAATCGTTTGGCTTCGAAAAGGAAATTGGAGCGGTGCGCTCTATACATCGCAACTTGAACCGACTCAGCAAATGGAGGCGGAAGAGTGGTCCGTCGTCGAGCTAAAAGCTAATTTTGAACTTGCCTATATTGGATCGCAATTAAGCGGCGAAGGATTCAAACTTTCTGCGGTAGAGGCGCAGGGGTATATAAAAGCGAAAAAGGATTGTGAGCTAGTGATTTTCCCAATATTGCGAGGGGAAGACGTCACAAATGAAGTCAATCAAAAAGCCACGCAATATGTCATCAATTTTGATAATTTGTCCGAGAAAGATGCGGCATTTTACGAACCTTGTTTTCAGCACGTAAGGGAGCGAGTCTACCCTGAGCGGCAGAAAGTGAAACGTGAATCAAGGCGTCAGCGATGGTGGCAGTATGCTGAGAGAAGTGCACGACTTTACGAATCTATAGCCTCGTTGGACGAGGTGATTGTTCATCCGTTTACGGCGAAGTACCTCTGTCCTTCCGTAGTGTCTGCAAAGCAAGTTTTCTCCGCGCCTATGGTTGTTTTTACTACTGGATCAAAGGCGCTATTTTCGATTTTGCAATCGAATATTCATGGCATTTGGGTTGCTTCAAAGAGTTCAACAATGGGGGCAACTCAAAGGTACACGCCATCTGACTGCCTGAGGACATTTCCACTTCCACTTCAATGGATGGAATCTCAGCAATTAATATTGCATGGTGAGCAATATCTGAAGTTGCGAAATGAAATCATGCAAAACGAGGGTAGTGGCATAACGTCCTTGTACAACAATTTCCATAGTCCTAAGGTTCACAGTTCTAGATTGGGGGCTTTGAGGGCATTGCATCAGGAGATTGATCAGTTAGTTGTGCGTGCATACGGTTGGGATGACATTAATTTAGAACATGATTTTTATGAGATCTCAGCTGCAACAGGTAATGATCGGTACCGCTTCACAATATCAGATGCGGCTCGTAAAAATATTGTTCACCGCCTAACCGAGTTAAATCGTCAACGTCACGAAGAAGAAGTAGCGTTAAGGTCTGAAAAAAATACGAAAGTCAAAGTTTCCCAAAAAAGTGGACGACGAGGCAAAAGCAGCACGGCACCAGCTTCAGGCGATATGTTCGATGGGGATGACCGATGACGGCCCTCTCTGCCGACCGCCCCAGCTCAAACCCGCAGGACGACCTGTTCGGACATGCCCCGTTCGCTGAAAGCCTTGCCAATAGCATTTGTCGCTACCCGGGCAATGATGGCTTGGTGCTGGCGCTCTATGGCCCTTGGGGCTCGGGAAAATCCACAGTACTGAGTTATGTGCGGCACTTTTTGGAACAGCGTCCGGAAGCCGAGCAGCCCGCCATCGTGGCGTTCAATCCTTGGTGGTTCTCTGGGCAGGAAAATTTAGCTCGGGCCTTTCTGGGCCAGATGCAAGCCGTACTGCCAGCCAAGAACGCGAAGTTCAAGAAGCTGGGCGATCTGCTCGGTGATTTTGCTGAAGGGGTCGGTGGCCTGATCGATCTGAGCGGCATGACCGGCGGTGCTGGCAGCAAGATCGGCAAGTTGGTTGGCATGATCACCAAGCGCAAACCGAAAGATGTTCCTGCGCTCAAATCAGAGATCAGCAAAATTCTTCGGGATGCGCAAACTCGGATTTTGGTCATCATTGATGACATCGATCGGCTAACGCCCGAAGAAACTCGTCAGCTATTCACCGTCATCAAGGCGTTGGCCGACTTTCCCAATGTCGTCTACTTGCTCGCCTTCGATCGCGAGGTCGCTGCACAGGCCATAGAACAGCAGAGTGGCATGCCGGGCGAGCGCTACCTGGAGAAGATCATTCAGGTGCCGTTCGAGTTGCCACCAGTCGATCGGGTGGCGTTGCGGGCAGCCTTGTTCAAGCGCCTTGATGAAATTCTTGGTGACACCTCAGACGGCCTATTCGATCAATCCTATTGGACGAATGCCTTCCACGATGGCATTGATCCGCTGATTCAGGTTCCACGTGATGTCGTCCGTTTCACGAACACATTGGCTGTAACCTATCCGCCGGTACGCGGCGAAGTGAATCCAGTGGACTTCATCGCACTAGAGGCACTTCGCGTCTTCCTGCCCAGCCTATACGACGTCATCCGCACGAATCAGGACAAGTTCTCAGGCCACAGTCGTGACAACCGGTACGACGGCGATCAAAGAGCAATAGCAGCCTTCCACGAGCAATGGGCGCAAGCAGTACCAGAGTCGCTGCGTTCGAGCACGAAAGCATTGCTTGAACGCATCTTTCCGAAAATTGGGCAAATGGGCTTTGGGGCGGACTGGTTGGCGCAATGGCGGAGGGCTCTGCGCGCATGCCACCCCGACGCATTTCCTACTTACTTCCGCATGACTGTCCCTCCAGGCACTGTTCGACGTAGTGAAATGCTGGCGCTTTTGAGTTTGGCAGAAACGCCTGCAGCATTGGGCGACGCGCTGGTTCAAGCCACGAGCGTGCAGCGTGCCGATGGTCTGTCAAAAGCAAGGGCTTTGCTTGAACGGCTAATGGATCATGTCGCAAAGGACATCCCCGATGCACACATCGCGGTGTTCATCTGTGTGCTCCTTGATATTGGCGACTTGCTCGTACTGGACAGTGATGAGCGAGGCTCCTTCGATTTGGGCAACGAATCACGCATCACACGCGTGGTGTATCACCTTCTCAAACGCGTCGATCAATCGCAACGGCATCATCTGCTCAAGACGGCGATCACAGGAGGTCGCGCCGTCGGAGCTCAGCGCTATTTGATAGTAGCGCTTTCCGATGAGGCTCAAAAGCAAGCAGAGGTCGGCGAAGAGGCTCTCGTTGATGTCGTCACTCTTGATGACTTGAAAGCCCTCTGGCTTGACGGTTTGAAAACAAAGATCAGCCAAAGTGAACTGCTGGCACATTCAAAACTTCCCCGCCTCCTGGCTGCATGGTGCCAATGGGGTGACCCTGCTGAAGCTAGGAAATGGTGTGAAGCGGCAACTTCATCAAATGATGATTTGCTGACATTCCTGCCGAAGTTCTGCTCGCATACGCGCTCACAGACGGTAGGCGATTGGGCCGTGCGCGTTCAACCACGATTGAATCCAACCTTGTTGGAGCGGTATGTGGATACCACGGCCTGCGCACAGCGCTTGATAGACCTGCGACAGGCGGGCGTTGTTCCGGACACTGCGCGCGAAGCGGTTGACCAGTTTCTGAATGAGTTCGAGATGCTCAAGGCTGGAAAGAATCCTGATGGCGTTGGTGCATTTGATGATTGACGGGGAGCACATATGACAGATAACCACAAACCAAGCAAAGCGCCCAATGCATGGATCGCCATTGATCATGACATTTCCGTCGACCTCACACTGGCACCCTACACGTTGCGGCTGGAAGGTGAGTATTCGCTGTATCAAGCCATCGCGAATGACGATTGGGTCTTGATCTTAAATGCCACCGATCACATCACACGAGTCGGGCGAGTGCTGCGACTTCGTTCCGATCTGGAGAACGCCACGATCTACTTCGATCGCATGCTGTTGATCGATCCGGCGATTTCGATTGGTCTTACTTCGCTCATCCCGCCTTCGTCCGGCAGCGTTAGCCGGATTCAATGGACGGATTTCCTTGAGTCGCTCTCCAAGGCCTTGCACAAGACCATCGCTGACGTACCGACGATTACGGATCAGGCCTATATCCGCGAATTGCTGCAACTGGCCGTGATGGACGACCTGCTCGGCCCTGCTGGAGGCCCCCACGAACGCATCGTCGACATGGGGGTGCGCGACCGTTACCTGGTTGGAAAACTGGCTCCACGCGAAGCTGCAAAGGGAGGCATAGAGGGGTTAGACGGGCCTCTGGCCAATGACGAGACCGAAGAGCCCACGGAGGCCAAGGCTCTCGGACGCCACGAGCCTGGTGCGGAGTTTGGAACGGCCACCGGGCGTGTAGAGCCCGAATCGGATTCGGCTGACGAGATTGATGCAGCCAGCAACCAGTCGCTGGTGCCTAGCAGCCTTGGCATGACCTTCTGCGTGGACGGTGATGCTGACCGGATAGAGATCGAAGCGCGCTGGGGCCGCTACGAGCGTGTACCGAATGATGATCACGAACTGCTCAAGTCCAACGGGCAAAAGGCCAAGGTGTGGCAACGTATTCCTTGTGGCGGCAACATCGTGCTGCCACTGATTGAGGGTGTGATTCCGCATCAGGCACCCGACAACGATTTTCCTGAAGTGCGCGTGCAGGGTTCCATCCGGGGCAAGAACGCCAATCGCTATCGGCTGGTCACCTTGTTCTTGGTGAATGCACAGGAAGAGCCTGATACCAACCGCGACACGGCGTGGGTGTTTCAGCCCGAGCTGATCGTTCGATCGGCGAAAGATGCTGCAAAGCGCGCCATCTTCCGGCGCAGACCGGTGCTGGACGCCGACGGTATGGACCCCGAGCGCGAAGCACTGGAGATGATCTACCGCAACCGCGTCGAATTCGCCGTCGGACATGGCGTTGCTGTCCACGCCGAAACCGCAGACGACGTGACGCTTGCCACCGAGGTGCGCACCACGGTGATGCCACAGTACGAGGTGCAGGTGACGGAGACACCCGGCCTTGATCCATCCGACCGTCCAGCGATGCGCGAGATGGTCAGCAGCGGTCTGCTGGATATGCAACGACTGGCGACTTTAGACATTGATCTTTTGGTAGATGCCTTAAATACATTGACCCGGGACTACGCTGCGTGGATTGATGAACAGCGTGCACGGGTCGGTGCCGAAGTGACCGGCCACGACACCCAATCGCATCAAGCGATGGATCGTTGCAAGGAGATCCATACACGCCTGCAGCAAGGCATCGACACACTGAAAGTCGATGAGAATGCACTGGCTGCTTTTCGCTTCGCAAACCGGGCGATGGCCACGCAACGCGTGCGCAGCCAATATGCGCTGGCCATGCGCCGGGGCGAGGATGTCACTGTCGACAAGTTCGATGTACTGAAGAACCGCAGCTGGCGTCCATTCCAGTTGGCGTTTCTGCTGCTATCGATTCCGTCATTGGCAGACCCTAGTCACCCGGATCGTGTTCAACCCGTCGAGGCCTATGCCGATCTGCTGTGGTTCCCCACCGGTGGTGGCAAGACAGAAGCCTATTTGGGTGTAGCTGCCTTCACCATGGCCATTCGACGCATGCAGGGCAATCTCGGTGGCTACGACAGTTCACGCGGTTTGGCTGTGATCATGCGCTACACGCTTCGCCTGTTGACACTGCAACAGTTCCAGCGCGCCACGGCATTGATATGTGCTATGGAGGTATTGCGCCGAGAATCTCTGGACAACGGTGACAAATCCCTAGGCACAGAACCTTTCACCATTGGCCTGTGGGTTGGCAACAAGGTCACACCAGGTACTACTGATGAAAGTCATGAGGCTATTGAATCTATTCGGAATCCTGGTCGGAATACAGCTGGAACTACTTCACCAGCTCAATTGACGAGTTGTCCTTGGTGTGGTTCAGAAATCAAACCTGGCCGTGATGTAAAGGTCGAAAAGAACCAGAGTCGAACAAAGGTCTTTTGTGGTGACCCAATTAAGCGATGCGATTTCTCCAAAGGCGATGGCATCCCCGTATTGACTGTTGACGAAGAAATTTACCACCGTCCACCAACCATGATGATTGCCACTGTGGATAAGTTCGCAATGATGGCGTGGCGAGGTCAGGTTCGCACGCTGTTTGGTCGCGTAGGTCAGGAGTGCGAACGACACGGATTGCTTTGGAAGGGGGCAGATTGCAACACTGGGCATCGCGCAAGTGGCAACTTACCTGCTGCCCGGGTTAAGAGTATCAATCCGATTCGCCCGCCTGACCTGATCATTCAAGATGAGTTTCACCTCATCAGTGGACCGCTGGGCACCATGGTGGGACTCTATGAAACCGCCGTGGATGAACTGTGTGGTTGGAAGCTTGATGGCAAGACGGTCAAGCCGAAGATCATCGCCTCGACGGCAACGGTACGCAAAGCAAAAGAGCAGGTAAATAACGTCTTTATGCGTCGTGTTTCTGTGTTTCCACCGCATGGTCTGGATGTGGAAGACAACTTTTTCTCAGTGCAACGCTCAATCGAAGATAAGCCGGGCCGGCGTTACCTTGGCGTGTGCTCACCTGGCAGTTCGCGCCCCGCGATGCTGATCCGCGTCTACACAGCGTTCCTGACAGCAGCGCAAGAACTTTTCGATCGCTTTGGCGAGCCTGCTGATCCGTACATGACCATGGTGGGCTACTTCAACTCCCTTCGTGAGTTGGGCGGTATGAAGCGACTGGCAGAGGACGACGTGCAAACGCGTTCCTATCGAGTGCAGATGAGCATGGTGGAGCGGCCCGCGTTGGCACAACGCAGCATCAGCAATATTCGCGAGCTGACATCGCGAGTATCGAGTCAGGATATTCCTAAGTACCTTGACAACCTGGAAGTCAAGTTCAAGTCCGAGTTTGATGCAGCAACCGGTAAGTACGTGACCCGCTGGCAAGAGGGTGACACGCGCGCGATCGATGTGGTCTTGGCGACTAACATGCTGTCCGTGGGGGTCGACGTGAACCGGCTCGGTCTGATGGCCGTGAACGGGCAACCCAAGGGAACCGCCGAATACATTCAGGCGACCAGCCGTGTCGGACGCTCGTTCCCGGGCTTGGTCTGCACTGTCCTGACCTGGGCGAGACCGCGCGACCTGTCGCACTACGAAACGTTCGAGCATTACCACGCCACGTTCTACAAACACGTCGAGGCGCAATCGGTAACACCGTTCTCACCACGTGCAATGGACCGTGGTCTGACAGGCTCGCTGCTGAGTCTGATGCGTTTGGAGAACGAGGGGTTCAGCCCGAACGAAGGTGCTGGCCAGCTAAGCATGTCCAATCAGGCCGAGATCGTCGATGCCATCAGGGTGTTGGCGACTCGTGCGGGTAACGTTGCCGAAGACAATGCTCGTAAGCAATTGGCTGAGACTGAACTGAAAGAGCGCGCCGACGAATGGGCGAAAGAAGTCAGCAAAGGCGGACGGATCTTGGCGTATGAGAAGCGTGGCCCTGACAAAGACAAGACCGTGGCGTTGATCAAATCGCCTGGGCTTCAAGCCTGGGACAACTGGACAGTGCCGATGTCGATGCGAGAGGTCGAGCCCGGTGTGCGCCTGATCATGAACACGAGTCATATAACGGACGATCACGACTGGAAGCCTCGTCCCGCAAAGAAGGGTGAGGATTTAACATGATCATCAACAACAAGACTCCAGTTGGCGAAGTACGTCCAAGCCAGTTGCTGTGGACTTATGGTCCCGGTGCGCTGATTGACCTGCCTAGTCTTTCTGTCGTGACCCTCGGCATCAATACGTGGGACAAGGATCGTTGTCAACCGATACAAGAGGCACGGCTGCTTGCTGCCGTTCGGAAGGTCCTGGGGTCGCAGGTCGAGAACCTGCGGATGCCCCCGTTCCAGAAAAGTGAACTCGTCGACGTCTGGTCGGCCGAGGCCAATATCGGTGTTCCCGTACGGCCATTCCCGCGCTGGATGCGCTGCGTGAAGTGCGGCCTTCTGTCACCATACGACCACCAGTTGTTTGAAATTAAACCTGATCGCTATCGAGCGGAAAGAACCCGCTTTGTTCACAAAGGTTGCATCGGCTCAAAAGGTGATCAGAAGGCAAAGGATGCAGATGCAGTCCCCGCACGTTTTCTGCTTGCCTGTCGCAACGGTCACCTCGACGACTTCCCTTGGCATTACTTCGTCCACGGTGGTAACAGCTCGTGCAAGGGCACGCTGCGCTTCTTCGAGAGCGGTGCTTCGCTGCAAACCGAAAACCTGTGGGTGAAATGCGATGCCTGTGGAGCTTCCCGAAGCATGGCGCACGCCTTCGGCAAGGCAGGAAAAGAGAATCTACCTGGTTGTCGAGGGCGCCACCCTCACCTTGATCACTTCGATCATGAGTGCGATGAAGAAGCTCGTGCTGTGCTACTGGGTGCCACGAACAGCTGGTTCCCGATCACGCTCTCCGCGCTCGCGATTCCGCAGACTAACGACCCGCTCAGTCAACTGATTCAGGATGGCTGGCAGTTTTTCCAAGGAGTGACTTCAGAGGCACTCGTGCCGGTTGTCGTTCAGACGCTTCAGATCGGTGGGTTGCTGCCAGGGATCGACAAGTACCCAGCTGAGGCGATCTGGTTGGCCATTGAGACGCATCGCTCCGGCGGCGGTCAGGAAGTCGTGAGTGAGGCCGACATCAAGGGGCCAGAATGGGATGTGCTGACTGATGCTAACCCGCCCAAGGACTACCCGCACTTTATGAGCAAGAAGGTCGGCACTCCACCGGGACTCGAGGGCCATATCAATCGAGTCTTGCTCCTCGAGCGTTTGCGAGAGGTGAATGCGCTGCTGGGTTTCACGCGTGTTGAGGCTCCCGAAGAATCTGGCGATCCAGATGAGCGGCCGCAGATGGCCAGCCTGTCGCGAAGCAAGCCGGATTGGGTGCCTGCCAACCAAGTTCATGGTGAAGGAATATTCATCCAATTCGACGAGACAACGCTTGTCAAGTGGGAGGCTTTGAATGGAGTGAAGAAGGTCGACCAGATGCTCCGTGGTGGTCATAAGGGATGGCGTAATTCGCGCCACCTTGATCCGAATGAAGGCTACCCCGGAATTCGTTATGCGATGCTGCACACGCTGTCCCATCTATTGATTCGAGAATTGGCGCTGGAATGCGGATACAACGCAGCGAGTATTCGTGAACGCATCTATGCCGACACATCGGGCGATATTCCGCAGGCAGGCATTCTCATCTACACATCAGCAGCCGATTCAGACGGTACGCTGGGTGGTCTTGTCGATCTCGGTAAGCCTGAAAACCTTGGCCGCCTGCTGGAGCAAGCGCTGAATCGCTCGAAGGTCTGCTCTTCAGATCCACTTTGTTCTGAACATGACCCAGAGAAAGATCGCTCCTTGCATGGAGCAGCATGTCACGCGTGCAGTTTGGTGGCAGAGACCTCTTGTGAAAGAGGCAATAGGTACCTGGATCGATCATTGTTGATACCGACTCTCGAACGCGATGACGCCGCATTTTTCAAGGGCTTCTGATATGGATGAACTCTTGGATGCCATTGCAGCCTTAGTCTCTCTGATTTCGCCCGAAAAGGTGCAGGCCATTTCCACCCAAGTTCGCCGAAACGAGGCCAATAAGGCTGCGATAGTATTGTCAAGCGTGGTTGGAACCCCTGTGGCCAGAACCGTGGTCGAGCAACTTACGGCCGCGTGGCAAAGCACCAAGGTAAGTTCAGACGAACTGGCATTCATGCTTCTTGCTGCCAGTCATGTCTATACCAAAACCACTTTGGAGCAATCCACCGAACTCGTGTGGACTGGCCCGACAACGCCTTTCGTATCGACGCGTCGAACAGAACAGGCCCTTCTGCAGGTTATCAATTCGGCCGAACAGTCGCTGTTTATTACCAGCTTCGTGGCCTACGACGTGTCGACCATCGTGAAGGCATTGAACGTGGCCGATGAGCGCGGAGTGAGCATCACCATGTTGCTGGAATCTTCGCAAGACCATGGAGGCAGCATCAACATTGATGTCATTGGGAGGATGCGAGGCTTGGTGCCTGGCGCGCAACTCTACGCATGGCGCGACAAGACCGGCGATTTTTCGGATGGCCGCGTGCATGCCAAAGTCGCTGTTGCCGACAAGACCTCCTGCTTCATAACCAGCGCCAATCTCACTGGCTATGCGATGGATAAAAACATGGAGGCTGGCGTGCTCATATCGGGAGGACGCATTCCCAGACTGCTGGACGATCACTTGCGATCCTTGGTAGACACAAAGGTGGTTTCTCTCGTATGAAAACGGACCCGAGTCGATTCCTGATTTGGGAGATTGGTGATGATTGACTTTTATTTTTTAGAGCACACAGATACCTGGGTCCTTCCTGGCTGATTCCCTACACGGTGGGCAAAGGCCCGAGATTTCGCTACTGGCAGCCCTGAAATACGGGTTTCCGGCTTGCACTGGGTTTTCACCCATGCTGGCATGGAAAATTCTTACAAGGGGTTTGCTTGCAAAGGGGGACCATGCCTATAGGCATGGTCCCCCTTTGCAA